>Ga0209514_10004062_pt1 | contig 20116 bp, 20 predicted proteins | sample Subgrocontami58m_FD_187452 | JGI IMG/M metagenome (GOLD analysis project Ga0209514, IMG submission 187452) | Subsurface groundwater microbial communities from S. Glens Falls, New York, USA - GMW37 contaminated, 5.8 m (SPAdes) (version 3) | ecosystem: Environmental > Aquatic > Deep subsurface >...
ATGCCCCCTTAAAACTCTTCGGGCCGGGTGCGGATTCAGGGACCTTTGACTACTTCACGGAGGCGATTGTGGGGAAAGCAAAAGCATCCCGGGGAGACTTTACCGCCAGCGAAGACGACAACGTGCTTGTCCAGGGGGTTGCCGGCGACAGAAACTCCTTGGGCTACTTTGGCCTGGCCTATTACGAAGAGAACCGGGGCCGACTGAAGCTGGTGCCGATTGTCAGTCCGGCCACCGGGAAAGAAGTCATCCCTTCCCTGCAGACCGTAATGGACGGAACTTACAACCCTCTCTCGCGGCCTCTGTTCATCTATGTGAATAAGGCATCCCTGGCCAAGCCGGAAGTCAAGGAGTTCGTCGGCTATTACCTGAATAATGTCGGAAAGCTGGCGAAGCAGGTGAAGTACGTTCCTCTGCCGGCTAGTGCCTACAAGCTTGCCCAGGAGAGATTCACCGGCCTGAAGACCGGCAGCATGTTCGGCGGCGAAGAAAAGGTGGGAATGAAGATTGAAGACCTGCTCAAACTGGAAGGAACCAAGAAATAATCGCAGAGGCGTTATAAAAAAGGCCGGCCCATGGATCACATCCGGAAGCGAAAATTAAAGGAGAAGGCAATAGAGGCACTGTTACTGCTCTGCGCGCTTCTCTCCGTTTTTATCACCCTCAGCATTGTTGTCATCCTCGCCTCTGAATCTTTCGGCTTCTTTCAGGAGGTGTCCCTGGCGGAATTTTTCACCGAGAGACAGTGGACCCCTCTCTTTGCCGATCCGAAATTCGGCATTCTTCCCCTCGTTGCCGGCACGTTGCTGACCACGGGGATAGCCCTCACTGTGGCGCTGCCTTTGGGTCTTTTGGTCGCTGTCTATCTCAGTGAATTTGCTCCCCATCAGGCCAGGGAGATCATCAAGCCGATCCTCGAGCTCCTGGCGGCCGTGCCGACGGTTGTTTACGGTTATTTCGCCCTCCTGTTTCTGACGCCCATGCTGCAACAGTTCATCCCGGATCTATCGGGCTTCAACGCTCTGAGCCCGGGCATCATCATGGGAATAATGATCATTCCCTATGTGAGTTCCGTGAGCGAGGACGCCATGAAAGCGGTCCCCATGCATATCCGGGAGGGCTCCTACGCCATGGGGGCGACCAAACTTCAGACCGCCTTCCGGGTCATCATCCCCTCGGCCTTCTCGGGCATTGCCGCCGCTTTTATTATCGGTATCTCCCGGGCCATCGGCGAGACCATGGTGGTGGCCATAGCCGCCGGGGGCATGCCGAGCCTCACCGCCAATCCGCTCGAGCCGGTCCAGACGCTGACTGCCTATATCGTGCAGGTCTGCCTGGGCGATGCACCTCACGGCACGGTTGCCTATAAAACAATTTTTGCCGCCGGGATAACGCTTTTTTGCATGACCCTGGGCTTTAACCTCCTCGGTTACTGGCTGAGAAAAAGGATACGGGAGGTATACTAGAATTATGTCGGACATAAAGAAGCGGATCCGCTACAATAAGTTCTGGAACTATCTCTTCCTGATCATCGGCCTCCTGTCGACATTGGTCGGTCTCCTCCTGCTCTGCGTCCTCATGATCGATCTGGCCCTGGACGGCGCCTCCCGGTTGAATTACCAGTTTCTCACCTCCTATCCGTCACGCTTTCCCGAGGAAGCGGGGATCCTCTCGGCCTGGGTGGGAAGTTTCCTCGTCCTCCTGGTTACGGCCCTTGCCGCCATTCCCCTCGGGGTGGCAGCGGGAATTTACCTGGAAGAGTATGGCCGGAAAAACTGGCTCACGGACATCATCGAGATCAATACCGCCAACCTGGCCGGAGTGCCTTCGATTGTCTATGGTCTGCTGGCCCTGGGGTTATTTGTTAATTTCTTCAAATTCGGAGAGAGCATTCTCACCGGCGGCCTCACCCTGGCACTGCTCATCCTGCCGATGGTGATCATGGCCACCCGGGAGTCGATCAGGGCGATTCCCAATTCCATCAGGGAGGCCTCCTATGCCTTGGGGGCAACCAAATGGCAGACCGTCCAGTGGCACATTATCCCCTATTCCACCGGCGGGATACTCACGGGGGTCATCATCGGCATTTCCCGCGCCATCGGCGAGACAGCGCCGATCATTACCATCGGGGCGCTAACATTCATCGCCTTCCTGCCCGCCCCGCCTCTCACCCCGGAATTCCCTTTCCTCTCTTTCCAATGGCTTATGGACCCCTTTACCGTCATGCCGATACAGATGTTCAACTGGGTGTCGCGGCCGCAGCAGGCCTTCCAGCAAAATGCGGCGGCGGCCGGCATTGTCCTGATGTTAATGACTCTAATCATGAACGGTCTGGCCATCTATATCCGATACCGATTCAGAAAGAAGATAAAATGGTGACAGAAACAAGCAAGGCAGAGACGAAAAATCTAAGTTTTTTCTATGGCAATTTCCAGGCGCTGAAGAATATCAACCTCTCCATCCTGGAAAAGAAAGTGACGGCGCTCATCGGACCGTCGGGCTGCGGGAAAACGACTTTTCTCCGTTGTTTCAACCGGATGCACGACCTCTATCCGCATAACAGATATGAGGGGGAGATAATTTTATTGCCGGAAAACACCAACATCATCTCGCCCGACATCGATCCGATCGAAGTAAGAATGCACATCAGCATGGTCTTCCAGAAGCCGAATCCCTTTCCCAAATCAATATACGAAAATGTCGCCTACGGTCTGAGGGTAAGGGGCATCAACAAGAAGAGCGCCCTCGATGAAAAGGTGGAAAAATCCCTGCGGGAAGCCGCCTTATGGGACGAAGTGCGCAACCGGCTTTACGGACAGGCCTTCGATCTCTCGGGAGGACAGCAGCAGCGTCTCTGCATTGCCCGGGCCTTGGCCACCGACCCGGAAATGATCCTCTTTGACGAACCCACATCCGCCCTTGATCCCATTGCCACTTCCAAAATCGAAGAACTGATCATCGAGTTGAAGAGCAAGGTCACAATCCTGATTGTGACCCACAACATGCAGCAGGCGGCGCGCATTTCCGACAAGACGGGGTTCTTTTATCTCGGAGAACTGATAGAATACAGCACTACCGATAAACTGTTCACTGCACCCGCGGTAAAGCAAACGGAAGAATACATTACCGGAAGATTCGGGTGATGATTTAGCTAAGAGGAGCATAGATGGAAACAGAAAAAAGGCATACCAGTCTCCAGTACGAAAGGGAACTCCAGGAGATAAAAGACAATCTTATTTATATGGGAGTGCTGACGGAAAAGGCCATCGCCAAGGGAATAAAAGCCCTCTTGCTGCGAGATTCGGACCTGGCCCGCACGGTAATCGCCGAAGACGATGAGATCGACCGCCTGGATGTGGATATCGAGGATAAGTGCATCCGCCTGCTGGCTCTGCGACAGCCGGCGGCAAGAGACCTGCGCTTTATCACCACGGCCATCAAGATTAACGGGCACCTGGAGCGAATCGGCGATATGGCGGCCAACATTTCCGAAAAAGTGATCATCCTGAGCGAAGAACCGCAATTGAAACCTTACGTCGATATTCCCCGGATGGCGGACATTGCCTGCGGTATGATCAGGCAAAGCCTGGACGCCCTGGTAAACGAGAATGTCGCCCTGGCCAACAAGGTGAGAAGCAGCGATGAGTTGGTCGATAACCTGAATGAACAAATATTCCGGGAGCTTCTCACCTTCATGATGGAAGATGTGCGCAACATCCACCGCGCCACAATCATCATGCAAATTTCCAAGAACCTGGAGCGAATTTCGGATCACGCCAAGGGCATTGCCGATATGGTGGTTTACCTGGTGACAGGCAAAAGTGTCCGCCATGAGGAACCACCGGAAAGTTAAATGGGAAACCATGTCATGAAACACCGCCTCCGCTGGAAAATGTTCGTCGCCGTGGTGCTCACCCTGCTGACCGTGATCATCCTGGATAGCTTATTTGATTTGACGCAGTCACGCCAGGATATGGCCAGCCAGGTCAAAGAAGAATTGGCAACAAACGGCCGGATCATGCTCGCGGCGCCGCCGGGCCACACCATCAAGAATATCCGCCTGCTTTCAGAAATTTTGCAAGCCCGGCTTACCGTTGTCAGCGCCACGGGCCGGGTACTGGCAGATTCGGACGGTGAGATGCACCACTTCGACAACCATCTCAACCGCCCGGAAATTCAGGAAGCGCGCGCAAAAGGAGTGGGCACTGCCACCAGATACAGCCAAACCCTGGGCATCGATATGATCTACCTTGCCTTGCCGGTAGAAGCAGGCGGGCAAATTTCCAGCTACTTACGGCTGGCCAAACCGCTGCGGGAAGTTAAAACGGCTGATGGGTATGTACAACAGATAATCTTCCGGGTGCTCCTCGTTATCCTGCCCTCCTATCTCTTGCTGGTATTTTTTTTCAACCCCTACATCATTGATCCCATCCTGGGAATCACCGCTTACACGGACAAGGTAAAGGACGATAACATTACCGGCAGCTTGATCATCCAGGCTGACGATGAGGTAAGGCAACTTGCCGATAACCTGAACCTCTTAGTGCAAAAATACGAAGCGGCCCTGGGCCTGGCCTTTGACGAAAGGGAAAAATTGGCAGCGGCATTAGCCAGTATGGCGGAGGGCATAGTGATTCTCAACCGTGAAAGCCGGATTGAACTCGTCAATAGGGGCGCAACAGATATCCTGGGCAGCCAGTATGGTAAGATGACGGGGAAGACACTGCTGGAGGCCTTCCGGAATTTGGAATTACAAAGGGCGCTTGACCGTTGCCGCGAGGAAGGGAAACATGTTTCCGTGGAAATTTCCCTCGACGATGCCCAGCCGATAATCCTTAATGTGAACGTGGCGCCGATTAAGGGTTGGCCGGGAGCAGACCATAAAACAATCATGGTACTTCATGATGTGACACAATTGAGGAAATTGGAGCGGATCAGGGTCGATTTTGTCGCCAATGTGACGCATGAAATCAAAACACCGCTCACGGCCATCATCGGCTTCGTCCAGACACTGCAGGAAGGGGCGCTGGAAGATCGCCGGCAAGCACTCAAATTCCTGGGAATCATCAGCGAACACGCCCTGCGGCTAAACAGGCTGGTCAATGACCTGCTGACCCTGTCCAGCATCGAACTCGGTGAAGTCAAATTACATATAGAGAAGATAGACAGCCGGAAAGCTGTCTTGCAAGCACTTGCCCTCATTGAGGAAAAGGCCAACGAAAAGGGCCTGGTCATCCGCAGGGACTGGCCTGATGAACTCCCGCCGATACTGGCCGACGCCGACGGCCTGATCCAGATATTGGTAAATATACTGGATAATGCCGTAAAATTTACCTCCCAGGGCAGCATTGCCATTTCTATGTCCGCAGCCGAAGGGGGCTATTTAGTCATCACCGTCACCGATACGGGAATCGGCATCCCGGTCCAGGAAATCTCCCGCCTGGGGGAGAGATTCTACCGCGTGGACAAGATGCGCTCCCGCGAACTCGGCGGCACCGGTCTGGGTCTGTCGATCGTCAAACACCTGCTTGCCGCGCAAAAAGGCCGGCTGGAAGTGGAAAGCAAGCCCGGTGTGGGGACGGTGGTCAAGCTATTCCTGCCCGTTTACACCCCGGATTTTTCAGGGGCCGGAACTGAAGGCACGACCGAAACATTATGAGAAAGAGCAGGTTGAAAGATGAATATCTCTCCTGAGAAAGAGACAGCTCTCCGTGAGCGGATGGAACGTCTCGGGGTTCAAGAAAGCGACCTGCGGGAAACCTTTATCCGGTCCTCGGGACCGGGCGGGCAAAAAGTCAACAAAACCTCATCCTGTGTTTATCTCGTCCACTTGCCGACCGGGCTTTCCGTAAAATGCCAGCAGGAAAGGTCCCAGGCGTTGAATCGTTTTTTGGCCCGACGGATCCTCCTCGACCGCATTGAAAGGATAAAGACCGGGGCCATTGCCGCGGAAAAGGCCCAGATGGAAAAGATCCGGCGGCAAAAGCAAAGACGCACCCGGCGGGCGAAGGAAAAGATGCTGGAGCAGAAACACCTTACATCGGAGAAGAAGGCCTTGAGGACCAGGCCCGCCCCCACAACAGATTGAAGGTATCGCCGGCAATTTGCCTTGACAGGCCGGGGACTCGTTCCTACCCTTTATCAAGAAGTATTCGTCAACTCTCTTCAGCAATTCGAACAACGGGATCCCGGCAAACGGAGGGTAGAGATGCAGACTATAATCGCCCAGATCAGGAAGCGGGACGGCGCCGTCGTCCCTTTCGAACCGCGGAAGATTGAAGAGGCGATCTTTAAAGCGCTGAACGCGGTGCAGATCGGCGATCGTACCCTCGCTGCCAAACTGGCCGCCGAGGTGGTGAAACTAGTCGAAGAAAGGCACGTCCAGGGCGTCCCCGGGGTCGAGGATGTCCAGGACGCTGTGGAAGAGGTCCTGATGCGGCAGGGCTTTCCCGCCGTCGCCAAGTCCTACATTATCTACCGGGAACAACGGGCCGGGATTCGCCGGTTGAAACAGGTCATCGGCGTCCAGGATGACCTCAAACTTACGGTTAACGCCCTCAAGGTACTGGAGCGGCGCTACCTGCTCCGTGACGAAGACGGCAAGATCGTGGAAACGCCGCGGGAATTGTTCCGGCGGGTCGGCCGTGCCGTCGCCGCCGTTGAAACCAGGTTCGACCCGCAGGCTGACATTGAGGCCCTCGCCGAATCCTTCTTTGCCATGATGCGACGGGCCGAGTTCCTCCCCAACACGCCTACCCTGATGAACGCCGGAACACCGCGGGGACAGCTCTCTGCCTGCTTTGTCCTGCCTGTCGAAGACTCCATCGTGGCTATTTTCGATTCCCTGAAACATATGGCCATTATCCACCAGTCCGGCGGCGGCACCGGCTTTTCTTTCAGCCGTCTCCGGCCCAGAGGGGACATCGTGCAGTCCACCAAGGGCGTGGCCTCCGGCCCGGTCTCATTCATGAAGATTTTCGATGCCGCCACCGCCGTGATGAAGCAGGGCGGCAAGCGGCGCGGCGCCAATATGGGCATCCTCAACGTCAATCACCCTGATATCGTTGAATTTATATCCACCAAGGCCGACCTGGTCACGCTGTCTAATTTTAACATTTCCGTAGGGGTAACGGACGATTTTATGGCCAGGGCGGCCAGTAAGCAGGACTGGCCGCTTATAAACCCGCACACGAAAAAAGAGGTGCGCACCGTGGGCGCCCACACCCTCTTCGAACTCATTGTGACCAATGCCTGGCGCACCGGCGATCCCGGCCTCGTCTTCCTCGATGAGATCAACCGCCACAATCCCACTCCTCACCTGGGGCGTCTGGAAGCCACCAATCCTTGCGGCGAGTTGCCGCTGCTGCCCTATGAAAGCTGCAATCTGGGTTCCATCAACCTTTCCAAGGTAGTTGCCGACGGCGAGATCGACTGGCCGAAGCTGGAACAACTGACCAGGCTGGGGGTCCATTTCCTGGACAATGTCATTGAGGCCAATGTCTTTCCTCTCCGGGAGATTGAAAAGATAACCCGGGACGGAAACCGAAAAATCGGACTGGGGGTGATGGGTTTCGCCGACGCCCTGACGCTCTTGGGTATTCCCTACGATTCCGAGGAGGCCCTGGACAAGGCAGAAAAAATCATGGGCTTTATTTATGGGAAAGCCGCCGCCGCCTCTATGGAACTGGCCGAAAAACGTGGTGTTTTCCCCAATTTCCCGGGCAGCGTCTATGACCGGCCGGGTGGTCCCCGCCTGAGAAATGCGACCCTCCTTTCCATCGCCCCTACGGGCACCATCAGCATCATTGCCGGCTGTTCCAGCGGGATCGAGCCGCTTTTCGCCCTCGCTTACGTGCGCAATGTGATGGAGGGCACCCGTTTGCTGGAACTAAACCCGATCTTTGAGGCCGTAGCGAGAAAAAGCGGGTTTTATTCCTCCGAACTGATACAGCATATCGCCCGGCGGGGCAGCATCCAGCGCATCACTGCCGTGCCGGAAGACGTCCGCCGGGTATTCGTCACGGATTGGGACATTGCCCCGGAATGGCATGTGCGGATGCAGGCCCTGTTCCAGAAATACAGCGACAACTCCGTTTCCAAAACCATTAACCTGCCGGCGGAGGCCACCCCGGAGGACATACAAAAGATCTATACGCTGGCCTACCGGCTTAAATGCAAGGGCATCACCGTCTACCGCTATGGGAGCAAAAAACAACAGGTACTGACCCTGGCGGGCGATTACCCCGAGGCGGCCGGGGAACCGGCGGACTTCGTCACCGCGGCCTCGGAATATTCCGGCGGCTGTCCCTACGGGACCTGCCCGGCTTGAGGGCGCCGAACATCAGCAGCTCCCTTAAGGGATAGTTATTACCTACCATTAGTCTGCCATTTAATCCTTATTGACCTGCACACAGGCTACCAGTAAGGTGTGAACCAACAGCAATAGAAGGGAGGTAAGATCATGAAATATCTAATTACAGCAGCCCTTTTAATCCTCATCTGGGGGGCGCCGGCCGGGGCGGCGGAAAAGCTCCTGACGGAGCAGCAACTCGACGGTATTACAGCCGGCACGGGCGGGGAAAACTCGCAGCAGTCCCTGCACGACAATTCCTTATCCAACAGTGTGGACAGCGCGAATGTTACCAATGACATCCGCTCCGATAATCACGATGCCGTGAGCGTCGTCAATATCCCCAATACCAACGTCGACAATTCCGTGGATGCTGGACAAAATGTGAACTCGAGAAACAAGAAGCTGGAATTGAACAGCAAGGCACAAGAAAGTGCCAAGGCGGTGAATATCACCAATGCCATTGACAGCAAGGTCGGTACCGGTGTAAACGTGCATGCCAATGGCCTGCATCCCAGCGGCTCATCAGGTGGGTCGCTAAATAACCTGTACCAGAGCAACACCATCATCAACAACAACTGATCCTGAATAGGATTGTGCTGGAGGTGTGGGAGAGGGAAAATCATGCGACTCATCGTCATCTTTGGCTGCTTCTGCCTGTTGCTTACCGGAGCAGCGGAGCGGGTCTGGGGCGCGCAGGCCTTGAATGATGCGGAGCTGGACGCGATTACTGCCGGCTCCCTGTCCGTGGAAGCGTCCAAAGATCAGTTCAACTTTCAGTTGGGCGGGGACAGCGGCAGACTGTCCATTACGGGCAGCGGAACGGTTGCCACCGCCGATAACACCGTCACCGCCGGTCCGGCGGGATATATTATTATGCGCGACAACGCACAGAGCAACCTCCGCGCCTTTGTCAACGTAAACGCCGTCAATGCCAAGGTTCAGGTGCTGATCAACCTGACGATCAATATTAATTCGACGGTGGGCACGATTCACCAGATCAATACCGTTCCGTCCCTTTAGAAAGTTAGAAATTATCCCGTTTATCGGGGTTAGATTAAGGCGCTATGAAGGACAGGTTCTTACGCTCCATCGCACTGGCTATCGCTTTGGTCATTGCCGCAGCGTTCACGGTCTCGGCGGGGGAGATTTCCCTTCCCCTGGGAGGGCGCATCCAAAAATCCTTGCGCTCTTTCCAGGAAATTCGCCAGAGCCGCATCACTCAACAGCGCTGGGACTTAAGTTGCGGCGCCGCAGCCTTAAGTACGCTTCTTTCCTTTCATTACGGCGACAAAATATCCGAAGCCGCCATTATTGCGTCCCTCCTTCACCACGTTAACCCGCAGAAGATTCGGGCGCGGGGGGGGTTTTCCCTCCTCGACCTGAAACGTTACGCCGAATCAAGGGGATATGAAGGAAAGGGGTATGCCGGGCTGACGCTGGATGAACTGGCAGCCTTCGCCATGCCGGCCATCGTACCGGTACGGATAAATAATTATGATCACTTTGTGATATTTCGCAGCCTCCAGGGCAATCGCGTCCTCCTGGCAGATCCTTCCCACGGAGCAATGACCATGAAAACAGATCAATTTCTGGAAATATGGAAGAAAGGCATCGGTTTCCTTGTCCTCCGGCCCGACTCCCCGCCGCCTCCGGGCAATCTTAATCCCGGGGCGGAAGAGTTCTTCATCCCTGATGGCAATGCGATGATCCGTTCCCTCCTGCGGGCAGGCACAGCCCCGATGACAAGGAACGGTTTATGAGGCTGTCCGGAAGTTCGGCGCGCTGCCGGTGCGTGCCCTGCCTGCTCATCCTTTTCCTGTTGTTCGGCGGAGCGGTGGAGAAGACGGATGGGAGCGAAGGCGGGGCGACGGGACAGGAGGAGTTCTCCACAGCGCAGGAGGGCGGCCAAGGGTCCGGAGTGGAGCGCGCCCCGGGCCCCAAATCGGCTACGGATAAACGTGATCTGGTAATCGACGAACTGCTGCAACGTGTCGAAAAGCTCGAACTGAAGTTACGCTCCCTCACCGGCGAGCCGGAAAAGGCCCTGCCGCCCGCTGCCGCTTCGGCGCCCGCACCCCCGGCCAAGGCCGAAGAGGAAGAAAGTATTGCCCGGGCCGCCCTGGAACGAACGTTGATTGAACGCAGCGGCATCCTCCTGGCACCGGGAACCCTGGAGATCGAGCCCTCGCTCACCTATGCCCATGCCTCCGCCGACAACATCAGTATCGATGGCGTCTCAGTGGAATCAACCCTGGTGATCGGAGAGATTGTTTCGGACAAGATCCGCCGCAATATCCTGATCCCGGCGCTTGCCTTCCGTGTCGGCCTGCCCGCTGATTTTCAGGCGGAAGCGAAATTCCCCCTTCGCTATGAGGCGAACCGGACCGTGCGGGGAGACAGCACCGAAGATTCCGGGGAAGCCTATGGACTGGGCGATATTGAATTGGCTTTAAGCCATCAGCTGATGCGGGAAAAGGGATGGAGCCCCGATATGCTCGGCAGCCTGCGCTGGAAGACAAACACCGGACGCAGCCCCGCCGGGCTCATAACCAATGAACAGGCCCTGGGAACTGGTTATCACGCCCTTTCGTTCATGCTTACCGCGCTGAAGGTCAAAGAACCGGCTGCCTTTTTCGGGAGTCTCCTGTATACCCTGAATTTACCCGTTGCCAAGGAGGAGGGACGGTTTTCTCCGGGCGATACATGGGGTTTCAATCTCGGCCTGGCCCTGGCGCTCAATCTCGATACCTCGATCAATTTTGTCTGGGAGCAGCGGTTCGGAGACACGGCCGAGTTAAACGGCAAGAAGCTCCTCGGGTCCGCCCTTTACCCGGGAAACTTGCGGATCGGGGCCACCTATTTCTTTTCGCCAAAATTTTCCCTGGATGTGTCGGTCGTGATCGGCCTGACCCGTGATGCTCCGGACGTCCAGGCCGTCGTGGCGGTTCCGATTCGTTTTCCCCGGTTCTTTTCCCTGGGCAGCGAGTAATTTGCGCTCTTTGGATTATTCCCCCCGATCGAGGCATTGCGGCAGTATTGCCGCAATGACCTCACAAAAAAGGCTGGAGGCGGCTTTCCATCTCCTGGTAGCGGAAAAGTCTGCTGAAATCCGTGAGTCCGGCCAGCGCCCGGGAATGGGCCCGGATCCCTTTTTCTTCCAGAATGGAAACCGGGTTCAGCCCCCCGATAACTATCGCTCCCACCCTCCCCTCGCTTACGGGAATATCCAGGAGCGTCTGGCCGGGCAGACCAATAGCGAGGAATCCCCCCAACCCTATCCTTTTCAGCTTCACGGCAAGCTGCTCAACCACATCCCGGCTCTCTCCCGGAAATTCCCGGAAGCTGGCGCCGATCAGACCATTGCCTGTTTGAGTCGCGCCCAGGTAGTTAGTCATGCCGCTGCGGATGAATATTTCCAGGGGATCAATGCTCGTGCCGTCATACATGATAATTTCGGCGAACCTTATCGGTTTGCGGTTCTGCAGTTCGAGCAACCCGCCGAAACGGGAGGCAGTGGGTATGCCGTGCTTGAGCAGCACTCCGTTCAGGGTGACGGAACAGACGGTCCCGATGCCGATCATCCCTTCGGGCACCGTGACGTGCGCCAGGCTTTCACCGGGCTCCAGGAAAGTCAACATTTCCCCCATGGCGTAACCATCGGCATACACCCTGGATACAGCTTCAATGTTATCGGCCAGTTGTTGCGGTTTTACAATTGTCATGTTGACAACGACAGTGCCGGATGTCGTATTAAGATCGAAGTTCATCCGGTAGGTCATTTCATCGATGCGGGCCGACAGCAGGCCGACCCGCTGGATAATATTAGAGGATTTTAGTTCACTCAATCCGTTTTCCGTAATCCGGCTTCCGCGTCGGCCGGCGCTCTCCACCAGCCCATCAGCCGTCATCGCCTGCAGGTAAAGGCGAACGGTACGCTCGCTGATGTCATGACCCAGCAGCACGAGTTCACGGGCCATCCTGGCGCTCGTAAGTGCCGTGCCGGAGTTCTTCAGCGTGCTGAGAATCAGCAACGTTTTCTTCTGCTTTCTTTCCATCCCTACTCCCTTCAGTTTCGGCGCCACCAAATTTAGTCGCCTGTCGCGAGACGTTCCGGCCTCCCGTTGGCTGCCACCCGGACACCGTTTAACTTTAACGTCTACCCAGCGATATGGCAATATTGCCGCATCGGTATATATCAGGTCATTTGTCTCTGCAAGTAATTTCCTCGCCCAATTGCCTGCTTCAAGAAAATTAATTGACATCACAGTCACATCTTGCTAACTTCGCCGCATGATTTACGGCAAATAAATACCGTAAAAGCGGCAATATATTGCCAATATAACTTTAAGGAGGTTCAAATGATGGAATGGCCAAAGTCAAACGATGTGCTCGGATCAGTCAACAGGGCAACGCCGGCAGAGTCAGGTCTCTGCACCTTATGCCGCGCGGACTGCCGAGGAAAATGTGAGACCTTCCTTTCCAGCCTCAAGGGAAGAAAGCTGCTTTACCCCCGAGATTTTGGTCTTGTAACGGCCGGCAGCGGCAATACCAGCCATTTGGGCGTCTGCTACAACTCGCTCCGGATTCAGGGTTATAATTACGGGGTAACCGGCATGCCCAAGGGTCTGACCAACTCGCCGGACGACTGCATTTTTCCCAATGTCAACATCGAATCCGAGTTCGGCGGCAAAGTGAAGACGAAGGTGAGGCTGCCGATCATGACCGGCGCCCTCGGTTCGACGTTCATCGCCGCCAAGTACTGGGATTCCTTTGCCACCGGTGCCGCACTCGTCGGATTGCCCATCGTGGTGGGCGAAAATGTGGTCGGCATCGACCGGCAGGCCGTAATCACCAGCGGCAACGGCAGCGCCCGGATCGAGAAGGCGCCGGAACTAGATCGCCGGATCGACACGTTTCTCCGCTATTTCGACGGCTATGGCGCCATTATCGTCCAGATGAACGTCGAAGATACGAGGAATGGCGTGGCCGAATATGTCATCAACAAGTATGGCGATAAGGTCATCATCGAGCTGAAATGGGGCCAGGGCGCCAAGGATATCGGCGGCGAGATCCAGGTGGACAGCCTGGATTACGCCCTTTTTCTCAAGAACAGGGGCTATGTGGTCGATCCCGATCCGACACTTCCGGAAGTGCAGGAAGCCTTTAAGCACGGCTCCCTCAAGACTTTTGCCCGCCACAGCCGGCTGGGATATACCGACCTTCAGACACCGGAGAAGGTCCGTGATGCCTTCATGAAGTCCGTAAACTACCTGCGCAAACTGGGCTATAAGCGGATTTCCCTGAAGACCGGCTCCTATGGCATGGAGGCGCTGGCTATGGCCATCAAGTTTGCCACGGACGCCAAACTGGACCTGCTTACCGTCGACGGGTCGGGGGGCGGAACCGGAATGAGCCCCTGGAACATGATGGAAACGTGGGGGGTCCCATCGCTCCTGCTCCATGCCAAAACCTATGAATATGCCGCCACCCTGGCGGCCAAGGGACAGAAGGTAGTCGACATCGCCCTGGCCGGCGGCCTGGCCCGGGAGGACCACATCTTCAAGGCTCTGGCGCTCGGCGCGCCTTACACGAAGCTGGTATGCATGGGAAGGGCCGTCATGATCCCCGGGTTCCTCGGCTCCAATATCGAGGGCGTGCTCCACAAGGATCGCAAAGCCAAGGTAAACGGCACCTGGGATGATCTATCCCCGGTCGTAAAAGAGCTGGGCTCGAAGCCGGAGGAAATCTTCGCCGGTTATTACGACGTGCAGAAAAAGGTCGGCGCCGGGGAGATGAAAAACATTCCTTTCGGCGCCATCGCCATGTGGACTTTGGCGGACAAGCTCGCGGCGGGCCTGCAGCAGCTCATGGCGGGCGCCCGCAAGTTCAGCCTGAAGGACATCTCCCGCGAGGATCTTTTCTCGGCCAACCGGGAAACGGAAAGCGAGACGAAAATCCCCTTCATCACCGACGTAATGGATGAGCGGGCCAAGCAAATTCTTAATGCCTGATCGGTGAAGGGAGTGAAAGACCGGCCGCATTGCTGAAAAAATAAAGGGAGGGGAGACTTTTGTTGGTGTTGGTTGTCTCCGCCTCCCTTTTTTTATGATACCGATCGATCTTGTTTCTGTAACAATAAGCCCGGAAAGTGTTTCTCAGGCGCCGATAATCTTCAACAGCGGATTGGCATAGATTACGACGAGCGCAATGACCAGCGCATAAATGGCCAGGGATTCGATCATCGCCAGACCGACCATCATGGTGGTGAGGATTTTCCCCTGCGCTTCCGGATTCCTGCCGACGGCATTTACGGCTCCGTTCAATCCGTGCCCCATACCCAAAGCGGTGGTCATGGTGCCCGCGGCCATTACCATGGCCGCGGCGAAAATGCTGACCGCCACCACGATGGCCTTCGAATAATCACCCGCTGCCGCTGCCGGCGCCGCTGGAGCCGCCGCTTCCGCTGCCAAGGCCAGCGAGGCGGTGAATGTCGCCGCGAGTGTCGTGAAAATGGTATAACCTAACTTCCTCTTCATCTGCTACCTCCTTCTTTAATAGTTATCATCATAGGATAAATCAGCTCCCGACCCCGTCCTCTCCCTATGACAAGAAGACCGGATCATTGAGCCCCCTTCGGCTTAACGGCGCATTTTTAGCCAGCCGAAAATAAATTGTCAAGGAATATTTGTTCATGCTATAGAACGGCTCAGGTGCATCTATTAAGAAATTAAAGCATAATTTTAAGGAGCAAGAATGAACGCCGGTCTATTTGCCGAGGCAAAAAAAGTAATTCCGGGAGGCGTTAACAGCCCGGTCCGGGCCTTCGGGTCCGTAGGCGCCACGCCCTTATTTATCAGCAGCGCCCAAGGGGCGCGGATTTACGACAGTGAAGGCCGTGAGTACATCGATTATGTGCTTTCCTGGGGGCCGGCCATTCTGGGGCATGCCCATCCGCCGGTCATCGAGGCGATTATCGCCGCCGCCCGGCGCGGCACAACTTTTGGCGCCCCCACGGAGTCGGAAACCGAGATGGCCCGACTGATCATCAACGCCATCCCCTCTATCGAAATGGTAAGAATGGTAAGCTCCGGAACGGAAGCGGTCATGAGCGCCATTCGTCTGGCCCGCGGATACACGGGCCGCGATAAGATCCTCAAGTTTGAAGGCTGCTATCACGGTCATTCCGATTCCCTGCTGGTCAAGGCCGGCTCCGGCGTGGCCACCCTGGGCATCCCGGGCAGCCCCGGCGTACCCCGGCAACTGGCGGAACTGACGATCACCGTCCCCTTCAACGACCTGGCGGCCGTGGAAGCCGTCCTGGATAACGAAGGCGGGCAAATCGCCTGCCTCATCGTGGAACCGGTGGCCGGCAATATGGGGGTGGTTCTGCCGGAGGAAGGATTTTTGGAGGGCTTGCGGGAACTTACCGGTAAGCACGGCATCCTGCTGATTTTTGACGAGGTCATTACCGGTTTTCGTCTCACCTACGGAGGTTACCAAAACCTGGCCGGCATCGAGCCGGATTTGACCTGCCTGGGCAAAATCATCGGCGGAGGACTGCCGGCAGGCGCCTTTGGAGGCAAAAGGACCATCATGGAGCAGCTGGCGCCTTCCGGGCCCGTTTACCAGGCCGGCACCCTCTCCGGCAACCCGGTGGCCATGGCGGCCGGCATCACGACCTTGAAAATCCTGAAGGAAAAAGAAGGTGAATATGCAAACCTGGCCCGCCTGACAGCCGAGGCGTGTACCAAAATGGAGGCGCTTTTTGCGGAACATCATATTCCAGTACGGATCAACCAGATCGGTTCCTTGTTCACGGTTTTTTTCACGGCGGACGCGGTGAAAGATTACGCGACGGCCGCCCGGAGTGATACGCGGCTGTTTGCCCGTTATTTCCGGGGCATGCTGGAGCGGGGCATTAACCTGGCGCCTTCGCAGTTTGAGGCGGCCTTTCTCTCTTTCGCCCATACGGCGGAAGACCTGGATAAGACGCTCACGGCCTGTGCCGCAACGATAGCAACCCTTTCATAAGGCGACGGAATGAAGAACAAACGCATTGTCATTACCGGTGGTGCCGGCTTTCTGGGACGGCATCTGACCATGAATTTTACCGACCAAGGCTACCGCAACCTCTTTATTGCGAACCATAAGGAATATGATCTGGTCCTCATGGAGGATGTTCGGCGTCTATACAAGGAAGCCAAGCCGGACATTGTGATCCACCTGGCGGCCAAAGTAGGCGGCATCGGCTTTAACCTCGAGAACCCCGCTGCCCTGTTCTACGAAAATCTGATGATGGGCGTTCAGCTCCTGCACGAGGGATTCCGGCAGGGAATTACCAAGTTTGTCGCTATCGGCACCATCTGCGCCTACCCGAAGTTCACACCCGTTCCCTTCAAGGAAAGCGATCTCTGGAACGGCTACCCTGAAGAAACCAACGCCCCCTACGGACTGGCAAAAAAAATGATGCTCGTCCAGTCTCAGGCTTACCGTCGGCAGTATGGTTTCAATTCGATCTTTCTCTTGCCCGTCAATCTTTACGGCCCCGGTGATAATTTTGACCCCCGTTCTTCACATGTCATTCCGGCCCTGATCAGAAAATGCGTCGATGCGGTGCGGGACGGGGCGGAAGAAATCACGGTCTGGGGGACAGGCCGGGCCACCCGGGAGTTTTTTTACGTGGAGGATGCGGCGGAGGCAATCCGTCTGGCGACGGAAAAATACAACGCCAGTGAGGCCATGAACATCGGGGCGGGTTTTGAAATCTCCATCCAGGCCCTGACGGAAATGATTGTCGAATTGACCGGCTTCACCGGCCGGATCGTCTGGGACGCTACGAAGCCCGACGGCCAGCCGCGCCGTATGCTGGACACCACCAAGGCCTTTCGGGATATCGGTTTTCAGGCCAGGACGGACCTCCGGGCCGGGCTGCAAAAAACCATCGACTGGTACAAAAAAATTGATTTATCCGGCAGTTCATGATAGAGGGCGCAGCGATGGATAAGGAAACAAGAAAATCCCTCATCCAGATAGCCAACATAAGCAGTATGGGCATTGCCCTGGGCATAACGATCTTTGGATGCTTTTTTCTCGGCTATTATCTGGACCAGAAGCTGGGCACGGGGTACTTCTTGACTTTCTTTTTCCTCCTCCTCGGTATTGCAGCTGGTTTCAAGAATATTTACGGGCTCATAAAAAGAAGTATGGAAAATGAAAAACCCGTGGACCAGGAAGATAAATCAGCAGGGGAAAAGACCTCTGCAAAAAAAGATTGAATTCACCAGTTGGCTGGTGCTGGGATTTTTTTTATTGTTCAGCGCTCTTTTCGCATCGGCGAATTTCGCCCTCGGCGTACTGGCAGGAGGTTTGATCAGTATCTTAAACTTTTACGGCCTCCGCCGGGGTCTGGAAAAAGCCTTCGGGACAATTGGCGGCGGTCAACGCCCGGCCAGGGCGCCGCTCATGTTAAAATATTTTTTACGACTGGCCGCCACCGGCATTGCCCTTTACGTCCTTTTGGTGAAGACCACTGCCGATATTTTCGGGCTCGTCCTCGGGCTCTCCACGGTGATTTTCGCCATTGTGCTGACCGTCATCATGACTCTTTTCGATAAAAGCTACCTTGAGGAGGTTTGATAAGATGCATCCTTTGCTATTCCTGGAAAACCACTACGTGCCGGTCCATGTCGCCTATTCCTGGTTTATCATGGCGGCGCTGGCGCTCCTGTCCTTCCTGGCAACCCGCCGGCTGGACATTTATCCGAATAAACTGCAGAATGTTATGGAAACGGCCATCACCGGCATCGACGGCTTCCTCACCGACACCATGGGACACGAAGGCCGGAGGTTTTTCCCCCTGGTCGCCACCCTGGCCCTCTATATTCTTTCCTCCAACCTGCTGGGGCTGGTTCCCGGTTTTGAATCGCCTACGTCCAATATCAATACGACGGCCTCCATGGCGATCGTGGTCTTTTTCTCGACCCACATCATCGGCGTACGGGTGCACGGCATGAAATACCTGAAACATTTTATGGGACCGATCTGGTGGTTGAGCCCGCTGATGATCGTCATCGAGCTCATCGGGCATCTGGCCCGCCCCCTCTCGCTGACGATGCGTCTCTTCGGCAACATCAAGGGTGAAGATATCGTGCTGGCGGTGGTTCTCTTCCTCGTTCCGGCGCTGGTGCCGTTGCCCGTCTTCTTCCTCATGATCTTCACTTCTCTCATCCAGACCGTGGTCTTCATGCTGCTGACCATGATGTATATTGCCGGCGCACTGGAAGAGGCGCATTAGAAATATCTTTCACTGAAGTACCTCTGCTACCAGAGAGGCCACTTTTTTCCCGATCGCCACGCAAGATGTCAGCCCCGGGGATTCGATACCGATGAGGTTTATCAAACCGGGGCAGCCGGCTGCTCTTTCTTCCCTGACGATAAAATCACGAAAGGGCTCACCAGGCCCCTGGAGCTTAGGACGGATGCCGCTCATGTCCGGCTGCAGGCTCGACTCCATAATACCGGGCAGATACCGCTTGACAGCTTCGTGGAAAGAAGGCCGCAGCGCTTCATCGACCCGGTATTCCAACGTGCTTACATACTCACTGTCCGGGCCGAAACGCACCCGGTTTTGCAGATCGATAGTGGCGTGTATGCCCAGGATCTCATTGTTGCTCTTCGGCACCGGGTAAACCAGATGCCTGAGTTTTGGCTGGGGAGCGGCGGTGAAGTAATTACCCTTGCAGTATTTCAGACGGTAGCCCAGACCGTCGATGTCCAATCCCGCCAGTGAGGCAATGGTATCGGCATGCAGACCGGCACTGTTAATCAGAACTCGCGTTTGAAAACGGTATTCGCCCCCGTTGATTTCTACCTGGAAGCCGGTCGGTTCCATATGGATCGCCGTGACGCAGGAACGGAAGGCCACAACTGCTCCCTGCTCTTCGGCCTGCGTTAAGAAAGATTGCATGAGGCGATGAGAGTCAATGATGCCCGTAGAGGGGGAGAAAAGGGCGGCGTGCCCGGCAACGTCAGGTTCCAGCATGCCAATTTGTCGTTTTCCCAGCAGGACCAGGTCTTTTACGCCGTTTGCCTGTGCCTGCTTCCATATTTTGTCTAATTCAGCACATTCGTCAGCGTTGGTCGCCACGACCAGTTTGCCGGTTCTTTTGTGCGGGATGCCGCGCCTCGCGCATAACTCATAGAGCAAGCGATTTCCAGCAGTACAGAAAATCGACTTCAAGAAGTCAGGCGGATAGTAAATACCCGCGTGAATAACTTCGCTGTTCCTGCTGCTTATTTCCTGCCCGAAACTGCAGTTCTTTTCTACGACCAGGACATCCCTGAATCGGACGGCCAACTCCTCCGCAATGGCCAGACCAACGACACCGGCCCCAATGATGGTAATCGGGAAATGATTGCTCATGAATCAGGTCGTCAACGCCGGTTCGACGGGTTGGAATCCCTGCCCTTCTCTTCGATGGCCGCCAGGGCCCTGGTGGCAGCAGTGCGGACCTTTTCCGGGTACTTGCTGACCCTGAAAAAGCCTTTGGGCCGGCTGATTTCTTTCAGGACCGGCGTGGACTCGGGGACAGCGATTTTTCCCAGGCTGATACAGATTTTTTCTTCCAGGTCGATGCGCAGCGCCGGCACTACCAAAGGCCGCTGCGTAAGCAAATCCACGAGCATGGGCACCGCCGGTGCATATTTTATCAGCCCCAGCATCTCGATGATCTTCATTTTGAAATCATCATCTTCGGTCACGGG
>Ga0209514_10004072_pt1 | contig 20068 bp, 19 predicted proteins | sample Subgrocontami58m_FD_187452 | JGI IMG/M metagenome (GOLD analysis project Ga0209514, IMG submission 187452) | Subsurface groundwater microbial communities from S. Glens Falls, New York, USA - GMW37 contaminated, 5.8 m (SPAdes) (version 3) | ecosystem: Environmental > Aquatic > Deep subsurface >...
CTCATCGTTTATTTTCTGGGAGGAGTAGCCGGCGGACTCCTCTTCATTCTTCTATCTCCGCCCAACTCTGTAGCCATAGGAGCCTCAGGGGCTGTTTTTGCCGTAGGCGCCGCAGTAGCAATAATAAAGCCAAAATTGAAAGTATTGGTGTTCCCTATCCCATCTCCTGTACCCATCTGGGCAGCGCTACTGGGGGGGCTTATAATAATGTCTTTACTTCCAAACATAGCCTGGCAGGCCCATCTCGGTGGAGCAGCATTCGGCTGCGTCGCCGGGTTGATATTCAGGAAACAGCGTCAAATTATCCTGTGATACCCTTGACTGATATTTTCTACCAGCGAGCAGAAACAGTAAATCGTTGCATGGCATTAAATGTATCTCTCCTAATCCGATATAAAAACGTGAAAGGATAGTAAAATGTCAAAGAAAGCTCTTTTATTCGTTTCCATTGTCATTATTATTATTTCCGCGGGATTATCTTGCAGCCTGCCTCGCACGGATACCACAGGCATATCTCCCGCAACGGGTTTTACCCTCCATATCGATGCGAAGAAGCACATCAATGATATGCCGGAGTGGGTAGTCCACCACTACTGCAAGCCGATAAACAAAGATGTCAGTCAATGCACATTATTCGAATCTGACGAGCCAAACGCAAAGCTCATAGGGGTGGAAACTATTATCAGTCCACAGCTCTATGCAGCGTTGCCGGAAACAGAAAAACCTAACTGGCACTACCACGAAACAGAGATACCACAGGTGGATGCTAAACTGCCCGGTCTTAGCGACAAAGAGGCCCGCGAGGTGGTAGCCGCCCTGGAAGATACCTACGGGAAGGTTATTATCTTCTGGAAACCTAACGAACCAGCACCAATAGGGATTTCTATTACCCGGCCCCATTAGTTTGATTATGCCATTCCGTATTGCCATTAGAAATATTTGTGTCTATACTAAAGCCGCATTAGCAGAAAGCGTGTTTTCTTTATAATTATTGTTCCAAGGAGGATAATTTTCTGTGGCAAATAAAGCTGGCGCCAGGCTGAGGGTAGCTGTGGGAACCGACCATGGTGGATTTCCACTCAAGGCTGAGTTGCTTCCGTGGTTGAAAACACTTGAATACGATGTACTAGATCTGGGAGCTTATACCTTTGACCCTGCTGATGACTACCCCGATTTTGCAGAAGCCGTTGCCCGTGCAGTTGCCACTGCAAAAGCCGAACGGGGTATTATCATCTGCGGGAGCGGCGTTGGGGCATGCATCGTTGCTAATAAAATACGCGGTATACGGGCTGGCCTTTGCCATGATACCTACGCTGCCCATCAGGGTGTGGAACACGATGATATGAATGTCCTTTGCCTGGGGGCGCGGGTAATAGGTATCGAGATAGCGAAAGAGCTGGTGAAGGCTTTTTTAAATGCGAAATTCAGTGGCGAGGAACGGCATTCCCGCCGTTTAGAGAAGTTAAAAGCGATAGAGCGGAAGGCTTTTGACAATTAAAACCTCTCCCGAAAATACTCTCACTCGTCATTGCGAGGAGCCTGCGACGAAGCAATCTCTGCTTATTTATAAATGGTTTCAATTATAAGTCAAGAGATTGCTTCGCTACGCTCGCAATGACTGGTTGCGTCCTATTTTCATCCTTCGTGGTGTTCACGTAAATGAACATAAGCTATTTACTTGGAAAGAAACCTTGTTCATCTCTTGTGGGCAGCCTGACCCGGCAGGAAAACAAAGCAACCCTGATACAATAAGTTTGATAATGGGCGGTGATACATATGGAACTGGGCATGATTGGCTTAGGCCGTATGGGTGGTAATATGGCTCTGCGTCTGATACAGAAAGGGCACAGAGTAGTTGTTTTCGACCCTGTAGCCAAGTCAATAGAGGAACTTGCAAAACAAGGCGCTGTCGGCGCTTCTTCCATACCTAATCTTACCAGCCAACTCACTTCACCGAGAACTGTGTGGGTAATGGTGCCGGCTGGTGAGCCCACTGATAACGTTACCAGTACTCTGGCTAACACCCTGTCTCCGGGTGATACTATTATTGACGGAGGTAATTCTAACTATAAAGACAGTATGCGGAGAGCCTCAAATGCAAAAAAGAAGGGCCTTTTTTTCCTCGACGCAGGCACCAGTGGGGGGATATGGGGACTAAAGGAAGGCTACTGTCTGATGATTGGGGGGGATAAAAAGGCATTTAAGCATGTGGAACCTATTTTTCAGAGCCTTGCCCCTGCAAAAGATAAAGGATATGGGTATGTTGGCCCCTCTGGGGCAGGCCATTTTGTGAAAATGGTCCATAATGGAACTGAATATGCCCTTATGCAATCTTATGCAGAGGGATTCGAATTAATGGAAGCCAAAAAGGAATTCGACCTCGACCTGGCTCAGGTAGCCGAAATATGGCGTTATGGCAGCGTGGTGCGCTCGTGGTTGCTAGACATGACGGCATTAGCCCTGAAGGAGAACCCGAAACTGAAAAGCATTCAAGCCTTTGTTGAGGACTCAGGCGAAGGCCGGTGGACAGTGCAGGAGTCAATAGACCTGGGTATCCCATTGCCTGTTATTGCCCTCTCCCTCCAGGCCCGTTTCCGTTCCCGTCAAGAACAGCCCTTCGGAGCCAGGTTGCTGGCAGCATTGCGTAATAAATTTGGTGGCCACGCAGTGAAGAAGATCGAATAATAAAGCGTTATTGATCTTATTGAGCGAGTCAGTGTCTTAGCATTATCATTTCTCTAAAATAGTCGCTCTCATGTCATCCTGGAGGCGTCACGAGTTATTGGGACGACGAAGGATCTCAGGGCGGCAGGAAGTTTTTTGCAGTTGACTTGCCCCACCCTGAGATGTTTCGCTATGCTCCAGCATGACAAATGGTGTGGCCTTTTCCACGCAGGATTCTCTAATAATGCAAAGAGGTGTTAAGCGAGTACTCAGACTTGCAATTTTCCTTTTTTTGGGGATATAATATGCGCCAGTTGTTTTAAGAGGAGTGTTGATATTTATGCCACCTTTAGTATATTTTCACAAGCAATATATGCCGGTGTCCGAGGCAAAAATAAGCATTATGACCCATGCCTTTCACTATGGCACAGCCTGCTTCGAAGGTATACGGGCTAACTGGAACCCCGAAAAAGAACAGATGTATATATTCCGTATGCCGGAGCATTACGAACGTCTGCATAAAAGCTGTCGCATTCTGAAAATAAATCCGGGATACACTGTTGAGAAGCTATGCCAGATTACGGTTGAACTGGTAGAGAAAAGCGGCTACCGGGAGGATATTTATATCCGCCCCCTGGCCTATAAAAGCTCCGAGATAATCGGACCGAAATTATATGACCTGGAAGATGATTTCTTTGTCCACGTAGCCACTCTACCTCAATACCTTGATACGGAAAAGGGGATTAAAGCCTGTGTATCATCGTGGCGGCGTACCGACGATAACATGATTCCGCCCCGTGGTAAAATAACCGGAATCTATGTCAATAGTGCGCTGGCTAAAACGGAAGCACACGAGAACGGTTATGATGAAGCCATTATGCTCAGCCATGACGGCCATGTCTCCGAGGGCAGCGGCCAGAACATTTTCATTATAATGGACGGGCGGCTGATTACCCCGCCTTCCTCCGATAATATCCTTATGGGGATAACCAGGGATACTTTAATTAAACTAGCCCGGAATGAATTGGGCCTGGAGACACTGGAGAGAACCATTGACCGAAGTGAGCTTTATATCGCTGACGAATGTATGGTTACCGGAACTGCATCCCATATCACTCCGGTCCTGGAGATAGACCGCCGTAAAATAGGCGATGGGAAAATAGGCAAAATCACCCGCCAGTTAATGGGCCTATATTTTGATGTAATACGGGGACGCAACCCCAAGTATATGGAGTGGTGTGCGCCGGCATTACGTAAAACGGTTAAGTCGTAAATAGTCTCATAAAGGTTAACCTGGCGCGCACATTGTCCACCCTCACCTTTTATTCCTCTCCCACAAGGGGAGAGGAAAATGGAGGAATAAAAAGGCATTTTACTGAACGCCAGAATAGAAAGTTAATCATTTTCTTACACAGATATCCAGAACGCTAAATGTCCAAGTCAGGAGACTACATCCTCCGGAACATACCGCTGACATCGGGATATTTTTTCTTCCCCATATCTTTTATTAGTTTCTGCACTTGAGTAAACTGGTTTAGTAACTGGTTTACATCCTGAGGCGTCGTGCCGCTGCCGCGGGCTATCCTCTTGCGCCGGCTGCCATCAATAAGCGGGGTGTTACGCCGTTCCCATGGAGTCATAGAACGGATAATAGCCTCCACCTTTTTTAACTGATTGTCGTCAACGCCGGTGGGCAATTTTTTCGCCATGCCTGACATGCCGGGAATCATCTCCAACATCTGAGATATGCTCCCCATCTTTTTAATATCCTGGAGCTGCCCCAGAAAATCCTCTAAATCAAAGGTGGCGGATTTTAGTTTTTTCTCAAGCTCTTTGGCTTTCTTCTCATCCATCACCTCTTGCGCCTTCTCCACAAGGGTTACTACATCCCCCATCCCCAGAATCCGGGAGGCCAACCTATCAGGATAGAAAGGCTCCAGTGCATCCAATTTCTCTCCAACGCCCAGGAACTTAATTGGCACCCCGGTAACCGAACGGATAGAAAGCGCTGCTCCGCCCCTGGCATCTCCGTCCATCTTGGTTAAAATGAGACCTGTGATACCTACCTGTTTATGGAAATCCTCCGCGACCCGGACTGCATCCTGACCGGTCATAGCATCTACCACTAGCAGGATTTCAGTGGGTTTAATCTGCTGTTTGATTTCCCGTAGCTCCTCCATCATAGCTTCGTCGATGTGCAAACGACCGGCGGTATCTACTATCACCCATGTAGCCAGAGTCTCCTGGGCATTCTTTAGGCCATTCTGGCAAAGTTGGGGAGCTGTAGTAGTTTTTTCTTCTCGATAAACTGGGATGTCGAGCTGTTTACCCAGAATGGCGAGTTGTTCCATAGCGGCCGGACGATGGGTGTCGGCTGCGATAAGGAGAGGTCTTCCTCCATTGCGGCGAAGGTTAAGGGCAAGTTTGGCCGCAGTGGTAGTCTTACCCGAACCTTGAAGGCCAACCAGCATTATAGAGGTTGGAGGATGAGAAGCAGCGACCAGTTTGCTTTGTCCGCCACCAAGCACAGCCGCCAGTTCGTCGTAGACAATTTTGACTACAACCTGGGCTGGATTTAAGTTCTCCAGGACCTCTTTGCCGATGGACCTTTCCCTCACACGGGCAGTAAAGCTTTTTACGACCTGAAGGTTTACATCAGCCTCTAATAATGCCAGCCGTACTTGCCGAAGGGCTTCGTCTATATCCTTTTCGGACAGCCGTCCCTTTCCGCTTAGTTTACGAAATATCTGGTTAAGTTTATCTGTTAAAGCTTCCAGCATAATTTATCTCCACCGGCAATATAGCCTTTGTAATCTCAATCTACCTCTATCCAGCAAGGGGTGAGGGTGTAATTATTATTTACTTAACAATCCCAAAACTCTGTCCAGTATCTTCCCTGCCACTTCATATTTAGTCAGGAGCGGTAGGGTATCCGGTCTGCCCTGTTTGTCGATGATTACCACCCTGTTGGTGTCGGTCCCGAAGCCGCTATCCTTTTCTGTGATATCATTAGCTACAATTAAGTCCAACTGTTTACTTTGCAGCTTCAACGTGGCATTCTTTACCACCTCTTCGCTTTCGGCGGCGAAACCTATCCGGATGAAGTTGCCCTGAACCTGGCCCAGTATATCCGGCGTTCTCTCCAGTTCCAGAGTAAGTCGTCCAGAGGACTCTTTTTTGATTTTGTTCTGTGCCGGAGAGGGGACACGATAGTCGGCGACAGCCGCAGCCATAATCAAGGCATCGGCGCCGACCACTGTTTTGTTAACTGCGTCCATCATTTCCCGGGCGGTATTTACGGGCAAGACCTTAACACCCACAGGCGCAGGTAGAGATGAAGACGCCGTGATCAGCTCCACCTCTGCCCCCCTGTCCCTGGCAGCCTCCGCAATGGCATAGCCCATCTTGCCCGACGAGCGGTTAGTGATAACCCTCACTGGGTCAATGGGCTCCTGAGTACCGCCGGCGGTGATCACGATTTTTCTGCCTGCCAGATTTCCCTTGCGACCTAATACGAGACGTAATGTACCCAGGATTTTATCGGTATCCTCCAATCTCCCCACTCCCTCTTTCCCTGATGCCAGGTACCCCTTACCCGGACCGATCAGGGCAAACCCCCGCGCCCTTAACTTAATAGCATTTTCCTGCGTAACCGAATTAGCCCACATCTGGGCGTCCATCGCCGGAGCGATGATAACCGGCGCTTTTGAGGCCAGAACGGTCAGGCAGATCATATCATCGGCGAGGCCCGCAACGAGCTTAGCCATGATTTGGGCAGTAGCTGGAGCAATAAGTATGGCATCAGCCATGTCGGCTAAGGCCACATGCTGCACATTGTATTGAGATTGGGGATCAAACATTTCGGTGATTACAGGCTGTCCGGTCAATGCATGGAAGGTAAAAGGGGTAATAAACTCCTGGGCGGCGCCTGTCATAATAGTATAGACGCTGGCTCCTGCCTGGGTAAGCTTACTGGCAACATCTGCGGCTTTATAGGCAGCAATGCTTCCGGTTACACCAAGGACTATTGTTTTGCCTTTGAGAAGCAAATGTCCTCACCCCCTTATTCGTATTTAGACCCCAGGCTTATGGTTACAAAGTATTTATTGTGACAAATTAGTCGAGCATGCCATCCCGACTTATCTGGACGCAAAGCAAAGTCAGACCTAACCCCCTGACCTCTTCCATACGAGGGAATGGGTGTGAGATTATTTATTAGCCCCTTCCCGCACCGGGAAGGGGTTGTCCGCTGATGTCCCAACTGATTGGGACTCTTCGAGACTCCGCAAAGGTAAAGCCATTCTATGGCTGAGCACTTTCGGAGGGGTTAGGTCTGAAAACCCCAGTGATATAGACTAACGATTCTCTTGATGGGGCAGATTCAAATCATGTATAAGGCGCAATCCGATTAATGTGAGGTCCATATTCACGTTTTCTATACAGGAGGTCTCCTTACCCAGCAAAATGGAATATCCACCTGTAGCTACGGTCCGGGTATGCTCACCCAACTCCTGGCGGAACCGGGTCACAATTGCTTCTATCAGGCCGATGTAGCCAAATACTATGCCGGATTGCATGGAGGCTACTGTATTGCGCCCGATAGCGCGTTTGGGAACCTGTAGCTCCACCCGTGGAAGCTTGGCGGTGCGCGTAAACAGTGCCTCGGCGGCTATTTCGATTCCGGGGGCTATGGCTCCACCCAGATAGTCACCCTCCCGTGAGACAGCATCAAAGGTAGTAGCCGTGCCCAGGTCAATTACAATCAGAGGCCCTCCATACAGATGGTGGGCAGCCATGGCATTAACTATTCTATCAGCGCCCACTTCTCTGGGATTGTCGGTAGAGATGCGAACACCAGTCTTTATTCCCGCGCCGATAACCAACGGGGCAATGTTAAAATAGTTTTGACACAGCATTTCGAAAGTAGGTTCCAGAGGGGGCACTACACTACACAAGATGGCGCTCTTGATATTATCCGCGTTTATGCCCTTTCGCGGGAGCAGATTTAGAAGGATAGATGCATACTCATCGGCGGTCCTGTGGACGCTGGTGGCAATGCGCCACGTAGCCTTGATTTTGTCCCCGTCGAATATCCCTACCACAATGTTAGTATTTCCAATATCTATTGCTAAGAGTAACTTATTCATATTGCTGATTGTCCCCCTAGGTTGTCTCATTATACCCCAGGTTTAAACCTGGGGTATAGGGTTGCCCACACAAACGATGCAGTGCTATTTTCGATGTAAACTTGCGCTAGGCTAATTTGTTTATTGCTATTATAGTGTCTCAGGCAAATAAATGCACCATAGAAATCGTATCCTTACTCCTCCAGTGCATACTGAAATATCAAAGAGGACACAACCAGGAAAATGGCATCAAAGGCGGCTATCATCTCCAGCCACGGCCACAATAAAGCCCACGGTGAACCATCCAGAACTAAGGCCGTACTTTTTACAGCAGCTATCAGCACAGGGATAACGACGGGAAAGAAAAGCAGCGGTAACATAAATTCCCTGGCTTTGGTGTTTACGGCTATAGCTGAAAATATTGTACCTACAGCTACGAATCCAATTGTAGCTACAAAAGCAATCAGTATAAGACCGGGCATGAATATCGGCAGGTTCAAAAAAATAGAGAAAACAGGCATTATTATAAGTTCCATAGCAAACATAAATATGAAACTGGCGAGCATTTTGCCAAAATAGACCACGTCCCGGTCTACAGGGCATAACATAAGCCCCTGAAGGCAACCGCTATCCTTTTCCCTGATAAAGCTGCGGTTAAGTCCGAGCACGCCGGCAAAAGTGAAAGCAACCCATAAGACCCCCGGGGCCACAATGCCGATACGTCCGGGGCCTGGTTCAAAGGCGAAGCTAAATATAATAATGGTTAGCAGAGCAAAAACCAGCAAGGAAACCACTATCTCTTTGGCTCTTATCTCCAGAAGCAAGTCCTTCCATAGTATGGCAAAGACCTTTCCCCAGAATTCCCTCACTGGTGGACCTCCACAAAATGCTGATAGATATCAATAAAGGCCGCAACGTCTTCAGTGGGCTTTTCTCCCAGGAATGCCAGTTTGCCACGGACGAGGATGCCCACCTGATTGGCAAGTTTAAGGCCCTGAACCATGTTATGGGTAGTCATCAATACTGTCCTGCGAGGCCCTAGGGAGTCCAGAATCCCGGTCAGCATGGTGAGGGCATGTTGATCAAGTCCCGTCTCAGGTTCATCCAGAAGGATAATAGACGGTTTATGTATTACCGCCCGGGCGATGGCGAACCTTTTACGCATCCCGTGGGATAAAGTGCCAATCCGGTGGTGCAAGCGGGCTTCCATACCTACCTGGTGAATTACCTCTGCAATACGCTCTTCCAGGTGGGGAACATCATACATCCGGCCGTAAAACTTGAGGTTCTCATAGCCGGTCAGGTCTTCATAGAGGAGGGTATCGTGGCTAACAAATCCTATATTCTGCCGGATTTCTTTTGCTTGTTTGTTTAGCTCAAATCCGGCTATCTTACACTGCCCTTTGTTGGGGCGCATGAAGGTAGCCAGGATACGCAGCAGGGTTGTTTTACCGGCGCCATTAGGGCCGAAGATAGTAAGGAAATCGCCTTGCTTTACCTTTAGCTCTAATCCCCTTAAAACAGGCTGAGAGCCGAAGCTTTTGACAAGACCGGACAGTTCGATCGCCCAGATAGGGGAGGCATCTTCAGACACAACTCAATTCTACTACTTCTGCTGGCTCAAATCCATAAGGCGGGCCATTTTTTCGGAGCGCAGCCGCAGATATTCCTCTTTACTCAACTGGCCGGACTCGAAGGCGTCGTCTAACTGAGCCACATCCTGCAAGAGCTGGTCGCGGTCTTCTTCAGTGTCGTTAACCTTTACAGTGGCGGTTTTTCTCCGTATCAGGGGATAGGTTACTCCAAACGCCACGGCCACGACAAGAAGCCCTATTCCTATCCATCGCAAGTTGTTAACAGGATTAGCACCGGGTAGACCAGAGAGGGTCGCCTGTATAGTCTCACCCTTTTTAACATCCTTTTTATTCATGACGATAAAGGAGATATTTCCCATTTTAGCGAGTTGGGGAGGGGAAAGCTGCGGGCTGGATACCTTGATTCCTTTTTCCTCGACAACCAGTGTCAAATCGTCGGTAGCACGGTTAGCTACTATCGGGATAGTGTGATTTGAGGGTGAGAATTTAGATGTATATGTAAAGGCAATTTCTTTACTGCCCGGCTCTACTCCCATAGTATCAATAAGGGCTTCGTTTTCCAGGGCAACCCGCCAATCCAGTAAGCCCATAGCGAACTCCTGCATCTGGGCGCCCCTGGGTAGATAAAAGCGCAGGGTCTCTTTCTTCCCCAGGCTGGCAACGTTCTTCGAACCAATGTAGGTTTTATCACCCTGGTTATCAACGCGGTAATATTCAGTTATTTTCAGCGCATCGCCTTCAAATTGAACAACGATGTGGGCTGCCCCTATTTTGATGAATTTATCATCGTCGGTGGCGTCCCAAACTAAAATCTCTAAGTTTAGGCTCTTTTCATCTTTTTTAAAAGATATTTCGCTGGTATAGTCCGCTTCCTGGTAGCTGAGTATGACCTGATAAATATAGGCGGGATCGGTGTTCAATCCTGTAAATGTGGCTTTGCCCCGGGCATCAGCGTTACTTTTGGCGTTCCCCTTTTCAGCGCCATCGGCGAATGTTTTTAATTCCAGAGAGACATCGTTAACACCCTTGCCACCGGGGGTTTTGTTTACCAGTTGCACCTGAATCGTGCCATCTCCGGTCGTTTGAGCTTGAGCAAGAGATTTCTGGGAGAACAGCGCCATGATGGTCAATATCGAGAGAAGAGTAACAGATAACTTCCGTAGCGTCACTTTATCTTGACCTCCGGGAGAGCGGTACCGCACTGAGCGCAGTATTTCTCTCCCTGACGATAGTTTGCCGAACATTTGGGGCAGACCATCGGTTCCAACGTGGAGCCACAATAAGGACAGAATTTTGCTCCCTGTGTAATCTCAGAATGGCACTTAGGGCAGGTTTCTTTAGTTTTCGCCTGTACTGCCGTCCGCTTTTGTCGCAGCTTAAGAATCTCGTCTTCAATCGCTTTTCTGTCCGGTTGGGACTTCCTTGCAGAGCTGCGTAACCGGAGTACCTCAGCTTCTATCTCGTCCACCGCTGAGCGGGGTTTAGCGCGTTTGGATTCACGGGCATCGAGCTGCTTAAGAATAGAGACAGCTTTATCTTTATATTTTATCTCCAGTTCGGCGTGGTCCTGAGGGGTCAGGTTTCCAAGGGCATAGTCAAATTCCAGTTCCTTTAAGGCAGCATATGTGGCCTCTTTTTGGGCTAGCAGTTCCTCATTTGGGGCTGATCTAGCCCCCTTTGAGGTTGGGTTTTTCTTCCATAAAGGATAGGCTACAACGAAACCCACGATGGCTATAATAAATATGGCCGCTACATATATCACAATTTTTCTCCATAAGCGTTATGCCTAACCTGTTTCCTCTTTCGCTCCGGCCATAGAGCGAAGATTCCACCACTGACCAGCACTATGCTTCCCACCCACATCCACATCATTAGTGGGTTGATGATGACCTTAAAAGCCGTTACGCCGCCAATCTTATCCCAACCCATAAGGATGACATAGAGGTCCTCTTCCATATTGCTTCGGATAGCGACCTCGGTTATTGCCTGATCATAATAGACCGGGGTAAACCTCTCCGGTGCCATTACTCCGATCCGCTCTGTCCCGTTATACACTGTGAGGTTGGCGACTACAACCTGTTTTCTCTCTGTCTGGTATTGGGACATGCCTTCATAGCGCAGGGTATATTTGCCGATATTCATTGCCTCACCCGGTTTGATACTGACCTCTTTAGACGTGCTATAGGCCATTGTGCCTGCAATACTGAATGCCAGGATTATAATTCCAAGATGGACTATGTAACCACCGTACCTCGGGCGGTTGCTTAAAACCAGATTTATGAATGCCTGGAAGTAGTTCTCCTGCCGGGTGCGGTGGCGCGCGATTGTCCCCCGGATCCACTCTAAGAATATGGTAAACAACACAAAGCCGGCTGTGGAGATAGCAATCAATGCATATGGCTGTCGTTTTCCCATGACAAACATGATTATTGCCAGGACTACGCCGAATATAAACGGATAGAGGAAGTTACGCAACAGGTTGCTGGTCGAAGCCCGTTTCCAGCCTATCAGAGGGCAGATTCCCATGAGTAACAGGAGAAGCAGGAATATCGGGCCGTTGACCTGGTTATAAAATGGCGGCCCGACGGTGACCTTGACGCCTCGTACTGCTTCTGAAAGGAGTGGGAAAATAACCCCCAGGAAGGTAGCAAAAGTCGCCCCTACCAGGATAAGGTTATTAAATAAAAAGGAGCTCTCACGGGATACAAGGGAGTCCAGTTCATCTTCGCTTTTAAGGTCGTTTCTGCGGGAATAAACTAACCCCAAGGAACCCAGCAAACCAAGGGCCAGGAAGGCAATAAAGAATGGGCCTAATGCTGATTGGCCGAAGGAATGCACCGATGAGAGAACGCCGCTGCGGGTCAGGAATGTACCAAAAATAGCGAGGTTGAACGTGATGATAATCAGCACGAGGTTCCATATTTTCAACATGCCCCTGCGTTTCTGGATCATAACCGAATGTAAAAAGGCTGTTGCCGTCAGCCAGGGCATAAAGCTGGCATTCTCCACAGGATCCCACCCCCAGAAGCCGCCCCAACCGAGCTCCACATAGGCCCACTGCATCCCGAATATATTACCTACAGCGAGGAACAGCCAGCCGACCAGTGTCCACCGCCTGATACTGACGAGCCAGTCGCTATTCAACCTTCTGGTAGCCAGAGCAGCAATAGCAAAAGCGAATGGAATAGTGAAAGCCATATAACCGAGAAGTAGAGTAGGAGGATGGATTATCATGCCCATGTTTTCCAGCAGCGGGTTTAAACCGCGGCCATTTGAAGGGGGAAAAGGTATTGTTACGAAAGGGTTGGTAATAAAGGACATCAGCAAAAGGAAAAATGCCTCTGTGGCCATAACCACCGCAAAAACGTAGGGTATTAATGGGTTTTCCAATCTACGATTGTGAAAGGCCAGGATGCCGGCGAAGAGAGCCATAGTAAATGCCCAGAAGAGCAGGGAACCTTCACTACCTGCCCAGAATGCAGCCAGTGTATAGGTTAGCGACATGTCCCGGCTACTGTAGAGAGCCACATATTCTACGCTGAAATCTCGCGTTATGAATGCGTAAGCCAAAGCGAAAGAGGCTAAACTGAGTAACCCCAAAACTGAAAATATAGCGTTGCGGGCGCTGGCAACCAACTCCAGGGAACCCCTTCGGCCTCCCACAAATGCCATCAATGCTGCATACAATGAAACCACCAGGGCCAGAATGATAGAAAAGCTACCTAAGTTTGGCATTAATTCCCTTTCAAAAACGCTAGAGCTTCGGGGTATACTTAGAGGCGCATTTTGCCTGAAGTTCGTTGCCTTCGAAAACACCCTGGGCGGTTAATTTCCCTCTTACTACAACTTCCGTATCCACTTTGAAGGCATCGGGTACGGTACCGCGATATACCACCACGAGGTTGTCTTCGCCATCCTTGTCTTTAATGGTGAATTTGGTGGTTCTGGCGCTGGCATTCCATTCGATAGGAGCCGGGGCCACGACACCATTTACTCTGACATCCTGACTACCCAGAGAGGCAGTAGGATTTTTTATTTCCTTTACCGTGTAATAATAAACAGAAGAGCCAGCCACGCTATTGAAAACCAAGGCCCCCAGGGCTACGGCCAAAACAACCCCGGCAATCCAGAATTTCTTTTTTTTCAGCAATTTTCTCCTCCGTTAAGGTAACTTACAATATATATGACATATGTAAATTATACCTTTTATTGCAGTGCTTTGTAAATTTGTATGTTTGGGATATTGTAAATGTTTTCACTAATTATGCCCCCTGGGGGCATATGGGCAATTATTGCATATTTGTAATTTAGTGTCAAGCTCAATACATTTTTAGATTCACCTGGCAGCAAAATCGTGACACAGTGTACACGAGGCATCGAGCGGCTTACCTTCGGCTTTGCTAACCAGTTTTCCGTGGCAACGCATGCAACCGGGCGTCTTAGTATGCCCCAGGTTGTCCGGATGGGTCTCCCAGTTAACCCGCATGTATGGGAATGTCGTAAGACGTACGATATCTTTCAGGTGTAACAGCGATTTTTCAATCGCTTGTCTTTGTTCGGCATATATTTGCGGGTATTTATTTTTATAGAATTCGGAGATAGATTCCACCTTTTCTATAGCGGATTGCTCGCTGGTATTAACCGGTACTAAAGCTTTAAGCCCCTGTTCTTTAAGGAAAGGCAGTCCAGTGGACATGTTTCCCCTGGAAAAGGCAATGTCCATAAGCTCTCCCGGAGAGCGGAAAATATGGGTAGCCCGGTTATGGCAGTCTATACAGTCCATGAGGCGCTTATCGTTGCCCATTTTTCCCGGGGTTATATCGGGAGCTAATTTAGGGTCAATATATTCTTTAAAGCGGTTGTTTCCCGTATCCACACCTACCCAGCCTATATTATGACGTCTTTCATCAACAGGCGCATACCATACACCGGCTGCGATATGCCAGTGGATACCCTGGGCTACTGTCGGCTCACCGCTGCCAACTTTCAGTAATAGCGTGGTAGACTGTTCCGAGTTTTTTTCGTCGGTATTATAATGCCGGAACGTGCGGGAGATATTTCCGGAGAATTTTTGCGGCCAATGGCATTGCTCGCAGGTCTCCCTGGCCGGACGGAGGTGCTCGATTGGGGTAGGGACTGGCCTGTCAAATGTTTTGGTCATGGTATGCCACACCTGGCGTATGCCTGTTATTTTGGAACGCACCAGCCAGGGTGCGCCGGGTCCAATATGACAGCTAACACACGGAACCCGTGCATGGGGCGAGGCTTGATAAACTGTATATTCAGGGTCCATCACAGTGTGGCAGCTTGCGCAAAATTGAGGGGTATCCATAAATTGTGCCAGCCTCAACCCGCCAATCGAGAAGATAACTATCTCTAATCCGCCGGCAACCAGAAAAAATATGAGCCTCCGCCGTTGAGTCGGTCTTGTAAAATCGGGTGAAAAATAGGCTTTGAGCCATTTTTTCAAGCCTAACCGGCGGCTGATGCGGCGTTTATCAGGGCGGTTCAATATAACTCCAAAAAAGAACACCAGTCCACCTATGATGACCAGAACCGGAAGGTAGATAAAGGTAAACAGGCCAATATAAGGGTTGCCGGTGGGAACGGCAGTTACAAGTATAAGCATGACCAGGCCAACGCTAAAAATAACAATAGCAGCGCCGGTTGCCACCATGCTGTCCCGCATTAAATCCCAGATTGATTTCATATAACATCCAGTTTGGAGTGAAATATAGCAACTTCATATTAACTGCCTGGCGCCCCTATGGTCAAGTATTGTTACGCCGCTATAATACTTAGTTGCCTTTTCTATCTACAAAGAACCCACGGATTACAGCGCTGCTAGGAACCGCATCTGGTCTTACGGTCAAGATACAATGATATGTTCGTTGGGAAGTTTTCTATCCAGGCCAGGTTTGTGATACAATGTTGCAATTCACTCACTATGGTTGCTGAAGAACAGCCAGTCCTTCCATCGGGTAATCCCTGACGTTGGCCGTGACCAATGTGGCACCGTAGGCAATGGCTGTAGCTGCGATGAGGGTATCGCTTACAGTCAAGATTATTCCCTTACTGGCAAAATGGAACCGATATGAACCCGCCTCTATGGCTATTTCTCTGGAAATTTCATAAAATCCCAGGCTGTTAATCAACTTATATGCCTTGCCCCGGTCTTCTTTACCTAAACCGGAATAGACCTCGGCAACGTTCACGCAGCAAATGCCAAGCTCGTGTCCCTGGTTAGCAAGCCCCCCAACAAGTTCCACTGTCTTACGTTCACCTTGAAGGTAGTCAATGAGTACGGTAGTGTCGAGCAGGTGTCTAGCCACGGCGCAACCTCCTGAGGCGCTCCATATCGTGGCGGCGGGTATCCCTAACCCATGCCGCAACCTTTTCCGGTGTTTCCCACTCCGGATGGTCTTCCCGTGACAGGACCCCCGCTGTTTCTTTTAAGGCGTTGAGCAGCTTCTCTCTAGCAAGCTTCTCTTTAATAGCTTCCTCCACGAAACGACTCCTCTTTCTCCTGCCCACAAGAACATCTACTTCCCCTACTATGTTATCATCCAATATGACATGTGTGCGCATGTACCACCCCAGGTTATTCACCTATTTAGTCACACTATTATTACACACTATAATGGGACATGTCAAAGGCTACACCGCAAATTATACCGTTCACGATAATAGGAATTAACCTTGAAGTTTCTTATGGATGTCATTGCCCCTAAGGTGACCCCATCGTCATGGCGAGCGAAGCGAAGCAATCTCATCACTTATAATTGAGACTATATATTTAGGGGCGGAGATTGCTTCGTCACTACACTCCTCGCAAAGTGACATAGGGCAAGGAGAGGGTGGCCTTTCCTCCCTCCCTGAGATGATTCTCTTCGCTCCAGCATGACAAAGCAAAGACCCTGTTTAATGCGGTAAATATTTTCCATCTACCACAGGTTGTGATACAATATTTCAATCCTTTTCATGGAAATTGCTATTTTTTCAGGAGGGCCACATTGCAAAAAGAGGGCTATGAATTGAGATGCATGCGCTGCCTCAAGGGAAGAGTAACCGTCCCCTGGGGCCAGACGGAGATACAGTGCCCCCACTGCGGCCAGGGATGGCGTATAACATGGGTGACGCCGACCGTGGCCAAGATACGGGGTAAAGTTCTGTCGAAGGAGGCCGAAGGTGGAGCGAGTAGCCTACATAGACCTTTCTAAGCGCGAGGTTACTACCAGGGAGATACCTGAGGACTTGCTGCGCAAGTTCCTCGGCGGTATGGGTATGAATGCCTATCTGCTGTATAACCACTGTCCGCCAGGAGTACCTGCCCTCGACCCGCGCAGCCCGCTGATATTTGGCTCCGGCATCCTTAACGGTTATATGGACATCTCGGCTTCCCGCTTCCAGGTCAGCGGCAAGTCGCCGGAGACGGGGCTGTATGGCACGGCTAATGCCGGGGGCTTCTTCGGTCCGGAGATGAAACTGGCTGGATTTCAGCACCTGGTCATCACAGGCAAGGCAGCACAACCCACATATCTGTGGATACACGACGGCCGTATAGATTTCCGCGATGCCTCGCGTGAATGGGGCAAGGATACGTTTGAAACGCAGAAGCTCATCATGGAAGACCTGGCTGACCCGGAAGTGCATATCGCCTGCATCGGCCAGGCCGGGGAGAACCTGGTACGCTTCGCCTGCGTCATGCAGGGTCTGAAGAGAGCGGCGGGCAGGACCGGTATGGGCGCTTTGATGGGTTCCAAAAACCTGAAGGCTATCGCCGTGAAAGGGACAAAGACACTTGACACCCATGACCCGACTGCTCTCCTGGGAACAGCGCAGAGGCACTACCGACAGATTACAAAGTCGAAGATATTCCCTGTCCTTTCCCGTTATGGCACTCTAACCATCTTTGCTTTGCAAAACGAGGGCGGCCAGATAGCCGCTTACAATAACCAGTTGAACTACTTCGCCGAGGCGGAAGGCAAGCTGGAGGATGAGGTCTTCGATGAGAAATACCGGGAGAAGAACGTCTCCTGTTTTGCCTGTCCCATCCACTGCACCGGCCGCTTCAAGATAGATTCCGGCCCGTACAAAGGGGTTTTCGGCGAAGGCCCGGAATACTATTACATGTCGGGGTTTGGTGCGGTGGTGGGCAACGCTGACTGGGAGGTGGTGCTGGCAGGCGGCGACCTTATCAACCGCTACGGTTTGGACGTCGGCTCTACCACCGGTTACATCGGCTGGCTCATGGAGCTATGGCAGCGGGGCATCGTAGACAGAGAGATGGCCGCACCCTACACACTGGAGTGGGGCAATGCCGAGGCTATACTGGGACTGATACACCAGATGGCGAAAAAGCAAGGTCTGGGCGGCATTGTCGCCGAGCATGGCGTGTGGGCGGCCCAAGTCATTGGTAAGGGGTCGGAGAAGTACCTGCACCGGGGCAAGAACCTCATCCACGAGAGCGCCATAAACGACCGAGCAGCCAAAGGGACTTGCCTCGGAGAGGCCACCACCAACCGGGGATTCTGCCACCTGCGGGGCAGGTCATCCTTCGAGCTTTTCGGTATGCCCGAGGAGGTGCTGACCAAAATCTACGGCCACCCTGTTGACCCGAACTTCCAGTCGTGGCGGGGCAAGCCGGCTATGGCCATCTGGACTCAGCACTTCACCACCATCGCCGATTGTCTGGGTACGTGCAAGTTCGCCACCATGTGGCCCGGCTCCATCACCAATATGGGCTATGAGAACTTCTGCGAGACCATCAGGGCCATAAAGGGCTGGGACATAACCCCGAAGGAACTGATGGAGATCGGTGAACGGGTGTGGAACCTGGAGCGGATGTTCAACGTAAGGGAAAGTTCGATACGGCGCGAGGGTGACATGCCTCCGGAGATATTCTATCAGCCCAACAAGCTGGAACCGCTGAAGGGCGTCAGGATGGACAGGGCCGAATACGAGAAGGCATTGGATGAATATTACGATTTGCGGGGGTGGAACCGGGATGGTGTGCCGAAGACAGAGACGCTGGAGAGGTTGGGGCTGGGGGAGGAGCCGAGCCGGAGGGTGTGAATTTGAATTAGGACCCTATCGCAGCAGTGGTCGTAAACAAATTGGCTTATACTACACTGTCATTCTGAACGCAGTGAAGAATCTCCAGTCTCATTATTGCGTTTTCTTCGCTTCGGCGAGAGATTCTTCAGTCGCTCTGCTCCTTCTCCGAGTGAAACATCGGAGTCCGATACCCGCTCGGACAGAATGACAAAATGACACTCTATTTTGTCAATGTCCATCAGCCCTGGGTACGATCCTAAACACGTTGTATCTGCACCTATTGACAACATGGCAATAAATGGCGCAATATGTAGCACGAAATCAATTAAGGAGCTGCATTCCAATGCTCTTGATAGACGGCGTAAAATACCTGGGATATGCACCAAAGGACGAAAAGGAACTGGAAGATATGGTGCAAGAACATACCAGGGAGATATTTGGGCCAGACTGTATCTATTTCTCAAAGCATAAACTCAGGGGCAATTATGTAGCTACCATCCCCGATGGGTACGCAATAACTTTTAACCCTGACCAGTGGTGGATTGTAGAAGTTGAGTTGTCTAACCATTCCGTATATGACCATATTCAACCACAGGTTAGTAAATTTATTACTGCTTGGTCAGATCCGACTACCCAGACCGAATTAGTAAAAGTTTTATACAACGAAATCATTGCCAACGAAGGTTTAAAAGTTAACCTTCAAAAGGCTAGAGGGGGTGAACTATATAAGTGGCTATCTGACCTCATAAATATTCAACCCAAACTAGCTGTAATTATAGATAAAAGTATCTCCGGGTTGGATGCAGCCTGGCTTCATTCAACGATTAAACCTAAAATTATTGAATTTGCCACTTATACGAGAGAGGGTGTTGGGTTAGCGGTGCATGGACACAGATTTGAACCGCTATTGCGACCAACTTCAACCACCCCCACACCCCAAAGAATAAAAAAAGAGAGGGAGGTACCAGAGAAAGAAAACAGGCCTATGGGTAAATCAAAGCCCCCTCGTAAGGGTAGGACACCCGTCACCATTACCATCGACGGCAAAGTTCCCAGTTCATGGGCAGATGCCTGTCGTATGGTTGATATTTGGGTAGGAGTGAATTCCGCCAAACGAGCCTGGGATGCCGGTTATCCAAAACTCAGGCCTGAAGATAAAGCTAGAGTCAAAGGAATGTAGAGATTGTTTGGTGGATTATACGAAACGAAACCCACCAAACCAATTTAAACACGTGGCTGGATCTTCAGGACAATTTGTCATGTGTAACTAAGTCATTTTGGTCAGTTTTTGGTGGTATAATGGGCTTACGAGATGTTAACCGTGGCAACAAAGCCAAAAGTTGAAAGCTTCGAGGTAGTTCTAGAACCTGAGGAAGATGGCGGCTATCATATCTATACCCCCGCTCTTAAAGGCTGTCATTCGTATGGCTCCACTAAAGATGAGGCGCTTAAGAATATCGCGGAAGCTATCGCTCTTTGGTTAGAAACGGCACAGGAACTAGATTAACGCTTCCTAAATAACATTGCAATAATTCTCAGGTTAAAGATATCGATTCTAGTCCATAGCGCCAGCGAAATATTACCGGTTGCTCGTTTACTTCCTCTAAGTATTTGTAAATTCGTTCC
>Ga0209514_10004073_pt1 | contig 20066 bp, 16 predicted proteins | sample Subgrocontami58m_FD_187452 | JGI IMG/M metagenome (GOLD analysis project Ga0209514, IMG submission 187452) | Subsurface groundwater microbial communities from S. Glens Falls, New York, USA - GMW37 contaminated, 5.8 m (SPAdes) (version 3) | ecosystem: Environmental > Aquatic > Deep subsurface >...
CCCGGTGCCAACCGACGTCGTCCTGCTCGGGCTTTCCCCGCACCTGCACCTGCGGGGGAAGTCGTTCCGCTTCGAACTCGTCGCGCCCGGGGGGGGGAGCGCAGGACGCTTCTGGACGTCCCGCGGTACGACTTCAATTGGCAGCTGACGTACAAACTACGCGAGCCGCTGGCGCTGGCGAAGGGGAGCCGGATCGACGTGACCGCGGTGTTCGACAACAGCAAGGGGAACCCGGCGAACCCGAACGCGGAGGTCCCGGTACGCTGGGGGCCGCAGTCCACCGACGAGATGCTGATCGGGTACGTCGAGTACTTCGTGGCCGACCCCGAGGCGGATCCGGACGAGAACCCGCTGGTCACCGCCGCGGATGCGGAAGAGGCGCTCCACGGCGGCAACCCGAAGTCGCGCGGCCGGCGCGCCAAGGGCATCCTCCAGCGGCTCGACCGCAACCAGGACGGGCGCCTGACGCGGGAGGAACTGCCGGAGCGGTATCGCGCGCTGTTCGATCAATACGACGCGGACCATGATGGGTTCGTGAGCTAAGCGGAGCTGGGCGGGAAGTAGCGCACACACCACACGCTCGCCCGCGGCCAGGCCGCCTCCTGGCCGTGCGCCCTGCGGCAGGTTGGTGACCCAACCGCAGCGCACGGCGAGCCCCGCGATCAGAACGGTGGCGTAGGTGTCACCGCCCTGCTACACCTCGGGCGCGCGGGCGAAGCACGCGCGACGAGATGATCCCCATCCTGCCAGGGACGGCCGGTCGGTTGGTGTCGGCTCGACCAGGGATGAGACTCGGCCCCTCGTCAGCCCAGCAGCGGCGCGGCGTAGCCCCGGCCGAGCGAGATGCTGATGGCGGAGCAGGTCAGGGCCAGCGCGCTGATCACGACGGCCACGGCGAGATAGGTCGCGGGCGCCCTCCGGGTGCGAAGTTCGTTGCGCAGCAACGCGTACAGGGCCAGGCCGACGAACGGCAGGAGGAAGGCCACGAAGCTCCACTCCGATGCGGACATGCGAAACAGGCTGCGAGCCCCGATCCGTTTGCGAAAGCCCGAGGCCCGCGCATCCAGGTACACGAACATCGCCGCCAGGGCCGTGAGCACCGGGACCACTTCACACTTGCGGCTGATGGGGTGGTAGCAATAGGCGATCAGGAGCAGCAGAAGGCAGCCGGGCAGCGCCGGCGACGATTCGCCGTCGGCTTCGTCTCCCGGCCGCGAGACGAGCGAAAACTCTTCCGGCTCGCGATTCAGGGATTCCTCCAGGTGCGCGTCGACCTTCTCCAGGCTGCGCCGGAAGTGCCGCAGGGCCAGCGGAACGCCCACCACGAGCGACAACAGGACGACGCCCGGCCGGAACCAGACCGAGCCCAATCCGGTCCCGATCGCGGCCAGGCCGACGATCATGAACAGCGCCGCGCAGCCGACCACGAGCAACCGCACGTAGGTCATCCCCACGATCGCGGGCAGGGTCCTCCACTGCCAGACCGATTCGAGGGCCGCCGACACGCCGACCATGTAGAGAATGGGAGCGGCCCAAGGGAGGAGGAGGATGGTGGCGATCTGCGCGCCCGGCTCGCCGGGCGTTCCACCGGTTCCCTGCAGGAGCAGAAGCGAGCCTTCCAGGAAGGAGGCAACGACGAGGACCACGAACAGCACAAAGAACCTGGGGATGTGCGCGGCGACCTTGCCGACGATCCATCGCGACGCGGGACACGCCGTCAGCAGGAACATCTCGCCGGTCCCGCGATCGCGGTCCTGCGTGAGCGAAACCGCCAACAGCAGCGGGGGGACGGTGTAGATCACCAGGAGGCTGAACGCCATGACGTCGGTCGCCATCCCGCGAAGCGCCGGAGGGTCGACCGCGGCCATGGCCCAACCCCAGCGGCCGAGGTAGACCAACGCCGTCAGCACCGCGAAGCCGACGATCCCCCGACCGATCAGCCGGCTGTTGGCGGCCTCGTACCGGCATTCGGGATTGTCTTCCCACTCGCGCCAGCGCATCGTCGTGCCTCGGGAGTTGACCGGGACTACCTGGTGCGTTTGCCTCCGTGGGGGATCACCGCGATCGCGACCGCGGCCCTTCGGGTGATTTCGCCAGAGTAACGGGAAGCCGCGTGCAAGTCACCCATCCAGGATGCACTCTGCCTCCCTCCCCGCGGCCACCGTGGTTGCGTTGGTTCCGTGGCGACTCTGCGATCCTGCGCCTTGCCAGCGCGAGGCACCGGGCCATAGAATGCCCGCTGGCCACGGCGCAAGGCCTCGTGTGGAGAACTGCGCGAGCACATGAGCGAGGGACCGAGCCCGGCATCGTCCATGCCGGCCGGGACGGGGCGACCGCCCACCTCCGGATTCCGGCGGGTCTGGCCGTTCCTGTTGCCGGTGCTGCTCATGCTCGCGCCGATGGAACCGCTGTGGGGAGCCGTTCAGGCCGTGCTCGACGCGCCGCCCGGCGCGCGGCCATGGCTTTTCGGAAGCGGTTGGCTGCTCCTCGCCGGCGTCACGCTGGCGGCGGCCTGGCGGCGCAGCGGCCAGGACGGGGCCGCGACCGTCTCTTGCATGTGGGAAGCCCTCCTGTGGCAACAGGCCCTGATTCTCCTTTTCGTCGCCGTGCCCGGCTGGAAGGAGATCCACGCCTTCTTCTCGCCGCCCCTGGAGCCCTCCACCCGGTGGGCAATGCTCGTCGCCGGCGGCGTCGCCTTGGCCGGCTCAGGTCTCCCCGGGTTGCTGCGCCGCCTGGCCGATGGTTCCTTGCGTCCGCGGGTTCGCATCGGACTCGGCGAGGTTTTGCTCCTGGTCCTTCTCCTCTCCCTTTCGCTGGCGGCGGCGACGCCGCTGGTGTCGTGGCAGGATCGACCCTCCCCGTTGACGTACGGAGCGATGCTCGCCTGGTTCCTGCTGGCCGGCGGCTTCGGGGTCCACGCCCAACTGGAAGAACTGCAGGAACGCCGGATCGACGCGCCGCACGTCCGCGCCGGCCTGCTGATCGGCGCCTACTTTGCGATCACCGCATACGTCGCCGTCGGCGTGGGGGGCTGCCTGACGGTGCTCGTCCTGCTCGCCGTGGCCGCCGATCCCGCCTCGTCGGCGAAGTACCTGCCTTATCTCTGGCTTCCCAGTCTAGCCCTGGTGGCCGGGCTCGGCGTGCTCGGCTGGTACCGGCGCGGTCGCAGCCGCGCGGTTCTTCCCCGCGCCGCCTTGATCGTCTTCTCCCGGCCGAAGAAGTGAATCCCCCGCGCAGGCGGGAACGAGGGCGCACGCAGTACTCGCCCCGTCTGCAGCGGGACTGCGAGCGGGGCCGGGAATGAAGCGTGGAATCAGGAGGCCGACGATGCCGGAATCCCGCGTCGAACGGCGGATGGGCGAGCCGGACGCGATCTTCGGGCCACCCGATCCGATTCCGGTGCAGGCCGAGGGGCAGATGCCCTACGTCCACATCCGCGTGCCCACCGACTTCCCGGAGGACCGCTGGGTGCAGTCGCTCGAGATCCAGCCGGAAGCCGCCGAGGTGGTGCACCACGTCCTCGTCTTCGCGCTGCCTCCGCCCGATCCGCAGCGGCCGCCGCTGGACCCACTGCGCGAGCGCATCAGCGAGCGCGACGGGTTCTTCGCCGCGTACGTTCCCGGCGCGGAAATGGTGCAGTATCCCGAGGGCTACGCCAAGCGGCTTCCCCAGGGAGCCTCGCTGCTCTTCCAGCTTCATTACACGCCCGACGGCCGCACGCGCGTCGACCGGACGCGGCTCGGCCTGCGCTTCGCCAAGGAGAAGCCGCGCTACGCGGTGCATACGGTGGGGATCGCCAACCCGCGTCTGGCCATCCCCGCGGGCGTGGAGGCCCACGAAGAGAAGGCCGGGATCCCGGTGCCCACCGACGTCGTCCTGCTCGGGCTTTCCCCGCACCTGCACCTGCGGGGGAAGTCGTTCCGCTTCGAACTGGTCGCGCCCGGGGGGGAGCGCAGGACGCTTCTGGACGTCCCGCGGTACGACTTCAATTGGCAGCTGACGTACAAGCTGCGCGAGCCGCTGGCGCTGGCGAAGGGGAGCCGAATCGACGTGACCGCGGTGTTCGACAACAGCAAGGGGAACCCGGCGAACCCGAACGCGGAGGTCCCGGTGCGCTGGGGGCCGCAGTCCACCGACGAGATGCTGATCGGGTACGTCGAGTACTTCGTGGCCGACCCCGAGGCGGACGGACCGAGGACCGAGGCGATTCCCTCGATCGCACCATCTCCTGGCTGCAGGACCGGAATCCATTCATCCGCAATTGCGCTGCGATTTCTCTCTGCCATCTGGGCGGCAAGGCCGAATTTGCGATTCCCAACCTCATGCAATCGCTTGAGGACGATTCGCCCGAGGTTCGACGCAACTCCGTAATGGCCCTACACTGTATCGGGACAAAAGCGAGCCGGGCCGGCGAAGCGCTCACCGCGATCCTGCGGGATCCCGATGAATGGGTTCGCGCCACGGTGCCTTCCGCCCTGATTGCAACGCTGGCGCCGAGGATGGTTCCCGCGTTGATCGAGGCGCTGAATGACCCATCCCTGTCCGTGCGCAAGGCCGCGGCCCATGCCATCGGCCGCCTCCCCGACCGATCGAATCGGGAGCGCGCCCCGCCGGACCTCTTGCGTCGATTGACCGATGCCGATGCCGAAGTGCGGCGATTGGCAGCAATGGCGCTCGGTGATTTCCGCGATCCTCCCGCGGAACTCACTCGCGCGTGGATCGAACGACTAGAGGATGTCGATCAGCACGTTCGAACCGAGGCGGCGTTCGCTTTCGGCCGATGGGACGCGGACGATGAAGTCCTCGCCGCCCTGATCGGGACCCTCGCTCACCCGGTGGCCAACACGCGCGCGCACGCGGCCCTCGCGCTGGCCCGAATCGGCTCCCGAGCCTCGCGTGCGGTGCCCGACCTGCGTCGAGCCTTGGCGGATCCCGAGGCCTCGGTATGCAGTTCGGCGCTACGGGCACTCGTCAACATCGGGAGGCCGGCCGCCGAAGCGCTCCCGGAGTTGCTGCGTGCGCTCCGGCACCCGGATCGCGACGTTCGAGCGGGCGCGGCCCAAGTCCTGGCCCGTCTCGGGCCGGTGGCCGCGGATGCCGTGGAGAGCTTGTGCGCCGGCTTGACCGAGATGGACAATGGGATCCGATACTGGTGTGCGCGGGCGCTGGGGGAGATCGGGCCGGCGGCGGCCGCCGCGGTCCCGCAACTCACGCGGGAGTTGTCGAATCACTTCGTCCGGGACGCCGCCGCCGAGGCCCTGCGCAAGATCCGGCCTGCCGTGAAATAGGCCGGTGCGGGACGCGCTGCGCTACGGTGGCGGATCTGTCGGAAGAGGTTGCGCGCCGTGGACGACCGTGACGACCTCAATCTCGTCCAGACGCGCTCGGTACACGATCCGGTAATTGCCGTGGAACACCTCGCGAAGGTCTTCGCGGCCGTATTCTGGGACTTTGCGCCCGGACTGCGGAAAGGCCGTCAGTCGCTCTACCGCAGAGACGATACGCTGAATCGTCAGGCGAGCGTAATGGGGGGAGTCACGCGCGATGAAATCCGCGATGACTTCCAAATCGCGTAGGGAGGAAGGGGACCAGCTCAGGCGAGCCACTTCTTCATTTGCTCCCGTGCCTGTTCGTGCGAGATCCCTCGCCCCTCGTCCAATTCACGGAGGCCCGCGTCGACCTTCTGCTTGAAGTAGAGTTCGGCCATGATTTCGGGCAGCGAGACGTTCTCCGGCAACCTGCGGATCAGTTCCAAGACCGCGTCCTTGGTCGTCACGATCTTCGACTCCCATTGATTCCGGGTTCACGTGCGGGATCGATTCTTCGTCTCCGTGGTCCTCGTGCATTCTATTCCCTCGACTCAACCGCTGACAAGGGCCGCGACGGGCGCGCGTGCGACGCAAGTCAAGGAGGGCGCCCGCCGCCGCCTAGGCCGCCTCCAGGCCCTGCGACGCGCGGGCCGGGGCGATCGCCCGGACCGCGCGTGCGGCCAGCACCGTGCGCGACTTGGTCACCAGGAACTGCGCCATCACCTCCCCGCCGTCTTCCCGAACCTCGAGCGTGTCGGCGATCCACCCCTCGCGCAGCTCCGCGGTGCTGCCCGGGCAGAGTCGGAGCGGTTCTGTCCAGACCCGGAACCAGCGGTTGTACGTGAACGCGCTCCGGCCGCCGGCGAGCGACAGGTACCCGCGGCGCCAGCGACCGGCCTTGCCGCACCGGCGCGCGGTGCAGGCGAGCACAAGAGCCGGCTCCACGCCTCCGAGCGCGGCGCGGTGGTCCCCCGGCAGTTCGTCGGCGAGCACGCGACCGCCGAACCAGGTGCCGACCTTGGAGCCCCACGCGCCGAGCACGAAGCGGACCATGCGCAGGAGGACCGGGCCGAACGTGATGATCGCGACCAGCAGCGCGGCGACGATGAGGCCCGCCAACAGCGGGTGCGCGACTGCGAGCCAGGCGAGCGAGAACGCGCCGACGTCTTCGACGGTGGAGATCGCGATGTTGGAGAAGGGCTCGGGGCTGGTGTTCACCACCAGACGGGTGCCCGCCTTGACCGCGTGGGTGGTGCCGGCGACCGCGCCGCCGAGCAGCGTCATCACGATCACGAACTCCGGCTGGGCGGTGCCCATCGACGCGAAGGCCAGCCCGGCGCCGGCGACCGGCCGGATGAAGGAGTGGAAGGCATCCCACACGCTGTCGAAAGCCAGGATCTTGTCGGCGATGAACTCGCAGACATACATGAACCCGGCCACCACCAGGATCGGCGTGGAGCCGAGGACTTCGAGACCCTGCGGCAGGTTGGTGACCCAACCGCAGCGCACGGCGAGCCCGACGATCAGAACGGTGGCGTACGTGTTGATCCCCGCGGCGAACGACAGACCCGCCGCGGTACCGAGAGACGTGAGCTGATCCATGGCGTGACCTCCGTGCCAGGGCCCCCTGTTGTGTGGGAGATCCGGATGCAACCGGCATGCCCATCACGGAGAGTTACCCAACCCGTTTGCGGAATACAGCCTGCGATCGATCCCGCGGAATTGGTGTCTCCCGCGATCGAACGAGACGTTGCGCTGGTTGAACGAAACGTGCGACGGATTGCAACGGAGGTGTGGAGAACGTAGAGTCTGACGAGGGGCGCTGCGGCGCGCGGTCCATGCGAATGAAGACTGATGACGCGGATCCGGCTCCGGAGATAACGGAACCGCGTGTCAAGGGCCATGAACGCTTGGGCCGCCAGTTCGGAAGAGTGCCGTGGCTTGGTGGAATCCTGCCGATTGGTTCCTGTCCGAAAACCCGGTCTATCTCCGTGCCATCGTCCCGAAAAGGCCGTCGGCGCCACTGCGAGCATGGGCGACGAACCTGCTCCCCGTGGCTTCAGGGATCCTCATCCTACTGTTGATCGGCGGCTTCGAGGTGATGCTTCCGATCCTCTACGTGTTCCTCGCGTGGCTTTCGCCTCCGCTGGCGGCCACGTGCCTGCTCCGCGAGCGGGATGCGAACACATTGGAGTCCCTCTCGCTGACTCCATTCCCGCGAGCGGCGATCCTGACCGGCCCTGCGAATTCAGTCAAATGTTTCAAGACGGCGCAACAAGGTTCAATTTTGCCAATCGGCTGCGAATTGCGCCTTCCTGTCTGTGCAAAGTCTTTGCGATTTCTCTCACGCTTTTCCCGCTTCGGCAAAGTTCGGAAAGCTGCCCGTCTTCCTCTGCGCTCCATTTTTCATAGGCGCGGGGATGGTCATGGCGAATTTCCTCCACATCGTAGCTCTTGCCTTCATCTGTCGCCTGCGGAGCTTCGAGCGCCTCGGCGGCGGCTTGGAAGATGTCGTGGTAAGTCCATGCCAAGTCTTGAACGAGGATTTGCTCGTAAGTGTGGCCTTTTGCGATCGCCTGCAGGATGCCGCGCGACTTTTCACTCAGTGCCATATCAGGGTTCTCCTCTTGAAGGCGTCGGCAACCGAGCCAGGGCGCAGCCCGTCGCCGATAGAAAATGAAACGTCGGCGGCCATGATTTCGCAGATTTCGATCACCGAACCATCGTCTCAAAGCCGACCGTGGAAAGCAACGGCCAAGAATGAACAATGCACTCCTCGCCGCCCGCATGCGGGTGTGGAGCTTCGTCTGCCTGTCGAGCCTGCCGCTTCTCCTCCTCATCGGGGCGATCCAGGGTATGGTCGGACATCGTTCGTTTCACGGCCGTGGTTTGTTTGAACCTGCGCTCTGCTGCCGGATCTCGCAGCTCGGGTGGGTCGGGGCAGGAGCGCTCGCCTGGGTGGTTCTCCTCGGGGCCTATCTGCTGGCCATCACCGTGAGCGCGTGCGCCGCGGTGCGCGGGCGCTCTGCTCTCTCCGCAATCGCTTCCGCGGATGGGGTGCTGTTGCTCATCCACGCGATGGCCCTGTGCCTGGGCGGTTGGCCGCTTCTGCCGCTCTATCTTGCGGCCCCGTGGTTCCTCAACGACGCCGCCGCACAGTGGGAATCGATGGGCGAGGGCGGCGCGAAGTGACGGGGGTTCGGCTCGCGGCCGGGACGGAATCTCAGCCGTAGAGATGCCCGGTACCCGTCGTCGCCCATTCTGCTACTTCCACTCACTCGTGATCAGGCCCGGGAAGAGCTTGCCGAACTGATCCTCCTCTAGCATCGCCTCGAAGGGCCCCTCTTCGTTTTTCACCTGCTCCGAGTACTCGTTGCGCCACATCCACCAGGCGGGGTGGTAGGTGCGGTGGTCGGCGCGGAGGATGCAATTGCCCTTGTGGACGGGCTTCTTGTTGTCCTTGCGGCGGATGACCACCTTGGGCGTAAAGTCTTCGGGCTCGAAGCGCCAGTAGACCTCGCCGCCCTTGCCTTCGACCGAGATCGGATCGGCGCCGAACGGGCACCCGCCGTTGGCGGCGACGTCTCCGCCGGCCATGCCGCACGCCGGGCCGTTGGGGGCGATTTTGAGGATGCGGCCCTCGAAACCGTACTGGAACTGCGCGGTCAGCGGCCCGCCCCAGGCGACCACCGCGGTCTCGTTCGCCGGTACTTCGACCGGGTCCATCTTCCCGGCCTTGATCCGCGCGCCCTGAGGTCGGCTGTAGATCCGCCCCATCTGGAAGCGATAGGTCCCGGCGGGTACGAGCAGGCCGCCCTTGCCCGCGGTCGCCGCGTCAAACCAGCTCTCGCCGGCACGGAACGCGGCCCACACCAGCTTCCCGTTGGACTGGTACTTCGACGTGGCGTCCAAGCGGCCGGTCGGGCCCTCGTAGGCTTTCAGCGAGAGCCGCGTCCCGGACGGATGCACACGCAGGTGATAGACCTTGTCGTTCACGCTCACCACCGGGCCGACCGGAACCGCATGATCCGCCGAGTTGCCGATCGCGATCGCGTCCTGCCCGGCCCTGCCGTAAACGCCGTCGTTGTCATCATCGATCAGGCGGATGCGGGTCTTGTCGAAGGTCCCTTCCATGAAGCAGGAGCGCTGGTAGACCCACTGCACGCTCGACGAAGTGATCTCGCAGCGCGTGATCCGCGCCATGTAGTCGTACGCCGTGCCGTCGTCGCTCTTCAGCCGGAACTGGACGCAGCTGTCCTTGCCCTTCGCCTTGGCGTCCACCTTGCCGTCGGCGTCGGTGTCCATCTCCACGCTGGTCTCGAGCGTGGTCACCGGGATCCCGCGGCCCGCCGAACCGACTCCGGAGATCGGCATGAATTGCTGCTGCCCCTGCTGCACGAACCCGCCCGGCGCCAGCGAGCGCGGACAGGTCATCGGCAGATGCTCGTACCCTTCCTTCGATCGGTTGGCTTTCCAGGGCACGTACTTCATTTCGACCTCGACCCAGCCGATCTCGTCGGCCGGAACCGGGCCCGCGAAAAACAAGATTGCCGTTGAAGCCGCTGCCGCAACAAGTCGCACGCGAAGGCTCATCTCTCTCCCCCCTGATCTCGGCTGGGCGCACCGCCGATGCCAGCTCTGGGAAAGCAAGACGAGTGCCGCGCGCGATGCGGATTCGCAAAGATGTGATCTTCGCTGGAGTTGCAAATTCGAAGCACTCGACTGCGCGAGGCCGAACGGAAAGAGGCATAGAAATTTGTAAAGCCCTGAGGGCTTGCTACGCGCCGATGCTCGTGGAAGCACTCCACCTGGCTGGATTGGAGTTGGGGCTACGAACCATCGCCGCGCGCCGGGTTGGGATTCGGGGGTACCATTCGCGCGAAGTGTTCCCGCAGCAGACGCTGCCTGGAGCGTTGTGTCCCTATCCTGCAGAATCTTGTTGCGGCGCGGGGCGACCACGACCGACTCGCCAGCGGCATGCGGGAGTGTGACCTCCGTCCGAGAGCCGGATGCGGGAAAACCGCACGTCCGGTTCGATGAGCGGGCTTTGGAAACGGGACTCGTCGTTCGTGCATGGCCGCGTGCGGCCTCTACACGGTCGGGGGGCACCCGCGCCCCGGTTCGACTCTACTTTGCCATGACCGCCGTTTGGTTGCGGCCTCGGCCGCGTTATGATTTGGGTCTTGGGACTTGGGGTTTCGCCGCGGGCCGCGGGCCTCGCCGGCGGCGCCCGCCGCGCTACTTCACGCCCGCGCCTTCTTCCTTCCACCGCTCCACTTCGCTACGCAGCCCGTCATCCGCCGGCGCGCGCCGTTCGTACTCGGCGAAGTCGGCCGCCGCCTCCTGCGCCTTCCCCGCGCGCAGACGCGCCAGGCCGCGCGCCGCCCACGCCCGATCGGCGCCCTCGTCGACCCCCAGCGCTCGATCCGCCTCCGCCTCGGCTTCCGCGGCCTTGCCCGCCCGCCCCAGAGCCAGCGCCCGCGAGGCGTGCGCCTGCGCCAGCGCAAGCCGCGCGTCGGGCCGCCGCGGATTGCGCTTCCGACCCTCCTCGTAGTCTGCGATCGCCGACGCAAATTGCGCGTCCGCGTCCTCCCCCCGACGCGCCCGCCATTCGGCCCAAGCCGTCCGCGCCCCGCCCCGCGTCAGCCAACTGTCCACCCGTGCCGGATTCCGCTTCAGCGCCTCGGTGAGGTCCGCCTCTGCGCCGCCGAATTCCGCCCCCGGGTCCTCCTGCTTCGCGAGCAGCCACAGCCCGACGTTCATCCGCGCCGAACCGCGGCCGAACCAGGTCTCGTCGCGCGCGGAGTTCCTCTCGAGTGCGCGGCCGTAGTCCCCGATCGCCTCCCGGTACGCCTCGGATGGGTCCTTCCCGTTCACCTGCAGGGCATAGCCGCGATTGACCTGCGCCGCCGCGCGCCGCGTCCAGGTCTCGTCGCGGTTCGGGTTCCTCCGCGCGGCTTCGTCAAAGTCGGCGATCGCGGCGTCGAGGATCTCACCCGCGTCCTCGCCCCGGGTCAGCTTCCACGCGGCCCAGTTCGTGCGCAGGATCCCCCGCTTCAGCCACGCCTCGTCGCGGGTCGCATTCACCTCGAGCGCCTTCGCATAATCCTCCAGCGCCGCCGTGTACAGCTCTCCGGGGTCCTCCCCCCGGCCGATCTTCAACACGCCCCAGTTCGCCCGCGCAATTCCGCGCTTGACCCACGACTCGTCTCGTCCGGGATTGCGCGCGAGCGCCTCGCCGAGATCGGCGATCCCGGCCGCATAGAGCCCGCTCGGATCCTCCCCCCGGCCGGCTTTCGCGTTCGCCCAGTTCACCTGCGCCAGCCCGCGGCGCATCCAGGCCTCGTCCATGCCGGGCGCCAGCTTGATCGCCTGGTCGAAGTCCGAGATCGCCGCGCCGAACCGCTCGGCCGGGTCCTTCCCCGTCCCCAAGGCGTGGTTCCCCCAGTTCAGCCGCGCCAATCCGCGCTGCATCCAGGTCTCCGCCCGCGCCGGGTTCCGCACGAGCGCGGCGCCGAAGTCCTCCACCGCCGCCGCGTAGAGATCCGAGGGGTCCACGCCCCGGCCGGCACGCACCAACGCCCAGTTCGTCCGTACGCCCCCGCGGTAGTTCCAGCCCGAGGGGCCGGCGCGGTCGAGCTCGATGCCGCGCCCGAAGTCCTCCACCGCCGCCGCGAACATCCCGTCCGCGTCCTCGCCGCGAAGCGCGCGCGCGCTCGCCCAGATGTTGCGCACGCACCCGCGGTCGATCCACGAGGCCGGTCGGTCCGGCTCCAGCACCGTCGCCTTGCCGAGGTCTTCGTCCGCCGCCCGGAACAGGTCGTCGGAGGGCTTGCCGTGCGCGTCGAGCCACCCCGCCCAACGACCGCGCGCCGACCCGCGCAAGGCCCAGGCTTCCGCCCGCTCCGGGTCGAGGTCGAGCGCCTGCGTCAGGTCCTCCACACAGCCCCCGTATCCGGCCGCGGGGTCGCCTCCGGAATTCTCCGCCTGCGCCGCCGCGAAGAAGCGCGCGCTCGCGCGCCCGATCCGATGCGGCACGTAGCCGCGATCGTGCTCGATCCCCTTCGTGAACCACGCTGCCGCGGCCTCCGAACCCTCCGATTCCTGCGCCGCCGCGGCCAGGGTCTCGTAGGCTTCCTCCGCGTCCGGCTCCTTCTCGACCGCCTGCTCGAGCAAGGAGCGCGCCTCCCTCAGCCGGTCCTCGGCGAGGGCGCGAAGCCCCGTCGCGCACGTCCGGTCCGACGCCGCGAAATCGGCGGCCGCACGCCGCTTCAGGTCGCGCGCCGCGTCATCCTCCAGATCGGCCCGAGCGGGCGGCCGCAGCGCCGCGCCAGGCTGGACCTCGCCGCCCCCTGCGCGCGCGAGCTCTTGCCCGACCTCGCGCCAGAACGCGCGCTCGCGATCTCGCAACCTCGCCTGGTACGCGCGCCAGAGCAGAAGCCCCCGCTCGTACCGCGCCGGCCCGTACGCCCCGTCCTTCGCGAGCGCGCGCTCCTGCTCCGCGAGCGCGGCCTCGAATCGCAACAACGCCCGGTAGAATCTCCCCAGGTGATAGTGAGGCTCCGCGAGCGCCGGGGCTCGCGCCGTCGCCTGCGCCACCGCCTCGCGCAGCGGACCAAGGAAGCTCTGCTCGGCCTCGTGCAGTTTCCCGCCGGCGCGACGGACCATGAGGACGGCTTCGAGATTGGCGCGGGCCACGCCGCGCAGTCCGGCCAGCACTTCCCCTTCCAGCCGCGCCCGCTCCGCCTCCGCCGAGCGCGCCGCCGCCACCGCGCGTTCCCGCTCCTGCCGGGAGGACCAGGCCTGCCATCCGGCCGCCGCGGCCGTGATCAGCGCGACCGTGGCCACCGCGGCGAGCGCGGTCGCCGCGCGCCGTCGCCGCGCCTGGCGCAGCCAACGCGACCACGTGGGCTCCGGCCGCGCGGTCACTCGTTCCCCGGCGCGATGGCGACGGCAATCTTCCGCGAACGCCGCCGCGGACGCATAGCGCGAAGATTTGGTCCGCGCCATCGCCTTCTGGCACACCGCCTCCGCGCTCCGGTCCAGACCCGCGTGCCACTTTCGCGGCGGCGGAGCATCTTCCTGGGAAAGGCGCAACATCACCTCGGTCGCGGTGCTGCCTTCGTACGGCCGCCGACCGGTGAGCATCTCGTAGAGCATCGCGCCGACCTGGTAGACGTCGCTCTGCGCGTCCACCCCACTCATCCCCTCCTCCACGTGCTCCGGGCTCATGTAGGCCGGGGTCCCCATCAGCTCGCCGGTACGCGTGGCGATCGTGGGGTCGCTGCCTTGGATCTTGGCCAAGCCGAAGTCCATCAGGCGCACGCGTCCCTCGGCGTCGATCAAGACGTTTGCCGGCTTGAGGTCGCGGTGCAGCACTCCCGCTGCGTGTGCGGCGGCGAGCGCTTCGGCGAGCTCCTGGGCGATGCGAATCGCCTCTTCCGGCTCCAGCCGCTTCCTCTCCTCGAGCCGGCGGGCGAGCGTGTCGCCCGAGACGAAATCCATCGCGAGCCACGTCTTGCCGTCCTCTTCGCCCATGTCGTGCACCGCGACGATGCCGGGATGACGAAGCTTCGCCAGGGCCTGCGCCTCCCGGCGGAAGCGGATCGCCTGTTCCTGGGAGGCGTCCTCTCCCGCGAGCAGGACTTTGAGCGCGCAAAAGGACTTCAGACCCGGATGCCACGCCTTGTACACGACCCCCATGCCGCCCCGTCCCAGGGTCTCCACCACCTCGTAGTGGCCGAAGCGGCGCCCGCGCGGGGTGGGTCCCGCGTGCGACGGGCGCGTGGCTCCGGTGGCGGCGCGGTCCAGGGTGCGACCGGCGCTGCCCGCGTCGAGGATGGTGCCTGTCACCCGGTCGCCGGTGCCGGCGTCGAGGATCGTGTCGCCCACGCGGTCGGCCGCGACGCTCACTCCGAGGATCTGGGCCAGGGTGCCGGGCCGCGCCGCCGCCTCCCGCAGGCCGCGGTTCACCCGCTCCGTTTTCGCCCCGCCTGCTGCGAGCACTTCCGCAGCCACGCGCCAGTCGGCCAGCCGCCGGTCGATCGCCGGATCGGCCTGCGCCAACGTGTCGCGGTGCGCTGCGAGAATCTCGGCCACCTGCCGGTGCGCCAGCAGGCCGAGCTCGACCATGACCACGGGCAGAGGCGGCGGCGACTGCTCCTCCTGCTGGGCGTGCCGCGCCTTCTCGGCGTCGGCCGGGGTGATCAGCCGCTGCTCCACCGCGATCCGCCGGAACAGCATGTCGGAGGAAGCACTCATCACCCGGCCTCATTGCGTGGAGGACGCAGATCGTAATCGGGGAACGGCTCCGGGTTCAAGACCGGGGATTGCGATTGCGCCCATGCGCCGAGCGCACGCCGGTTGTCCCGGGCGACCTGGGCTCAACTCGGAGCCTGACGGAACTCTCGGCGCCCATTGACTCGTGGGTTGCGCCGGTGCATCCTGGAGCCCGTGGAGGACGTTGCGGGGGCACCTGCAACGCGTTGCCGATCACGTCTCCCGGATGTTGAAAACAGCCTCATCGCGAAATCGAGTGGATTCCATAGTGGCCGAAGCCATGAGCTTTCGAAACCGAGGAACCAGGCAGCGGACCGAGGGCGAGCCCCGGCGGGCAGCCGCAGGCCGCGGAGCCTGAAACCAGGTGCTGTCGCATCCAGGAGCCGCCGCGATCCATGAAGACGGACGACGCGAAGGACCCGCTGGGACGGCTGATTTTCTTCGAAGTCGGCAATACCGTCTTGCGTCGTGCGGGCGTACACGCCATTGTGCGTCACATCCCCGGCGTCCGGGCGATCCATCTCCGATGGCGAGAAGAAGAGTTCATCGAGTTTCAGGTGGGATCCACGCTCTTCGTCGTGTTGGAACCTTGGAACGACAGTGATCGCTACTGGATCGTGCCGAAATCGGACCAGGTTTCCGACCACGTTTCCGAGGACCTCGCCCTGGTAAGGCGAGCCTTCGCCAACGTCCCGCGCTGGTGGACCCTCGCGGTCGCCGCCAGCATCATTTCGGCGCTGCTTGGGTTTTGCTTGATCGTCTTTCTCCGGGAAGATCCGGGTGCAGTGTGGTATTGCGGTCTGATTCTCGCTCCCGCCGGAACGCTGACGCGCTGGATCCTGATTCGGCGCCTCGGCCGCTGGATGCCGCGATCCTGACCGGCGCGTCATCCCCCGCGGGTCCTCGCGATTCCCGTCACTTCCCCGTCCCCTCCGCGCTCCGTCGGCGCGCCTCCCCGAGCATCCCCTGGTACATTCGGGCGAGACCCGGGTCGGCCTTCCCCGCAGCTTCCAGGTCGGCCACGGCGGCCGGGTACCGTCCCGCCATGAATTGCACCGTGCCGCGCCCGGCCAGTGTCTTGGGGTCGCCCGCCCGGAGGGCGAGCGCGCGCTCGTAATCGGCGAGCGCGAGGCCGAGCGCCCGCGCCACACCGGCCTCGTCCTTCCGTCGCCGCAGCATCCCCGCCTGGTCGCAGCGCAACTCGCCCCGCGCTCGCAGTGAGGGACGGTCGTCGGCCGCAAGCTCGAGCGCGCGATCGAAGTCCTTCTCCGCCTCCGCCCACTTCGGCATCGGGTCCTCTCCGCGCTGGACCAGCGACCGTCCCCAGTTCGACCACAGCTCGCCGCGCGCCCGCCACTCGTGCGGCGAATCCGGCCGGCGCTCGATCACCGCGCCGGCGTCGGCGATCGCTTCGCGATAGAGGTCTTCGGTGGGAAGACGCCGGGAATCCCGATACGCGGCCCAGTTCGCCAGCAGGTTGGTCCGCGCGGCGCGTGCCCCGGGATCCTCCGGGTCCCGCTCCAACGCACGCCGCGCATCCTTCACCCCCTCGGCGTAATGGGATTCCGGGTCCGGGCTGCCCGCGGCCACGAACACCAGCAGCTGCGCGCGCCGCCAGAGCGGCTCCACGGCCCCCGGAGCTCGCTCGGCCGCACGCGCGAAGTCCTCGAGCGCCCCCTTCCAGCGCGGCTGCGGATCGCGTCCGAAGTCCGACTCGGCGATCGCCCAATTCCCCCGCATGATGCCCCGGTGCAGCAGCACGAGCGGATCGTCGGGCGCCACCCGCAGAGCCGCTGCGAAATCGCGCTCCGCCGTCTCGAACAACGCCTTGGGGTCCTCCCCCTGCCGGTGCAGGTACGTCGCGTGATCCCCTGCCGCCTGCGCCCGGTAGAGCCAGCCCTCGAGCAGCTCCGGGTCCAGATCGACGATCCGGTCGCAGTCGGCCGCGGAGGCAGTGAAGCTCGCGCGCGCGTCCCCGTTCCTCCGATCATAGTGGTAGGCCAGGCTGAGGTCGAGGGAGGCACGGGAAAGCCAGACCGGCACGGAGTCCGGCGCAAGGCGGGAAGCCTCCTCCAGGTCGGCCTTCGCTTCGACATATCGGGTCGCCGCGTCCGCCCCCCGCATGTCGAACCGGATCCCCCAGCTCCAGCGCAGCAGCCCGCGGCCCTGTCGGGCTTCCAGCGATTCCGGGTCCAGATCGAGCGCCCGCGTGAAGTCCGCCTCGGAGCGCTGCCAATTCTCCCCCGGGTCGGCTCCGCGCCCCACCGGCAGGTCGCGCAGCGTTTCCCCGCGCGCCACGAGGTACGGCACGTAGCCGGCGTCGACCTCGAGGGCGCGGCCGAGGATCTCGATCGCCCGGTCGTACTCGCGCTCGGCCCGGGCCAACCGCGCGAGCGCCTCGTGCGCCTCTTCCAGGGTGGGCTCCGCCGCGGCCGCGCGCTCGAGCAACGCGCGCGCGCGCACCCGATCCGCATCCGTCCCGCATGCAAGCGCGAGCCCGCGCGCCGCATCGAGCCGTCCGGGCGGAAGCGCATCCGGCGCGCGCTCGAGCCGCGCGACGTCGGCGGCGATCGCCGCGCGCAGTCGACCGGCCTCGGGGTCCTGCCCGGCCAGTTCCTCGACCGGCGGCTCCTGGTCGCGCTCCCCGCCGAGATGCGAGCGGATGAAGCCGGCGCCCGCGATCCGCGTGCGCTTTTCCCGGCGCATCCAGCCGTCACGCAGGCCGGCCAGTCGGACGCCGTGCCGGCGGGCGAGCAGCACCGCGCGCTCGTACCGCGCGGGCGCGTACTCCGGGTCCTTGGCCAACGCCCGCTCCTGCTCGGCCAGCGCATCGTCGAAGCGCAGCAACGCGCGATAGAGACGGCCGAGGTGGTGGTGCGGCTCGGCGAGCCCGGGTGCGCGCTCCTGCGCCCGGCGCACGGCCTCCTCGAGCGGGATCAGGAATTTCGCGCGCACGTCCGCCATCTTGCCGCCGGCGCGGCGGACCATGAGCACGGCCTCGACGTTGGTGCGCGCCGCGGCACGGATGGCCTCGAGCACCTCCCGCTCGAGCGAACGGGTGCGCCAGCCCAGGAAGCCCGCGCAGGCCAACGCCAGCGCTGCCGCCGCCAGGGTCGCGGCGAAGCCCGGCCGGCGCCGCGCAAACCTCAGCGCGCGCTCCCCGACGGTGTCGGGCCGCGCCAGGATTGCTGCCCCGTCGAGGAAGCGGCCGCAGTCCTCCGCCAGCTCGCGGGCGGTCGCGTAGCGACGGGCCTTCTCGCGCGCCATCGCCTTCCGGCAAATCGTCTCCGCGCGCGGATCCAAGCCCGGCCGCCAGCGGCTCGGCGGCGGCGGATCATCGCGCGCGATCCGAAGCAGCACTTCGGTCGTGGTCTCCGCTTCGTACGGTCGGCGGCCGCACAGCAGCTCGTAGAGGATCGCGCCGAGTTGGTAGACGTCGCTCCGCGCATCCACCTCGCGCATCCCGCCGTCCACGTGCTCCGGGCTCATGTAGGAGGGAGTCCCCATGATCTGGCCGGTCCGGGTGGCCCCGATCGGCGCCGCGTCCGCCAGCTTGGCGAGCCCGAAGTCCATCACCTTGAGCCGGCCCGAGGGCTCGCGAATCACGTTCACCGGCTTCAGGTCGCGGTGCACCACGCCGGCGTCGTGCGCGGCCTGCACGGCGAGCGCGGCTTCCCGCACCAGCGCGAGCGCCGTCGCCGGGGGAAACGGTCCGCCGTTGGCCGCCAGCTCGCGGTCCAGCGTGCGTCCCTCGACGTACTCCATCGCGAAATAGAGCCGCCCGTCTTCCTCCCCGATGTCGTGGACCGCGACGATGCCGGGATGGTCGAGGCGCGCGAGCGCCTGGGCCTCGCGGTGGAAGCGCGCCGCTTCGTCGGCCGAAGCCTGCGGGCCCGCGGGCATCACCTTGACCGCGAAGTGCGCGCGCAGGCCGGGATGCCACGCCTGGTAGACCACGCCCATCCCCCCGCGGCCGAGTTCGCGCAGCAGCTCGTACTTGCCGAAGCGCTGGCCCGCGACTGCCGGGGTCGGGTGTTCCGTCGGCGCCGGACCACCGGCCTGCGTGGCCGCCACCGCGCCGGGCCGGTCCGTGCTCACTCGGGCCGGATCGGGCTCCGGCGCATCCACCACGGTCAGGGCCCCCTGGCGCGCGAGCAGGTCCGCCAGCGGGGTCCATGGTTCCCCGGCGGAGTCGCGCCGGGCCTGTTCGCGCAGGGCGAGGTCGACCCGCTCGATCGGGACCAACCGCTGCTCGATCGCGCGCGCGGCGTAGCGCCAGGACTGAAGCCGCTCCGCGGCGTGCGGGTCGGCCTGCGCGAACCGCTCGGCATGCGCGGCGAAGAGGTCGGAGACTTGAGCGTGCGCCAAGCTTCTGGCGGAGACGAGGTGTACGGCGAGACTCCCGCCGGGCTCGTCCGCGCAGGCGTGCAGCGCCTCCTCGAGCTGGCTGGCGGTGAGCCAGCCCTGTTCGACGGCGAGGCGGCCGAGCAGCAGGTTGCCGGGACGGGCCATGGCGGCTGATCATATCACGGCCGCCGCCGCCCGCCACTTCCGCGGTGTCCCAGTGGCCGGGGGCACGGTGGTGGACGGGCCGTTCACCGAGACCAAGGAAGTGCTCACCGGGTTCTTCATCATCGAGGCGCGGGACCTGGACGCGGCGGTCGAGATCGCCCGGGGCTGTCCGGCGCTCACGCACGGCGAGCGGGTCGTCGTGCGCTCGATCGGCCATGACTGATCCGGAAGACGAAGGCGCGCCGGCAACCGGTCACCACAGGATGCTCAGTGCCAACCACCACAGGAAGGCGAGCACCGCGATCGCGATCGCGCCCGCGATCCAGAGCAATCGCCGCTTCATCGCGGGGTCGAGCGCGGCCGAGGCTTGTTGCAAGGCGGCCGCTTCCGCCTCCCATGCGGCCTCCTGCGCCTCCAGCGCGTCGATCCGCTCGAAAAGCCGGTTCAGCTGCGGATCCACGAGCCCAGCCCGCTCCGCCGAGAGCGCGCGACCCAGGCGGGCCAACTGGGTCGTCCGCGCCTCGACCAGGCCTTTGGTCAGCGAATCGAGCTTCAGCGAGCGGGCGTAGGTCTCGCCCCGTTCCTTCACCAGGGCGAGGGAATTCGCGAACCGCGCTCCGCGCCCCACACCGACCGATTCGGCGGCCAGGGCCCCGTCTTCCGCCTCCAGCGCATTCATCGCCTCGGTCAGCCCACGCGCCCTCTTGAATCCCTCCGCCGTCGCGGCGGATGGCGCGCCCGCGGGGCAGGCGGCCGCCAGGGCCTGGCCGAGCTGGACGCACAACCCCTGCCGTTTGCTGCGCAGGTTGCGGATGCGGAATTCCAGGCGGGAGATCAGGAGCCGCCGGTTGGGAGGGGCCGGGTCGCCCATGCTAAGCTACCCAGACTAAATTCGTTCCCACCCTCTTGCCGATACCTTCCTTGGACCCCCGGTGTCGGTCCAAGGGAGGGTGGGCATGAGCGGTA
>Ga0209514_10004076_pt1 | contig 20055 bp, 17 predicted proteins | sample Subgrocontami58m_FD_187452 | JGI IMG/M metagenome (GOLD analysis project Ga0209514, IMG submission 187452) | Subsurface groundwater microbial communities from S. Glens Falls, New York, USA - GMW37 contaminated, 5.8 m (SPAdes) (version 3) | ecosystem: Environmental > Aquatic > Deep subsurface >...
CCGTCCCATACGCATGTTTCCCGTAGTTGAGGAGATCAAGATTATAGCGCCCAGGTATAAACGAATCATCATTATGGAAATGAATACAGGACAATATGCCCATGAGATTGAACGTATTTTACATCGCGAAGTGGAGTTTATACCAATCCTGGGTGGTCGTATCGATCTGGTAGAAATAAAGCAAAAAATACTCGAGGTGAATCATGATAGAAGATCTTAAAGGCGCGGAAACCTGGCGAATATTCAGGATAATGAGTGAGTTTGTAGAGGGTTTCGAAGAACTCTCAAATATTGGTCCCGCCGTTACCATATTCGGCTCTGCCAGATTTCATAAAAATCACAAGTACTATAAAAAAGCTGTAGAGATTTCTAGCCTTCTGGCAAAAAATGGCTATACCATTATAACAGGCGGTGGGCCAGGGATAATGGAGGCGGCCAACAAGGGCGCTTCAATGAACACGGGCGTCTCTGTAGGGTTAAATATAGTCCTCCCAAAGGAGCAGAAGCCAAACCCGTTTCAAAATAAGTCTCTCAATTTTAAATATTTCTTTGCAAGAAAGGTGATGTTTGTGAAATATGCAATGGGCTACGTGTGCATGCCGGGTGGATTTGGGACACTAGACGAATTTTTTGAGGCTTTAACCCTTATACAGACACATAGGATATATCCATTTCCCTTGATACTTGTGGGAAAGGAATACTGGGATGGGCTTATACACTGGATAAAAGCAACCATGCTAAAAGAAAAAACGATATCGAAAGAAGATATAGATTTGATTAAATTAACAGACGACCCCAAAGAGGTTCTTTCTGTGATCAACGCCCACAGGGACTGGAAAATAAATATGATAAAAAAATCAATGGGAAAAAAGAAAACAAACGTTTCAGGTACAAAAGAAATTTTATAAATTAGAATGATTTTCGGTCGCTACAAATTACCCCTCCCTTGATGGGAGGGGTTAGGGGCGGCATAAGCGCTAACTTGTTTTTGCTATTTTTTTATCAGGTTGGGATAGTGCTATTACTTTTTATGAGGATTCCAATATCGAATATCGAACAAGGAATAATGAATGTCGAAGGATAATAGAATATTTGAGCCGATGTCAAAGCTTGAACCCCTGATTAATGAGAATAATGAGCTTATTTCTATTTTTGTAACAAGTGTAAAAACCGCGAAACAAAAGGAGGATAAGAAAACCTCATAATTCGAAATTCCTTGATCCTCCCCCTATGTCCCCCTCCTGAGGGGGATAAAGGGGGAGGTGTTATTCAATACACGGTTAAATTGATCCGTCATTTTAAGTTAGCGCTTATGGGTAGGGGAGGGTGGTCGACCTTTTTCCTTCACCCCCACCTGACCTCCCCCATCGTTCGACTGAGCTCACGACGAAGTCAAGGGGGAGGACGTAATTGTTCGAAATTCCTTGAGCATTAAATTTATTACTTTTACCACTATGAACAAAGATACTAATTTCAAACGTTACCTGAAGCTCGATTTGCTGCCCACGCCGTGGTGCCCCGGTTGCGGGAATGGCATTGTCCTGAAAACGATCTGCCAGGCATTCGATGAACTGAACTTGCCCAAGAACGGCACTGTGGTCGTATCGGGAATTGGCTGTGCCGGCAGAAGCGCTGGTTTCTTTGACCTTGATTCAGTCCATACGGCACATGGCAGGGCTATCCCTGTGGCTGAAGGAATCAAGTATGCCAATGACGCCCTCAATGTCGTGGTGGTAAGTGGAGATGGCGACCTGCTCGCTATCGGAGGCAATCATTTGCTGCACGCTATACGACGGAATACAAATATTACCGTCATTTGCTACGCCAATGAGATTTACGGTATGACTGGAGGTCAGGTCTCCCCCACGACTCCGCACGGCACGAAGACCCTCACCACACCGAACGGCAACCAGGATCAACCTGCAGACGTTCAATCGCTATTTAAGCGCCACAACTGCTATTATGCGCGTACGACAGCTTACCACCTGAATCACATGAAGAAATGTATCATAGAAGCATTGAAATTTAATGGCTTCTCTTTTGTGGAGGCGAGAACCATGTGCATCGTCAATTACGGTCGCCGCCTGGGCTACAAAAACTCCAATGAGATGCTCCTGCACTACAAGGAATTTTACAAGGTGAACGATTATGCAGAAGAATTGGCTCAGAATGAGATTGGAATAATAAAAAGTGCTTCGTGAGGTTTACAGATTTCTCCCGGAGCCTGTCCTGAGCGAAAGATTTCTCGTCACTTCGCTCCTCGAAATGACAGAAAGCGAGGGGGTCGAAATGACAAAAGTATGGGTTTTCGTTCAAATAAACGAAGTAAGAAACTCTTATATCTGACCTCTCAGCTTTGCCCAGATGAGGCCTAAATATTCGTATATAACACCTTCAGCTTTGCGTAATCCTCCTGAACAGGGGAAAAAGTCGCCAGGGCTAATACTTTGGCTTCTTACAATCGAATAACCAGTGGGAGCCGGGATTGGTTGCATCCCCAATTTCTTAAACATCCCCATTGAGCGTGGCATGTGTGAGGCGGAAGTCACCAGAATAAATTTGTCATTTCCAACGATTGATTTAATGATTCGGGCTTCATCTATGGTGTGTTTTGATTCTGATTCCAAAATCAAATCTTCTTGCTTTACACCCATAGATTTTGCAACCTCAGCCATGGTTTCCGCACCTGGAACTGGATCAAAAACCTTTCCCTCTGACAAAATAAGCTTGCTTCCTGGTATCTGATTATGTAGTCGAATCGCTTCAATAAGGCGAACTAAAGATGCCCCTGAGAGTTGACTGGTAATGGGAATATTTGGGTCAGATATGTGCCCTCCACCCAGAACGACAATCCACCTGACCTGTGGTACAGCCTCACCAGGCACAAAATCGGATGTTGCGGTTGTGATAAGTGGTGGATACCGATATTCCAATCGCCTGAGAAATGTATTCGAAAGAGCAGGATAGCTCAGGAGTGTAAATAGAATTACTCCCACAGAAAGAATAATCTTTCCTGCCTTTTGTTTCCGCGTAAACAGAAGCAGCAGCAATCCCACGATCAATATTTCCAAACATAACGGTACAGGAAAAAATAATTGACCAATAATTTTTTTTAGGATAAACATCTTTTACTCCATTGCTATTTTTTGCCAATAAATAAGGCTGAACCGGATTTAAGGTCAATCTTTCTTATCTGTTTAAAACCCGCATCTCCAAGCCATTTTCTATATTCAGATTCGCTGTAAGACGCCCCTTCCTGTGTGCCGATGAGCATATTCAAGCTGAAAAGGGCGGCAAATTGTGGCCGTGTCTTGGTCTCATCCAACACAAATTCGTGAATAATGACCCGGCCGCCTTCTCTCGAGGCATCCCGGCATTTCCTGAGTATTTTCACGTTGTTCGCAGGGTTATAAATATGCAGGATGTTTGAAACAAGGATAGCGTCATACTCATTTATTCCGAAGGAATCTTCTAAACAATTACCTGCCTGGACAGAGACTCGCTCTTCCATGCTGGAAGCCTTAATAAATTCCTGGGTAAGCTTGGTTACATGTTCCAGATCAAATACAACGGCATGAAGCTGCGGATTGGCCTTTGCAAATGCAATTGCGTAAGTACCAGGACCGCCTGCCAGGTCTAATAATCTTCTTGCTCCCTTTAAATCAATTATGCTGCACAGTTCATCTGCCTTTACAGAGGCGATATTGTGCATGGCCGTGATGAAATCTCTTGCATCGTGAGTGTCTACTTCTTCAGGTAAATCCTTCAATGAAACGGCCTTTCCCGTTTCAATAGTTTCCCGCAGCATTGTCCAGTTGTCCATTATGTTGTGGGCATGATGGACAGCATCTCCCAAATAAAGCGGTTTCCCCTTGATTAAATGAAGGTTTGAAACAGGAGAATTTTTGTAATGGTTTTTTTGCCTGGTAAGTAATTTAAGAGAAACGAGGGCATTTAAGAGCATCTCCGTGGCGCGTTCGTTGGTGTGAATGGACTGAGAAATGTCTTTAGCCGTAACCGTGCCTTTGCCAATAAGGGTAAATATGTCAAATTCTACTGCCGTAAACAGGATACATGATTTCCAGTATCCAAAACCGAGTTGGAATATGTAGTCAGCGTTTGCAGTGTTCGTGTTGGCCATAAATATTAGTACCTCAAGTCAATGAAAGCCTGTGGTTATCAGGAGAAGCATTTTAACAACAGCCCGCCCCTCTGTAAAATAATATTATAAATGATCATCATTACGTTCAGGAATGGTTATAGGTAGCTGATTGTTTGCAAAAATTGTCTCCACTTCATGCGCAAGCTTCCGGCTAGTATCTCTCAGAAAGTCAGGGTTTTCAAGGTTTCTATTGGCCTCAAAGTCAGATAGGGTTTTTGCAAATATGGTAATCAGGGTATTGTTTAGTGTATCGAATAAATTGGCCTCGAAACCTGTGTTTGACGCATTACTCTCACAGGTAAAGGTTTTTGGGAGTAAAGATAAGGCCGCTCTGCAAACATTTGAAATAATCTCTGAAAATGCCTTAACTTTTGGATCTTTTATTTTATAAAATAGTTCGTAATTTGTGAATGAGGCATCAGTACAGGTTGCCTCACGTATCATTGACTGATAGTCGGGTGTCCCTGCAAAAATGGCCTGTCTGTGATGCAGCAGGTGTGCGGTCACAGCAGGGGTGATCATGATACCCACCTCCTGTAAAAATTCGAAATTATTTCGTACACTTTCCATCGTGGAATTGGGTTCGAACATAATAAAACCGAAGGTGGGTTCGATCCCATAATCCCGCAGCAATTGAATAGCCTGTTTATTTTCGTCAACGGTAGTGTGTTTTTTGAATCGTTTCAACGATGCGGTATCTCCGCTCTCTAAACCAAGGAAGACGTTGGTAAGACCTGCCATGACAAGTCTCGAGAGGGAGTATTCTTCGATATCATTTGCACGGCACTCAAAACCAAAACGGATGTTCAAATCATGGGCAAGAATAAGTTCTGCCAGGGTAATAGCTCGTTCCTTACCAGGTTTTCCAGGGCCAAAAAAATTGGCGTCTGAAAAATAGAAGTTATCAATGGAGTGTTCTGTATGTAAATTGAGTATCTCATCAAATATATTTTTGGCGCTTCTGCCACGCCATTGGTTTTCCTGTTTATAAAAAGGATTTAAATAACAAAATGTGCAATGTCCATAACACCCACGGCTTCCCTGTACATACGTTACAATTCCCTTTTTCTTGTAAAGATCAATATCCTGTCGATCTGGGTATGGGAGTTGGTCCATATTCTGGATAGGAGGACGGGGATTAAAAACAATCTTTCCGTTTCTATCTTTAAAAACCAGCCCTGGAATATTCATTTCATCGGGAAAGAAATTTTCCACCCCCCCGCCCCCTCCTTGCGAAGGTGTCTTTTCATCCTCTTTTGTTGGTTTATGGTTCGTGAAATTTCCCGATGTAATACCCTTTTTACCTAAAATATGCTTTGCAAGATCAAGGGTAGTAAATTCGGGTTCACCAACAGTCACAGAATTAATGAATGGAAAATCCTCAAGAATTTTTTTATAGGCAAAGGTTGGATAATATCCATATAAGTTGATATGTACTGTTGAATTCATCGAGCTGAGAATCGAAAGCATATCAAAAATATCCTGTGTCTTCTCCCATGAATAAACGGTGTGAACACATAAGAGCTGCAAAGATTTTTTCGAGAGATGTGTGATTGTCTGTTCTATTGGCCAATCGTAAAGATGAGCATTAACGACCTCTACTGTTATTTTATGCTCACGCAATACCGATGCAATATACCCTGTGAAGAGGCAGGCAGAGAGCGGGGCATTGACCACATCCTCAAACCGCTGTGGATTTGGAAGACGTGGAGGTTCTAATAAGATAACGGACATAGGCTTTATCTGGTTTTATAGGAACCGCAGATTCCGCAGATTACACAGATAAATAACTGAAAAATATATGAAATTTTTTACCTGCGTAATCTGAGATTTCAAGCGTACCTTTTCTAAAAAGCAACAGGAGTCACGCTCTTTTTGCGGCTTTTCTTCAGGTCTTGTTCGTAGTATTTCATCACACCCTTAAGCGAACACAGGCTGCCGCACATGGTGCAGGTATCCTCGTCCATGGGTGGGCGGCTATTACGAATTTCCTGGGCGCGTTCTTTGGTGATAGCTGTTTCGTACTGGGTCTTCCAGTCAAGGTCTCTCCGTGCGATGCCCATCTTGAGGTCTAAATTCTTTGCCTTGTCCTTGAGCTTCACCATATCACCCACATGAGCAGCAATACGGGCTGCCATTACGCCTTCGCGGACATCGTCAGGTCCCGGCAGTGCCAGGTGTTCAGGCGGTGTGACATAGCAGATAAAATCGGCACCGTAAGACGACGATAATGCCGCGCCGATGGCCGATGTGATGTGGTCATATCCAGGGGCAATGTCTGTGGTAATGGGTCCGAGCATATAGAATGGGGCATTGTTGCTAAGGCGTTTTTGTATAAGCACGTTGGCCTCAATCTCATCAATGGGGATGTGTCCAGGCCCTTCTACAATAATCTGCACACCTTTGCTTTGGGCGTATTCGGCAATCTCTGAGTTGATAATGAGTTCCTGTATTTGAGCACGATCAGTGCTGTCATGGATAGCCCCGGCCCTGAGACCGTTTCCAAGGCTGAGGATGACGTCATGTTTTTTCATGATGTCAATGAGGCGATCAATTTGTTCATAGAGTGGATTTTCTTTCTTGTTATGATTCATCCATGCGGTCAGGAACGAGCCGCCGCGGCTGACGAGTCCACCATACCGATATCCCTGTTTCCTGAGCCGTTCGAGGGTTATAAGGTTGATGCCGCAATGGATGGCCATAAAACCGATACCCTCTTCTGCCTGTTGTTCTATAACGTCAAAGAGGAAATCTGCCTCCATGTGTACGACAGAACCTTTTTTCTTATTGGTTTCAATTGCCGCCTGATAAAGGGGCACGGTGCCTACGGTGAGAGAAATGGAGTCCAAAACCCGTTTTCTGATTTTTGTCAAGTCTCCCCCGGTTGAAAGTTCCATCAGGGTGTCAGCGCCATATTTTTCGGCGGTTTGCGCCTTTTTGACCTCCATCTCGATATCGATAATATCAGGGGATGTTCCAATGCTGGCATTCACCTTTGTCTTGAGACCTTTACCAATACCGACCACACGCGCCTTTCTATTTGGGTTTCCATAGATGACGATCTGCCCTTTTGCAATACCTTCACGGATAAATTCCGGTGAAACGTCATCATAGGCAGCGGCCTCTTTCATGGCCTCTGTTATAATACCTTCGCGTGCGAGTTCTAACTGAGTTTTCATTTACTTTTACTCCAAATTAATTAAACCTTCAAAAACTGCGGGATTATCAGGTTTGCAACCTGAACCCTAATATTTTATCCCCATTTTAAAAATTAACCCATCCTACTTCACTAGCTTTTGATTGGTTCTTCTAATATTAAGTTTTCAGTTGAAATATTGAAAATATCCTTCAAATTGTACTTTTCTGTTGCGCCAATAATTTCTAAGCCAATAATTTTACCCTCGTCGTCCATATCTAAATTTATTCCCTCTTCTAATTCTTTTGTGTGCGATACCTCTTTTTCCTGTATTCTAATATAAAGGGAATCGACTTCTTTATCGTATTCAATTTTCATTACTCTTTTTCCTAATTATTTTTATCTATTGCCGTGACTATAATTATTTTGTTGTTTTCCCGTACAAACGTAACTTTAAGCCGCTTATTACCAATATGTTTAAAAACATTTTTTCGATTTTTTACTGACTCCTCTACGGTTTCTGGATAAAGAACAGTATTTTTAACTTCCTCTTCAGAGATTTTCCTCCACTTCATTTGCCTTTTAGCATGTCTGCTAAAATATATTTCAAACTCTGCGGTCATTTCCAAAAATTATGCATGGTTATGAAATTGTCTGCTTTCATATTATAATATCTTTGTCAATATTATCACTAAAAATTTTTACTAATAACTCCTTGTTGTAGTCTTTTGTATCGAGTTTTTTATGAAAAGGGATTGTGCCTAATATCGGAAGACCTGTGAGTCTCTTGATTTCATCGGTGTTTGTATCTTTGACAATGGTATCACAGTTTTCTGTAGATTCATTGATAACGATTCCTTTGACGTCCAGTCCATGCTGGCGGGCATAGGACACGGTTAGTAAGGTGTGGTTTATGGTGCCAAGGGTAGGACGGCAGACAACTATTACGGGCAGTTCCATTTCTTCGGCCATATCCACGACAAAATAATATTCGTCTATAGGAACCAGTAACCCTCCGATACCCTCGACAATCATGTATTCGTGTCTTTCGCATAATGTATCGAAGGCCGTATTTATTTTATCCGTGTCTATTTTTGTATTGCTTAATCTTGCTGCTACTGTAGGAGCAAGAGGCTGTTCAAGGCTGACGGGATTGATGAGTTCGTATTCATCCTCTACTTCCGCCAGAAATTTTAAAAAGACGGAGTCGTCAGATATCAGCGTATTATTGACTCGTTTACAGCCCGTAGCGACCGGTTTCATAACGCCCACATTCAGCCCCCTGCTTCTGTAAAGGGCTGCCAACCCGCCTGCCACAAGGGTCTTTCCCACACCTGTGTCTGTGCCTGTTATAAAATATCCTTTTGCCATGGTTGTTTCTCCAGCTCAAAATGAGTTATTGTGGACGTCACAAATAAATTAACATATTGTTGTAGGATTCTGTCCAAAAAGGAGCAATGCAACACTCCCCTCTATCAAGAGGGGTTGGGGGGGTGTAGGAACAGGTTACACACCCCTTTTATCCCCTCTTTTTAGAGGGGAAAAGAGGTATTCCATCACTTTTGTTGAGTGTGACCACAAAGTCTAATTCCAAAATCTTGCTTTTGGACAGTCCATCGTTGCAAGGCTAAAAGCCTTGCCCTACTCATTATGCAACAAATTCCGCCAAATTCCTCTATCTCTGTACTTCACGTTTAGATTTCTATCAATATTTTGCTCCTAACTGAGCTTCGATGAAGTAACAATTTGTATTGATTCATGGATAATATCGAGCAATCTATCGATTTCATGGATTTTGATGATCAATGGCGGCATGATGACGATGATGTGTCCCAGCGGTCGTATTAATAAACCGCGCTTTCTGGCTTCGAGGCATACCTTAATCCCCATGCGTTCTTCCCAGGGGTATGGCTCTTTGGTGGATTTATCCTTCACCAGTTCGATGGCGGCGATAAGGCCGCATTGTCTGACATCTCCAACGTGTTCCAGTGATTCAAAGGATTTCAGTCTGGCCTTTAAATGGTGGATTTTTAGTCCCAATGCTTCGAATAAGTGTTCTTTTTCAAATAACTCCAGACTCGCCAGGGCTGCCGCACATCCTAAAGGATTTCCCGTGTAGGTGTGACCGTGGAAGAAGGTTTTCAACTGAGAGTATTCTCCTAAAAAGGCATTGTAGATTTCTTCTGTGGCGAGTGTAGCAGCCAAAGGCATATAGCCTCCATTAATACCTTTTGACAGGGACATAATATCAGGCACTACATCTTCGTGTAAGCAGGCGAACATCTTGCCTGTTCGCCCGAACCCTGTAAGCACCTCGTCCAGAATTAAAAGAACATTATATTTTTTGCATAAAGCATGTACACCAGACAGATAGCCTTGTGGATGGATAATCATCCCGCCCGCCCCTTGCACCAGGGGTTCCATAATCATTGCGGCAATACGGCCAGGATTTTCCTTTAGGATATTTTCCAGTCCATCAAGACACGACAAGGAGCAATCTGTGCGGAGTCTTCCAAGTGGGCAGCGATAGCAATACGGTGCGGGTGCGAAGTGTGTTTTAAAGTAAAGCGAACGAAATGCGCCGTGAAAAATCTCTATCCCGCCCACGCTCAGGGTTCCAATGGTATCTCCGTGGTAACCATACTGTAAAGCCACAAACTCCGTCTTATTTTTGAAGCCTTTATGTTGCCAGTATTGGAATGCCATCTTCAGGGCAACCTCATTGGCCGTAGAACCATTATCTGAATAAAAGACCTTCGTTAGTCCTTCCGGCGCGACCTCAACAAGCTTTTTTGCTAATTCGATGGCGGGTATATTGGATGGGCCCAGGAGTGTGGTATGTGCGACCTTGTCGAGTTGTCTTCTTATTGCATCGTCGATTTCCTTTTTGCGGTGGCCGTGGAGATTGCACCACATGGATGAAATCCCATCAATGTATTCTTTGCCATTTACGTCCTTAAGAAAAACACCGCTTCCTTCTTCAATAATCAGGGGCGTTTCTTTGGCGTAATCCCGCATCTGGGTGAATGGATGCCAGAGGTATGTCTTATCCCATGCTTCGAGTTGCTTTTTGTAAGTATTATCTAACATTTTCAATAATTATTTTACTACCCTTATCTGCCTTGAAATATCTTTGGGCATTTCCCTGATTTATGGACACCTCCAGAAAACCAGCGCTTCCAAAGAGGGCAAGCGGCTCTCCCGGCTTTACATCCGTATAGGTCTTGCTCAACCCCATTATTTTCTTTTTCCCAATAGCCGTTTCTATTGTATCATGTTGAGAAAGTATCTTTTCTTTAGAAGCCTTCTTACATATGTCTGTTTTCTGACTTCCGACTTCCGACTTCTGACCTCCAACCCATTTTACCAGATATTCCTTCTTGATATTGGTAATAAGATTTCCAAATCGGTCGATATAGATGATCTGACCTTCCACCTGCCCTGCTTTTTTAGGAACTGGCTTGGGTATATCCAGTTGCTCCAGTTGATCAATCTTAATGCCCAGTTGCTGTGGTTTCACCCCTAACGACAAATGCGCTGCGACGGACGCAAAGACGTCCCGACCATGGAAAGTATTCGATGGTGATGGTAAGAAATATTTGTTATTCGTTATGCGAAAGATACTTTTCAGCTTTTCATTCTGAATAATAAAACCGAGAATACCATTATCAGGTACAAGGAAAAAACAATCTTTTGTTTCAACACAGACGATATCTCTCCTGCTTCCCACTCCCGGGTCGACAACCGCTACATGGATAGTTTTCCTGGGAAAGTATTTGTAAGAGGAGTACAGAAGATAGGCGCCGCCGAATATGTCTTGTGGAGGGACATTGTGACAGATATCGACGATATTTGCAAAAGGATTAATTCCAGCTATTACTCCCTTCATGATACCCACGTATGCGTCTTGGTTGCCAAAGTCTGTCAGGAGTGTAATTACACGTGGTCGGTGCACGGTCATAAGGTTTCCCGCAAGGATTATTTTCTATAATTATTATGGAGTAAAGCTGAACAGTTACTTTTTTTCATTCTCTTTCGGGTTGAGGGAGACTTGTTCTCCGAAGAAGAATGGGCAGTATGGCCAGCAATTGATATTCACGATTCGGTGCTGGCCGCAACACTCGGGACAGAGCCAGTCCCCCAGTTCTATGCACAAACGTTCACCCTCCTGACGAACACATATCTTACAACGTACCATTGTTTATTAATGAGATGCTGATTGTTAGTTCAATCGTACGTGAAATTCTCTATACCCTCTTTTCGAAAGCAGAAATTCTTAAATTTGAATTGGCATGAACAAAGACTATAGTAATGACAAAATATTCCAAATTCAAGGACTTTTTCAGAGGATGATGTTTACGCGAAAAAGAAATTTATTCCTTAATCTTCAGGGAGGAGACGTACGCCCTCAGATGGTCGATTCTTGCGGAGATTGTTGTAAAAGAGCCGAATCTCAGCAAACCAAGAACTCCATTCTGTATCAACAGATTGAGGTGTCGTTCCAAAAAGTCAGGCAGACCATTGGGATTAAATCCTGCTTTATGTGCATAGAGTACGCCCGTAGTGTCTGCTTCCTGCTCAAATTCTTCGAGGTGACTGTTAAAGAGTAATAATGTCTCAACAAAACCTGTCCCTTTGTCGCGTCGTGAAAGGATTCCCATAAACTCGCGATACAATTTTGATACATGCCTCAGGGATGCGTGTGCAACCTCATGACCAATAATACCTGCCACTTCATCTTCCGTTTCTGCGAATTTTAGCAGACCATCCGTTAAGTAGACATGCCCGCCTGGCGCTGAAAACGCATTGATGGAATACGATTGGATAATATCACAGGTAAATGGGAGCGTCTTTCTGTCGGATACGGCGGTAAGTTTTTGTGTTATGTCGTTAATTGTTTTGTTGAGTTCTGGATCATTACGCAGATAGAATTGATGTCGTATATATTCATCGACTTTTTTACCAAGCGCAATTTCATCATCATCGCTCATTTCGGCATGATCATCGTCCAGTTGCCAGGTGTCGTCTGCTAAAGTAAGACATTCTGGGGTGAAAAAGGTGGATGTTTGGATAGTGATAATAAATAATAACTTTCTTATCAATACCATAGTGTAGCGAACTCCGAAACCGTGCAGATGTTTAGTTTTCGATAACCGCCCTTTATTTAATTTTCACTAAATTATACAATAAATTCGAAAACAATTCCACATGGCTATGAAACTATAGTGAACGCAATAAGAAAGTTGTCATTGCGAGCGACAGCGAAGCAATCTAAACCTTCGAGACTTCGACGTGAGCTCAGTCGAACGATTGCTTCGGGCTATCGCCCTCGCAATGACATTTGCAGGTAACCATAATTTATTACGTTTACTATATCAAAAAATACGAATAAAGTTGGGCATGGTTTTTCCCAGGATAAGTTAATTTTTTCTTTAAATTTCCATTATTATGTGTAAACTTACACGCATGGAATATGTTAGTGATATAAGGCACAGAGGAATAACTATCGTAAACGTCTAAATAAAATATACATTCTATTTCTACAATGTCATTCCCACGAAAGTAGGAATCCAGGAAGTTGAAGGAAAGATTGGATTCCTGCTTTCGCAGGAATGACAACTTACTTTTGTCGTTTACTATAGCTTGGAATAATATACAGGTACATTGGATTGTATACAATTATGGAAAATATTTGGTTAATTATTGCTGCTGTGAGTGGAGTTTTGGTCGGAAGCGTTATCGTTTGGCTGATCGGCAGATCGCGTATTACCATGTTGAATGAGCAGCTTACTTCAGTTCAACAGGACATGACAAATACACGGGTAGACCTGAATCAAAAAAATGAGAAAATCTCTGAACTTAACCAGTCAATAGTACGACTGGAAACCACGCTTGAACATGAGCGCAGGGTTTCTGGAGAAAAAGTAGCCATCCTTGATGATGCTACGCAAAAGCTGAGCGATGCCTTTAAAGCACTTTCAGCAGAAGCGCTAAAAAGTAACAATCAATCCTTTCTGGATTTAGCAAAAACTACATTAGAAAAATACCAGGTTGAAGCGAAGGGAGACCTCGAACAGAGACAAAAGGCTGTAGAAAACCTCGTCACACCCATAAAACAGTCACTGGAAAAGGTGGATACCCACGTCCGTGAATTAGAGAATGCCCGCCAGCTTGCGTATGGAAGTCTCACGGAACAAATCAAGTCCCTTATGTCCACACAGGAGAAGTTACAGTCAGAAACGGGTAATCTGGTCAAGGCGCTCAGGGCGCCAACGGTACGCGGCAACTGGGGGGAAATACAATTGAAAAGGGTGGTCGAGATCGCCGGTATGCTGGAATACTGTGATTTTTATCAGCAGCAAACTGTACTAACGGAAGACGGACGACTACGTCCCGATGTAATCGTGCGGCTGCCTGGCGGTAAAAATATTGTCGTCGACGCAAAGACGCCGCTTAAGGCTTACCTTGAGGCACTGGAATCTCAAGATGATGAACAGCGTTTGTACAAGCTTAAGGAGCACGCCCAACAGATTCGGTCTCACATGGCGAAACTAAGCGCAAAATTTTACTGGGATCAGTTTCAACCAACGCCCGAATTTGTAATCCTCTTTCTGCCCGGTGAGATGTTTTTCAGCGCTGCGCTGGAGCAAGACCCATCATTAATTGAAGAGGGCGTTAATCAACGCGTCATCCTGGCAACACCAACAACCCTTATTGCGCTCCTGCGGGCTGTGCACTATGGATGGCGACAAGAACAGATAGCAGAAAATGCACAGCAGATCAGCGAACTCGGACAGGAACTTCATGAACGCATTGCCACGATGGTTGAACATCTTACAAAACTTGGAGGGTCTCTTGGAAGGGCTGTAGAGGCATTTAACGCAGCCGTAGCGTCTTTTGAAGGTCGTGTGCTCCCCTCTGCCAGAAAGTTTAAGGTATTAGGGGCGGGAAGTAAAAAGGAAATAGAAGAACTCTCACCACTCGACAAAAGTACAAGAACCCCTGGAGAAACGCAGAACGAACAAGATTAATTATGCCTTCGGGTTTCAAATGAGGGGTTACAAACCTGAACCCCGCCGAAGAAAATATGAAGGGTTGGCGCTGGTCTCTTCATGAATGGAGATTCAATGCCTGTCGTGTCGTCCATTTTGCTTCTGAGATTCTTTGAGCCGCCGTATCTCCTTCCCTCTATGACTCAATCCGTAACAGTTCACCCCCTCCCCTAACCCCTCCCACCAGGGGCGGGGAATACTCGTTGTCCCCTTCCCCGTTTTCACGAGGACAAGTGTATTCCTCCCCCTTGCCTGTCCTGAGCGAAGCCGAAGGGATGAGGATTCTTTACGTTGTAGGGATTGAAGATTTTCAGCCCATACGGTGAAATGTTTTATCCGGAAAAAAGTCTCCGAATGCCACCAGATCCCCGGATCGCCGCTCGGTATCGGGGAAAAATGAGTTGCCTCCGTCAATAACAATGTCTCCTTTATCCAGTAACGGTTTTAACCGGTTGATGACGTCGTCAACAGTACCGCCGGTCCGTAACCATGATCTGCATAATGCGTGGGCATGTCAGGCTGGACACGAACTCCTCCAGTGTATAGGCGGCGGTGATGTTTTTACCCCTGGCCTCACCCGTCATAAATTCATTGGTTTTTGCCACTGTGCAATTGTAAACCGAGACGCTGAACCCGTGGTCAGCCGCGTTCAATACCAGGTTTTGTCCCATAACGGCCAGCCCGATAAGCCCGAATTGATTTTTTGGCAAGGAAACCTCCTTTTCATAATTGTGTGCAGGGAAAACTCCTTTTTTCACTTCCCAACCTTCACGTTTAACGTCGTTGTCTTGCCGCTGCACGTAAATTTGACCACCGCGTTGCCGGCTTTATTCGTGGCAGTAATGGTAAACGTCGCATTGCCGTTTGCGTCGGTTGCCTGCTCCGTTGGCAAGACTTCCACGCGTTTCTTATGTGCCGCGCTTATCTGAGCCGTTACGAGTTCGCCTTCCACCGCACAGCCATCCTTTCCCTTTACCGTTACAGATACTTCCTGCTCCTCTCCTTTTTTGAGTTTCAGCTTCGCGGACGACAATTCCAGCGCATCCACCACACACACGGCGGACGATTCCGACACCTTTTGCTCAAGGAGGTTTCCCGCCTTGTCGTACGTGTACTCGATCGTCTTCCCGTTGTCATATTTAGCCTTCGTCAACCGGCCCGCATCGTCATAGATGTAGGTGACAGCGCCGGCGAGGACAGAAGGAACCATCGTCCAGGGAACTGCAAAAAGACATAATACCCAAAAAACCACTGTCCATACCAATAACACTTTCTGCTTCATGTTTTCTACCTCCATATTCAAAAACTAAATGGTTGGCAACTCTATTAGCCAACGGTAGCGGCCAGGCGCGCCTCGCCACTACAATGCTGCTCGGATGTTATTTTTGACGACAAAAGAAATGAATAACATATAACAAGAAACGAAGAATTAAAAAGTAAAAATCGTCAAAAACACTTAAACATTTTTCATTTCTTGTTATATGTTATTTATTAAAATAAAGTTACTCAATATGCTGAGTAGTTACTACCTGGCTTAATCCTTGCGCGTCGTGCCAGTGCTAAACGTTGCGGTTCAATCTACAAGATTGAACCGGCGGGGAAAAAGAAGCAAGAGCCTCTGGTACAGGCACGTTCCCAAGCTGGAGCTTGGGAACGAGAACGAGAGAATGGCAGGCAATGCCTACCCTGCCTGGCTTGCCGCCTTCGTCAGTCTGCCCGCATTGTCGTAGGTATAGGCTATCGCGCCAGCGTGGGCGCTAATGGCAAAGGCAAGCAGAAGAAGCAGTGTGTATGCTGAAATAATTTTTTTTCATTTGAAGTCTCCTGTAATTCTTGGGTTTGTCTCCCAATATTTTTTACTCAAACCAGCTTTGTATTTAGGACATTTCATCTATACCTTTGGCTATGTGCTTTCTGCCCTTCATGCCTGTTGTAGAGCGAAAAGGCCCGGGCGTGTCCCTAATATCCAAACACCACCCCTGGGTCGGTAAACATTTCTGCCAATATGGCTCCGACCCAATAAATATTTGCTAATTGTCTTACACCAGCTGTATTTGCGTCGACAATACCTGCTTCTCGTTCTTCTCGTTCCAGATCCTCAATATATTGACTGAATATTCTTAGGGCGTCACCCTCTTCTCGTCTTGGATCCCCTTCTTCTTGCCACTCGCTCGTCCATTTGTCGTCCGACCACGACCATTTGCCGTCCACCATTTTGCCGCCGCCAGGAATTCTTTTGTGCACTTGGCGGGGGATGGCTCTTCTCTCCCGCTCTGCCCTCCCTTTAATCTTATCTAACTGTTCCTGCTCATTCTCTGAAAATTGTTTGACCGTATATTTCAGGCTGGTTTGCCTTTGCCCAAGATGCTGCTGCCATGCATCTTGTTCTATAGCTTTTATAGCATACTTGCTGCTCCACTCTTCCATCCATTTCACGTCAGCTAGGGTTGGGGTTGGAGGATTAGAAATCGGCATCTCCTGAGCCCAGTCCCCCTCAGCATATATCCATAAATAGTCCGCCAGGCCTAAGCCCGTCACATCCACAAAAGTCACCGGGTTCAGGTGTGCATACTGGTAGGGGTTCAACTCAATCGGCTTGGCAGGTACGGGCCATATCGGTTCTTTGGAAATGAACCTTGCGGTGGTTGCGTCATAATACCTGGCCCTCGTATGGTAGAGGCTGCCGGATGAACCCTCCTGCCTCACCCCCCACATCCCCGCGAAGGTGAACGGCTGCTGAGTGTCGCCGTTGTGGCCAAGAAGCCTGCCATAAGGGGTGTACGCATAAGCTGTCTGTGACCGTCCCGTCCACATTGGTCAGTGCCAGTGTGCTGCCAACATGGTCAAAGTGATAGAAGTAGACTTTGTTATTATCAGATGCGTCTATCATGTAGAGCAGCCGCCCGTTCGGCGCCAGACGTAATAGCGGACAAACTGGCCTGATAAGTCGTTTTTCTCGGCAACGACCGGGGTGAGACCTATAGCCTTGTTATAGTAGAAATGCATTGTCTGCCCGGCTTCGCTCCTGGTAACAAGGTCGTTGAGACCGTTATATGCAAGGGCTGTAGCGCCGATTCCGGTGAGCCTTGAGGCGCCGTCCCACCCAAATGCATCGTCCGGTGATGCAATCAGCCGCCCCCTCTGGTCATAGGTGTACCCCGCCGTGCTCACCTGGCATGTGGCATCGTAAGTGAAGGCGTCCGTTGCGTCTGTCAGACTGTCGGCTGGATCGAGCGGTGTTTTTATGGATACCTTCCTCACCTGCCCCGCCGCATCCGGCGTGTATTGCAGGTCAATGATACTACCGTCCTGAATGCGTGTGAGCCGTGATGCGTCATCCCGTGTAAACGTGGCATTGACGCCGTTAGAGCGGGTGATTGAGGTCAGGCGGAAATCATCGTCATACGTGAAGTCTACCTTTGCGCCCGTCAAACTATCCGTTACCCCGGTTAATAACCCGGTCGTATTATCGTACGAGTAGGTTACGGTAAACGTGCCATTGTTGTACGCAGCCGTCTTGAGCCTGCCCGCATCATCATACCCGGCGCCAAAGTTTATCGAGGCGTCCGCGGTATTGGTGGTACGGCCTTCCGCGTCACGGGTAAACTGGACGTTATTGGCTGCTGTAATGCGGTTGAGGGTATCGTAGGTATACTGCAAATCGGTACCATCCCCATAGAGAATCTTTGTGACGTTGCCTGCCGCGTCGTACGTAGTCGTCTGTGTGCCGCCGTCAGGATACGTGGTCTTGTTCAACCTCCCCCTCGTATTATATGCAAACTGCCATGCGCGGTTCAGCGGGTCTGTCTGCGATTCCTGCCTCCCTGCTTTGGTATACGTAAAAGACCACTGCCAGCCGTTCAGGTCTGTTATCTGGCTTAACAGGCCAATATCGTTTCTGGCGTATGTTGTCGTTCCTATCTCAGGCATGGTAACACCGGATAGCAACCCCCGGCTGTCGTACGTGAAGCCCGTGGTGCGGTTGAGCGGGTCTGTACTCCCTGTGATACGGTTCAGGGCGTCGCGCGTGAAGGTGGTTGTATATCCCAGAGGGTCTGTGACCGCGCTGGTGTAGCCCAGCTTGTCGCTTTGAATGGACGTCTTATACCCAAGCGGGGTCTTTCGGGAAGACACAATGCCCTCATTATCATACCCCGTCTGCCGAGTCTTTCCACCGGCAGATACCTCATTCAGCCAGCGTCTTGGGTCATATCCGTAGCGGGTCTCTATATCCGTGGGATCGGTGGTGGTGGATAATTGCCCCATTTCGTTGTAGTCCATGGAACTCTGCTTTCCCAGGCGATCGGTAACCTTCGTTACCCTGTCCAGGAGGTCGTAGGTATACGTGGTCTCTTTGCCGGCAGGGTCAGTCGTTTTTGTGAGATTGCCATTGGCGTCATACGTGTACGTGTAGGTATGGCCATTTTCATCCGTGACTGAAGTAACCCGGTCGTTGAGGTCGTGTGCCATCTGAACGTAGCCGCCGTCAGGATGGGTAATTTTTGTAAGCCTCTTGTAGGTATCGTATTCGTACGAGGTCGTGCCCGTGTCGGAATCCTTGCTCGATGATACAGTCGCATCGGTGTTGTAGGTGTATTCTGTGGTTCCTCCCGTTGAGTTCGTAATCTTTGTCACCTGTCCCGTGCTGCTATACTCATACTGCCACTGTTTCCATGCGCGGTCTGTCCGGCCAGACATGTTCCCCTTCGAGTCGTAGGTAAACTGTTCACCGGTGTTATCGGGGTAATCCGTGCGGGTGAGGTTATAGAAGGTGAAGGAAACCGTCTCGCCGTTATCGGGATTGGTAAATGATTGCTCCTGGGCCGTGTAGGTGTACTTGACCGTGCCGTCCTTCGCATTGGTAGCCGAGGCACGTTTTCCGCTCTCCGTATGGTAAGTGAACTTTATGGCATCCCCCATGCGGTCGGTAATAGAGGTTATCTGCTCGTGTTCGTTCTTTTTAAATTTGGCGGTCTTGCCCGCGGCGTCCGTGTAGCCCTTCGGCGGACTGTTGCTGCTGAAGTGTTCATACACGTCTTTGCTGTCATCGGGGTACGAGGCCGTCGTCTTGACCGTGGTATCCTTCCCCTTGCCATCCTTGTACTTTATCGTGGTGGTATTGCCGTAGGCGTCCGTCTGGGAGTCTACCCGCGCCGAGACGTCGTTGCCGTCCTTTACCGCCTTATAGGTATTTAAGTAAGGGGTATTTCCCGCAGGGTAGGTAACTTCTGCGATGTTATCCCTGATGGTTTTCGTTGATTTCGATACCGTGCTGTAACTGAAGGTTGCTTGGGCGTCCATAGGGTCTGTTACCGAACGGAGTGTCCATGTATTGCCGTTGTCCGATGCGTTATCCACGTAACCGAACGATACCTTACGGCCTGCCTGGTCGGTGACCGTATCGAGGAAATAGGCCTCTTTTGACGAGGCGTCGTGATCGCCGTAAGAGAAGTTAAGCTGTCTCCCCGTGTTATCCTCTATCTTTGACGGGTTGTTGTGGCTGTCGTCTTCGTAGGTGTATTGAAGGTAGTTGTTATTCCTGTCCATGACGGAGCGTATGCGTCCCTGTGCGGTCTCCGTCCCCGTTTTCTGGAATACGTGCACCTTCTCTTTTACCGGGTCCATGACGTAGACATAGCCGGTGGTGTCCTTCATCACGTACTGGACGGGCTGGCCGTTATCCGGTGTGGATTTCGTTGATTTTT
>Ga0209514_10004077_pt1 | contig 20052 bp, 16 predicted proteins | sample Subgrocontami58m_FD_187452 | JGI IMG/M metagenome (GOLD analysis project Ga0209514, IMG submission 187452) | Subsurface groundwater microbial communities from S. Glens Falls, New York, USA - GMW37 contaminated, 5.8 m (SPAdes) (version 3) | ecosystem: Environmental > Aquatic > Deep subsurface >...
TCGACTATGCGGCGACCACGCCGGTGCTGGGCTTGACCTGGCGGCTGTCGTCGGCGCTGAACCTGTATGCCTCCGTCGGCAGGGGCTTCGAGACACCGACGATGAACGAACTGTCCTACCGCGCCTCCGGCACGGGGCCGAATTTCGACCTGCGCCCCGCGCGCAGCGACAATCTGGAGATCGGCATGAAGGCGCTGATCGGGCAGGGCGTCCAGCTCAATGCCGCCGCATTCAGCATCAAGACTCGCGATGAACTGGTCACGCTGCAAAATACCGGGGGCAGGGCCGTGTTCCAGAATGTCGGTGGCACGCGCCGCAATGGTTTGGAACTGGGCGGCACCGCCGATCTCGGACGCGGCTTCCAGGCCGGCATCGCCTACAGTTACCTGAAGGCCTGGTACGCCGAGGATTTCCGCAGTTGCACCGGTACGCCCTGTGCCGCACCCAACACGGCGGTCGCCGCCGGCAACCTGATTCCCGGTGTTCCGCGTTCCACGCTGTTCGGCGAGCTTTCCTGGCGCCACCCGGCCAGCGGCTTCGTCGCGGTATTCGACGCGCGGCAAGTGGCGAAGGTCCATGTGAACGACGCCAATACCGATGCCGCCGAGGCCTACACCGTCGCCAACCTGCGCCTCGGCTTCGAGCAGAAATCGGCGGGGTGGACGCTGAAGGAATTCATGCGCATCGACAATCTGGGTGATCGCAAGTATTCGGGGTCGGTCATTGTCAATGAGGGCAACAGCCGCTTCTTCGAGCCGGCGCCCGGACGCAATTACTTGTTGGGACTCTCCGCAAGCTACGGCTTCTGATCCGATTCCCTCGCGCGGCGCGGCAGCGGCCCCCGCCGCTCCGGACGCTGCGCCTTTGCAAGGAAGCCGCCTGTCCCATTCTGAAACACCTGCATGCATTTGAGTCAGGATGCGTTGCAGCAAATCCCGCGCTGATCAAGAAAAGGGCGGGATTGCGGCTTTTCATGAGTTCCCGACGCCTGGCATCGCGTTTGCTATTGGGTAGCTGACGAACATGCGAGTGCATGTTCGATGACCCATAAATTCCAGGAGGTGGATTTGATGAAACGTACCCTGACATCGGTGCTGGTTGCCGGCGCCCTGATCACGCTGGCCGGCGCTCCGGCAACTGCCGCAGTGACCGACAAGGATATCGAAAACGACGCCAAGTCGACCGGCGACGTGTTGTCCTGGGGCCTCGGCACCCAGGGCCAGCGCTACAGCCCGCTGGCCAAGATCAATACCAAGACCGTCAAGGATCTGGTGCCGGTCTGGTCCTTCTCCTTCGGCGGCGAGAAGCAGCGCGGCCAGGAATCGCAGCCGGTGATCCACAACGGCAAGATGTTCGTCACGGGTTCCTATTCCCGCCTGTTCGCCCTCGACGCCAAGACCGGCAAGAAGCTGTGGCAGTACGAGCATCGCCTGCCGGACGGCATCATGCCCTGCTGCGACGTGGTCAATCGCGGCGCCGCGCTATATGACAACCTGGTGATCTTCGCCACGCTGGATGCGCAACTGGTGGCGCTGAACCAGGACAGCGGCAAGGTGGTGTGGAAGGAAAAAATCGACGAGTACTCGGCCGGCTACTCCGCCACCGCGGCGCCGATCATCGCCAAGGGACTGGTCCTCACCGGCGTCTCCGGCGGCGAATTCGGCGTCATCGGCCGCGTCGAGGCGCGCGATGCCAAGACCGGCAAGATGGTCTGGGTGCGCCCGACCATCGAAGGGCACATGGGCATGAAGGACGGCAAGGAAAACGGCATCTCCGGCACCACCAACGCGACCTGGCCCGGCGACCTGTGGAAGACCGGCGGTGCCGCCACCTGGCTCGGCGGCACCTACGATCCCGAAACCGGCCTGGCCTATTTCGGCACCGGCAATCCGGCGCCGTGGAACAGCGCGCTGCGCCCCGGCGACAACCTGTACTCCTGCTCCACCGTGGCCATCGACGTGGCCACCGGCAAGATCGCGTGGCACTTCCAGGGCACGCCGAACGACGGCTGGGACTATGACGGCGTGAATGAGTTCGTCACCTACAAGACCAAGGACGGCAAGCATCTGGGCGGCAAAGCCGACCGCAACGGCTTCTTCTACGTGCTGGACGCCAAGAGCGGCAAGTTCCAGAAGGGCTTCCCCTTCGTCAAGAAGATCACCTGGGCCACCGGCCTGGATGACAACGGCCGGCCGAAGTTCGATCCGGCCAACCGTCCCGGTGACCCGGCCAAGAGCGCCGACGGCAAGAAGGGCACGTCAGTGTTCTCGGCGCCGTCCTTCCTCGGCGGCAAGAACCAGATGCCGATGGCTTACAGCCCGGATACCGGCTATTTCTACGTGCCCGCCAACGAATGGGGCATGGAAATCTGGAATGAGCCGGTCACTTACAAGAAGGGCGCGGCCTACCTCGGCGCCGGCTTCACCATCAAGACCGTCGACGACAGCTACATCGGCGCTTTGCGCGCGGTCGATCCGGCCACCGGCAAGATCGTCTGGGAAGTCAAGAACAACGCTCCGCTTTGGGGTGGTGTGCTGACGACCAAGGGCGGCCTGGTGTTCTGGGGCACCCCGGAAGGCTACCTGAAGGCCGCCGATGCCAAGACCGGCAAGGAAGTCTGGTCCTTCCAGACCGGCTCCGGCGTGGTCGCGCCCCCGATCAGTTGGGAGCAGGACGGCGAGCAGTACATCGGCGTCGCCTCGGGCTGGGGCGGTGCGGTGCCCTTGTGGGGCGGCGACGTGGCGAAGAAGGTCAACTACCTGAACCAGGGCGGCTCGATGTGGGTGTTCAAGCTGCACAAGAGCGGCAAGTAGGGCAAGGTGAGCTCCTCCTGATGTGATCCGTTCGAGAATGCGGATCACTTCATTCAAAGGCCGGCGCGGCGCGAGTCGCCGCCGGCCTTTTTTCCGTTTTCCGGGTTCGTAGGGGCCTGGCCATGAAGCGCCGGTACCTGCCGTTCCTGCTCTGCGCCATGCTGGCGTCGCTGCCCGGCATCGCCGCCGAATTGTCGGGCAGCCGCGGCATCTGGCTGGGTAATGCCGAGGGCGAGCGGCAGCGTATCGGCACCATCGTCTTGACACCGGAGTCGGCGGGGCGGACCCGCTTCAGGATAGTCATGGCCGAATCGCTGGAGGAATATTTTCTGGCCATGCGTCCCTTCCGCTGTCTGACCGGGCCACGCCAGCGCCTGTGCCATTTTCCGGTCGAGCGCGAGGCGCCGGTGATCAGCGCCGACGACCTGGTGCCGCTCGAGTATGCGCTGCTGTTCATGCGCACCGCGCCGAAGTCGCTGCACATCGATCCCTTCAACGGGCTTTATTACCGCATGAAGCTGACCCCGCAAGGCATCGTCGGCCAGCTACACGATGTGGACATGGATCCCTTCATCACGCCGGACAGCGTGCCCATCGAACGGCGCCAGCGGCCGATCGGCGCCGCCGACCTGACCGCGGGCGACCCGCGCAGCCACTGGCTGCCGATCCTGACGATCGAGTGAAGCGGCCGGCCCCGGCGGCGCCGGTCCGCCGGCACTGACTTTCGCTGTGGCGTTCAGGGCGTATCGAGGCTGCCGAAGGACTTCGGATAAGTGACGACGCCCCAGGGCATCTGCTTGTCGGCGATGCGCTTGACGATCTTGCCGCTGGCGGCATCGAGCACCACCACGTCGTTGGAGCGGCCGCAGGCAAGCAGGATGTGCTTGTCATCGGGGGTGAAAGTGAAATGCCAGCAGCGATCGCCGATCGGGTAGCTGGCGATGGCGGCGTGGCTCGCGGCGTCGAACACCTGCAGGGCCTTGCCCTTGGCCAGCGCGACGTAGATGCGGCTGCCGCCGCGACCGAAGGCGACGCCGTAGGGCGTGTCGCCGGTCGCCACCGTCTTGATCACGTTGAAAGCGGCATCGAGCACCACCAGTTTGTTGCCGAACTCGATGGTGGCAACGTAGGACTTGCCGTCGGGCGCCATCTTGATGCCGCGCGGCCGGTTGCCATAAGGCTTCGTGTCGATGGTCTTGAGCAGCTTGCCGCTCGCGATGTCGTGCACCGTGAGGTTGTTGTCGTCTTCATTGGTGACGATGATCTTGCCGCCGTCGGCGGAGAACTCGATACCTTCGGTTTCCATGCCGCCGATGATCTCTGCCGTCTTCCGTCCCGCCTTGAGGTCGACGACGGCAATCCGCGCCGGCTCCTCCTTGTCGTCGGCGCGCTTCTGCTTCAACTCGGCGGCTTCCTTCGAGCCGGGCTTTGGCGGCGGGCCGCCCTCGGATGCGGGTTCGAAGGAGACAAAGGCCTGGTCGCCGCGCACGCGGACAAACTCGGGGTTCTTGCCGATCGCGATGCGCTTGATTACCCTGCGCGTCTGCAAGTCGACCACGGCCAGATCGCCCTTGTCGCGCGCGGCGACCACCATCAGTTTGCCGTCGGCGGTGACGCCCAGCCCACGCGGCGAGGCGCCGCCGACGTCGATTTCGCCGGTGGTTTCAAATGTGCCCAGGTCGATGCTGGTCACATTGCCCTGCTGATTGCTGACGTAGGCGATGCCTCCGGCGGAGCTTGCCGGCAGCGCGAGGCCAAGTCCGAGGCATGCCAGAAGCAGGTGATAACGGGAGTATGCATTGGGTTTCATCATGAGTCCTTGAGTGCTTCGACGGGAATGGTGATCCGGACATCGTCGCCGATGCCGGGGAGGTTGGTGGTCATGCCGAAATCGGAACGCTTGATCGTGGTTTCAAGATCGGCGCCACAAAGTTGCCTCGGCAGGATCGGATGCCTGGCGCAGCGCCACTGGGAAACCCTGAGCACCACGCCGCGGGTAACTCCGAGCAGCGTCAGTTCGCCGCTTACCGGCGCCGGCTTGTCGGCATCAAAGGCGAAGTCGCGGGCGACGAAGCGCGCCTGCGGGAACTTGTCGGTCTGGAAAAAGCGCTCGCCGCGCATCTGCTTGTTCCAGTCCTCGAAGCCCATGTCCACCGAAGCCATGTCGATCGTGATATCGACCGAGCCTTTCTTCGCGGCGGCGTCGAGATCGAGCTTGCCGCCGAGCTTGTTGAAGCGCCCGCGCTGCAGCGAAAAACCGTAGTGGCTGACCTCGAAGGCGGGGAAGGTGTGGCGCGGGTCGATGGTGTAGGTTTCGGCGCTCGCCGTCGTTGCGGCGCAGATCGTGAGCAGGGCGGCGAGATGGCGGGATTTCATTGGCGATCCTTGTCGGGCTCGGATTGGCGGCTTTACGCGGCTGCGGTCGACCATGACCGGATTCGAGCAAATGCTAAGCCCGTTGCGCCGGGATGTGGCCCGGCGGCGGTCAATTCATGAAAATCATGACGAAAAAGGCCGGGGCATGCCCCGGCCTTTCCCGATTCGATTGCTTTCCGTTTGCAGGCTACGCCTTGGTCATTGCCGCGCCCCAGCGGGCCGAAAGCAGGCCGAACAGGCCGCCTGCAACCAGGGAGATGGAAACGACCACGAGTGAATTTTTCAGGCTCAGGGACAGCAGCACGTCGGGCTTGAGCACATCGGGAGTTTGCAGCAGGTAGGCAAACGACGAGGCAAAACCGAACACCGTGGCTGGAATCGTCGCCAGCGCCGGAAAGTTGGCGGCCAATACCACGACCACCACGCCCGCGCCGACGACCAGGGCGGCCCACAGCGGCAAGCCCAGCGACCCTGCCAGGGGAACGGTAAGTATGATCACGGCCACTATCCATGCCACCAAGGCGCCGAAGATTCCGCAGACAACCAGTTTTTGCAGCGCCGCGATATCGGCGCCGAGCGCGTAGAACGCACCCCACGCAACGAATGCCGCCCAGATCAGGTACACGCCGCCCAGCGGGCCCAGCGCAAGATAGGTGGCCAGGGCTCCCAGCACGGATATGCTTACGGCAAGTGCATTCAAGCTTTTCATTGTGTCGTCTCCTTTGATTGGTATCGTTTCGATCGATTTTTCAAAGCAGCGACGCCGATCGGTTGCCCGGGCCAACAGCCCGTCAGCCGATCAGAAATTTCCGGTCAGGTGTCCGCATATGATGCAAAGCCTGTGCGCTTGTGCAGCATTGTTGGACACTTCATGCTTCCCCCATCGCTCTGGCGGTAATTTCAGCAATGAACATGCCATGGCCGACCGGCCATCCGCGCCAGGGCTCAGCCGTGCAGCTTGCGATAGAGGGTGCTGCGGCTTACACCGAGTTCGCGGGCGGCGCCCGAGATATTGCCGCCACTACGGGCGAGGGCATCGCGGATGGCCTGAAGGGCAAGGTCCTGCAGGCGGCCGGCGGCGGCCTCGGACGCCGGCGCGGGACCCGACTCCGGCAGCACCGCGCCGGCGGTTTCCGGCGTCGTCGCGGCAAGCTGCGCCATGGGCGTGGTGATCAGAATCCGCTCGATGTCTTCGACAAAGTCATCGGGCAGGTGCTCGCGGCGGATGGTGGCTTCACCTTCCGCCATGACCACGGCGGTGCGCAGCAGATTCGACAACTGGCGCAGATTTCCCGGCCAGGGATGCTTGCGGAACAAGTCAACCACCTCGGGATCGAGGGAGGGCGGATCGCAACCGCCGAGTTCCCTGAGCAGCGACGCGATCAGGGCGTCGAGATCCGTGCGTGCGCGCAGAGGCGGCAGCATCACGGTCAGCCCGTTGAGCCGGAAATACAGGTCCTCGCGGAACTGGCCGCTGGCGACGCTGTCCCGGATGCGGCGATGGGTGGCGCAGATCACGGCGATATTCACCGGGTAGGACTTTGCGCTGCCCAGGGGCATCACCACGCGTTCCTGCAGAACGCGCAGCAGGCGGGCCTGCAGTGACAGCGGCATGTCGCCGATTTCGTCAAGGAACAAGGTGCCGCCGTCGGCCTGGAGGATGCGCCCGACGCTTCCCTTGCGCCGCGCTCCGGTGAAGGCTCCATCCTCGTAACCGAAAAGTTCCGATTCGATCAGGCCCTCCGGGATGGCGGCGCAGTTGACCGCGACGAAGGGCTTGGCCGCGCGCGGCCCGACACAGTGAATCGCGTTGGCCAGGAGTTCCTTGCCGGTTCCGGTCTCGCCCTGGATCAAGATCGGAATGTCGCGGCCTATCACCTTCTTGACTTTGACCAGGACGGCATTGATCTGCGGGTCCCCGGTCTGCAGTCGCTCCATCGGGCAATCGCGGCGCGCCGTCGCGGGAGCTTGCGCGGCATACGCGACCGGCACGAGGGCGGGGTTTGCCACTGCCTCGTTCTGGATTGCCAGGCGCGAATGGCGACGCAAGTGCGCGGCGCGAAAATCGGCGCGCGCCTGAACCCGGACACCACTGCTCAGGGTCAGGGCCATTGGATCCTGGGGCCGCACCAGAAGGTGGTCGAGCAGGCGGCTGATCGGCTGCCCGAACAGCGCGCTGAAGTTGGCGCCGCGCAACTGGGCGAGGTCCTGGCCGAACTGGAAGCAGGCGTTGCGGTTGGCCGAGAGCAGGGTGCCGTCTTCCGCAAACGCGGCCATGCCTTCGCAAAGCGTGCCGACGAACTCGGGTCGGGCATGAAAGCGCAGGGTCAGCATTTCGTTGAAGGTCGAGGCGAACATGCGGTTCTCGATCATCTGCACCGACATGCGGACCAGGGCCATGGTATGCCGGTTGGAACTGCGATGGTCGCCGGATACGTCGAGGATGCCGCTCAACTGCCCGTAGGGATCGAATATGGGTGAGGCGGAGCAGGTCAGGAAACGGTTGGCGGAAAGAAAATGCTGACCGCCATCTACCACCACCGGCGCCCCCATGACCAGTGCCGTACCGATCGCGTTGGTGCCGCGATTGGCTTCGGACCATTCGACGCCCGGCGCCAGGGCAACCTTTTCCGCCTGCGTCAGAAACTCCGGATCGCCGCAACTGTGGAGGATGTAGCCGTCGTTGTTGGCCAGCACCACGACGTTCTGGGTATCGACGATCTGTTCGAACAGTACGTCCATCACGGGCTGGGCATGGGTCAGCAGATGGCGGCTGTTCTCGATCTGCTCCGCCAGCAGCACCCGCTCCAACGGATCGAAATCCGTGCCCCGGTCGTTGTCCAGGCCAAAGCCGAGGCAACGTTCCCAGGACAATTCGATCACCGAAGGAAGCAAGCCGGTCGGTACTGCTCCGACGTTGCGCAGCACATCATGCGCCCGGCCTGCGGCGCCGGACTTCAGTACGCCATTGCTATCGGCCTGCTTCATTGAATTGTCTCCTCGCTCCGTCGGCGCGGTACTCCAGGCGCTCGCGTAGCTATTGGTGCCGTTTGCGTTGAACGCACCATATGTAGTGGTTGGCCGGTAATGATACATCCGATGTTTCAAGATGCGACAGTCCCTAATCGTGACAGGTTTGCAAGTGAGCAGATTTCGTGCCTGCGACAACTTCCGCGTTTGCGGCAGAAGGATTGCCACGCCGCACCGGCGATTGGCACGCAATGTGCTGAACCAGAGCGATTCAGTGCCGGCCATGTCCCGGCCTGCACCAGACCGCAAACATTCCTGGAGGAAACCATTCATGCACACATCGATCCGATCTCTCGCGCTGCTTGCCCTGATTTCCGGCGCGCTGGTGGCGCCGTTGGCGCTCGCCCATGGCGACGTGACGCCCCAGGCGGTGGACGTCAGCACCCTGAAGTCGCTTGGAGAAGCGAAGCGCGACGAGAACCCCTACCGCGGTGACAAGGAGGCCATTCGTGTCGGGACGTCGGCCTACAACCAGAACTGCGCCCGCTGTCATGGCCTCGAAGCCATCAGTGGCGGCATTGCGCCTGACCTGCGCAAGCTCGACATCGACAAGGAGACCGACATCTATTTCCGCGACTCGGTACTGCGCGGCAAGGTGCGCAACGGTGCGGTGTACATGCCGCCCTTTGAAGGCATCCTCTCGCAGGAGGCGATCTGGGCCATTCGCTCCTACCTCGACACCCGACATGAAGAGGCGGCGGCGCCGGTCAACGAAATGGAGGCGCTGGCCAAGAAATCCAACTGCCTGTCCTGCCACGCGACCGACACCCGCGGCGTCGGGCCGGCCTATCGCGAGGTTGCCAAGAAGTATGCGAAGGACAAGAATGCAGAAGCCAAGTTGCTGGCCAAGGTGAAGAAAGGCGGAGCGGGCAACTGGGGCAAGATTCCGATGCCGCCGATGGATAGCGTGCCTGAGTACGACCTCAAGGCCCTGATCAAGTGGATCATGGCCGGCGCCAATTGAGGCGCATTTGGTTTGTGGCCGGCCATGACCGCCGGCCCGCGGCAAAACAAGACGAGGAGAGTGTCACCATGATTCGATGGCCTGTTTTTTTTCCGAGGTGCATTCGCGCGGCGGCGGCGCTAGCCGCCCTGTGGCTGGCCTTCCTCGCCGTGCCGCTGGTCAAGGCCCAGGAACTTTCCGCGCTGGAGAAGATTCGTAAAAGCGGCGTGCTCAAGGTGGCGCTCTACAAGAACTTCGCGCCCTTCTCGCACGATGGCCGGGGGGTCGATGTCGACCTCGCCGAGGCCCTGGCGGCGAAGCTTGGCGTCAAGATGTCGCCGCTGTGGTTCGAGGCGGACGAGAACATGGAAGACGACTTGCGCAACATGGTGTGGAAGGGGCACTACCTAGGCTACGGTCCGGCCGACGTGATGATGCACGCGCCGATCGATCCGGCCTACATGGCCAAGGTGGACCGGGTTAAATTCTTCGCACCCTATCACCGGGAACGCTATGCGATCGCACGCCGGCTCGACAAGCTTCCGACGCTGGACAACTTCGAGCCCTTCGAGAAGCTCAACCTCGGCATCGAGGGCGATACGCTGGCGGCAACCGTGATGCTTTCCGCCGACGGTGGACGCTATCGCGACACCATCAGGACATTCCGTACCGCCGCCGAAGCGGTCAGCGCGTTGCAGAGCGGGGCTGTCGCGGCGGTGATGGCGCAGCAGGGAGAACTCGAAGGCGGCCTCAAGGGCGACGCGCGCATGGCCATCGATCTGCCGCCGCATCCGATCCTGCAGAAGCGCCAGTGGCCGCTCGGCCTTGCCGTAAAGCAGCAGAGCGACGATCTGGCGCAGGCGCTGCAGGCGGCGATCAGGGAATTGATGGCTGACGGAAGCATGAAGGCCATCATGCTCCGTCACGGTGTGCAGCATCGCCTGCCCTGAGTCCGGGGATGCTTCCTTGTTCGGGTATGGTTACCCCTTGGGTTTGGACGTGAACTGTCTCGCTTTGCGACATCTGTAGCGTTTTGTTGCGCTACTTATGCAAGCGGGTGCCGAAATCGCAAAATCCTGCTGGTAAACGTATGGCATGCGAATTGCGAATGGAAATTGTCCTGTCGCATGGGTGAACAGGACAGGATTGATTTCACGAATATTCGACTCAAACAGGAGGTTGGAAATGCAGAAATCGTTGCACATCGACGCCAACAAATGCACAGGCTGCCTGCAATGCGAGATGGCCTGTTCCTACGAGAACCACGGCGTATTCAACATCTCGAAGTCGCGCATCAAGGTCTTCAACTTCGAGCACGCCGGACGCAAGGTGCCCTACACCTGCACCCAGTGCAGCGAAGCCTGGTGCATGACGGCCTGCCCGGTCGATGCCATCCGCATCGACGCCGGCACCGGCGCCAAGACCGTGCATGAAGACATCTGCGTCGGCTGCAAGGTGTGCACGATTGCCTGCCCGTTCGGCACCGTGAACTACGTCGCCGAGACCGGCAAGGTACAGAAATGCGACCTCTGCGGCGGCGAACCGGCCTGTGCCGACGCCTGCCCGACCGGCGCCATCACTTACGTCGATGCCGACTGGACCGGGCTCGACAAGATGCGCCAGTGGGCCGGCAAGACCGACACGCAACCACGCGCGACCGCATAAGGAGACAGACATGGCATGGAACAGAAAAATACTGCGCGTTGACCTGACCAAGGGCACCTGCAAGGCTGAACCCCTCAACATGGAATGGGCCCAGGAATACCTGGGACAGCGCGGGCTCGCCACCAAATACTTCGTCGAGGAAGTCGATCCCAAGGTCGATCCGCTTTCGCCCGAGAACAAACTCATCATGACCACCGGCCCGCTGACCGGCACCGTGGCCTCCACGGGTGGGCGCTACTCAGTCGTCACCAAGGGCGCGCTGACCGGCGCCATTGCCTGCTCCAACTCGGGCGGCTACTTCGGTTCCGAACTCAAGTTCTCCGGCTGGGACATGATCATCTTCGAGGGCAAGAGCCCGAAGCCGGTCTACCTCTCGATCGAGGACGACAAGGCCGAACTCAAGGACGCAGCGCACCTCTGGGGCAAGACCGTGTTCCAGACCGAGGAGATCATCAAGAGCAGCCACCAGGATACGCAGATCCGCGTTTCCAGCATCGGCCGTTCCGGCGAGAACGGCGTGCTGTTCGCCTGCGTGGTCAATGACCTGCATCGCGCCGCCGGACGCTCCGGAGTCGGCACCGTGATGGGCAGCAAGAACCTCAAGGCAGTTGCCGTACGCGGCAAGAACGGCAGCGGCGGGGCGCTCAAGGACGCCAAGGGATTCATGGCCGCCACCAAGGCCGCGAAGAAGGTGCTGGCCGACAATGCCGTCACCGGACAGGGTCTGCCCAAGTACGGCACCCAGGTGCTGATGAACGTGATCAACGAAATGGGCGCACTGCCGACGCGCAACCACCGCGACGTGCAGTTCGAGGATGCGCGCAAGATTTCCGGCGAAGCCATGCACGAAAAGCGGCCCACCGACGGCAAGACGCATCTGGTCACCAACGCCGCCTGCTTCGGCTGCACGATTGCCTGCGGCCGCATTTCGAAGATCGACGAGTCCCATTTCAGCGTGGTGAACAAGCCGCAGTACTGGGGCGCTTCCGGCGGCCTCGAATATGAAGCCGCGTGGGCGCTGGGCGCCGCCAACGGCGTCGGCGACCTTGAAGCGTTGCAGTACGTGAATGTCCTGTGCAACGAGGACGGCTTCGACCCGATCACCTTTGGTGCCACCGTCGCTGCCGCCATGGAGCTCTACGACCTCGGGATACTCACCAAGGAACAGATTGGCATGGAAGCCCCATTCGGTTCCGCTCAGGCCCTGGTCGAACTGGCGCAGATGACCGCGCAGGGCATCGGCTTCGGCAAGGAACTCGGCATGGGCTCGGCCCGGCTGTGCGCCAAGTATGGCCGGCCGGAACTCTCGATGGGCGTCAAGAAGCAGGAATTCCCGGCCTACGATTCGCGCGGCATCCAGGGCATGGGCCTGGGCTATGCGACCTCGAATCGCGGCGCCTGCCATTTGCGCGCCTATACCGTGGCCTCGGAAGTGCTGGGCATTCCGGTCAAGACCGATCCACTGGTGACTGAAGGCAAGGCCGATCTGGTCAAGGCCTTCCAGGACGCCACCAGCGTCTTCGACAGTGCCGGTGTCTGCGCCTTCACCACGTTCGCATGGTCGCTGGCCGACCTGCAGCCGCAGCTCGACACGGCCTGCGAAGGCGGCTGGAGCATGGAGAAGCTGGCCCTGCTTGGCGAGCGCATCTGGAACATGGAGCGCCTGTTCAACAACGCCGCGGGCTTCACCGCCAAGGACGATGACCTGCCGTCGCGCCTGAAGACCGAACCGGCCAAGACCGGCCCGGCCAAGGGCCTGGTGAATGGTATCGACAAGATGCGGCCCGAGTACTACAAGGCGCGCGGCTGGACGCCGGAAGGCGTGCCGACCAAGGAAACCCTGGATCGCCTGGGCCTGTAATTCCTGCCACACCCCTCAGGGGATCGGCCTTGCCGATCCCCTGATCGTATTGAGGAAATGCCATGAAACACGTCATCATCGGTAACGGGCCTGCCGGCGTCGTTGCCGCGGAAGCATTGCGCAAGGCTGACGCCGCTGCGGAGATCGTTCTGATCGGCGCCGAGCCGGAACCCGCCTATTCGCGCATGGCGATCCCCTATTTGCTGGAAGGCAACATCGACGAGAGCGGCACCTATTTGCGCAAGACGGAAGGACATTTCGCCGGGCTGCGCATTCGCGAATTGCAGGCGCGGGTGGTCTCGGTGGATACCGCGCAGCGCAAGCTGCTGTTCGCCGACGGGCAGTTCGAGACCTACGACCGCCTGTTGATCGCCAGCGGCTCGCACCCGGTGCGGCCGTCAATTCCCGGCATCGACCTGCCGCAGGTACAAACCTGCTGGACCTTGGCCGATGCGCGCGCCATTGCCAATCTGGCCAAGCCCGGCAGCCGCGTGCTGCAACTGGGTGCGGGATTCATCGGTTGCATCATCATGGAGGCGCTGGCGGCGCGCGGTGTCGAACTGACCGTGGTGGAAATGGGCGACCGCATGGTGCCGCGCATGATGACGCCGAAGGCCGGTGGCATGATCAAGGCTTGGGTCGAAAGCAAGGGTATCCGGGTGCGGACCGGCAAGGGTGTGCAGCGCATCGCCCCGGCGGGTGCCAATCCGGGCCTGCTCGACCGCCTGGCGCAAGCCGTGGGTGTCGGCGGCAAGGTCGACGCCAACGGCGTGGTGGTGACGCTATCCGACGGCGAGGAGATCGCTTGCGACCTGGTGATCGTGGCGGCGGGCGTGGCGCCCAATGTCGGCTTTCTCGAAAACACCGGCGTGCAGGTGGCCAAGGGTGTACTGGTCGATAGCCGGATGCAGACTTCGGTGGCCGGCATCTATGCAGCGGGCGACGTCGCCGAGGCGCCGGACCTGCTTACCGGCGCCCATCTGGTTGCGGCAATTCAGCCCAATGCCGCCGACCAGGCGCGGGTGGCCGCCCTCAACATGGCTGGGCGCGACGCACAGTTGCCTGGTGTCCTGGCAATCAACGTGCTCGACACACTCGGCCTGGTATCGACCTCCTTCGGCCAGTGGTGGGGCGAGACCGCGCAAAATGGCGGCTCGGGCGTCGAGTTTGTCGATGATGCCAAACACCGCTACATTTCGCTGCAATTCAAGGACGACGTGCTGATCGGGGCCACTTCGATCGGGCATACCGAGCATGTCGGCGTATTGCGCGGCCTGATCCAGACTCGGACCCGGCTCGGCGCATGGAAGGATGCCCTGCTGAACGATCCCAACGGATTCATGGCGGCTTACCTGGCCAGCGCCCAGAGCGCGGCCTAAGCCCGATATCATGGCGGGGGAAGGCGCATGAAGGTTGTTTTCAAGCTGTACGCAACCTTGCAGGATTACCTTCCTGCCGAGGCCAAGCGGACCAATGCGCAAACGCTGGAACTGGACGAGGGAACGACGGTGCAGCAGATCATCGAACGATTTGCGCTGCCGCAGAAGCTCTGTCACCTCGTGCTGATCGACGGCTATTTCGTGCCGCCGGCGGAGCGCGCCGCACGCGTGCTGCAGGACGGTGAAATACTGGCGATCTGGCCGCCGGTGGCGGGCGGCTGACGTATCCGCCCGCTGGGCGGCGCGACTCGCGCCGGCCGGCTGGCATGAAATGGTTTCTTGTTGAGGAGTTGGTATGAAACGCATGACCGCAATCCACCTGCCACTGCTGCTTGTCGCGGCACTCGCCAGCAGCCCCACCTTTGCCGACGCCAAGAAGGACGAGGCGGCGCGGCAACTGGCGACAAAATCCGGCTGCTTCATCTGCCACGCCATCGAACTCGATGCGAAGGGACCGGAAGGCCTCAAGCCGGTCGGCCCACCCTGGAAGGCCGTTGCGGCGCGCTACAAGGGCGACAAGAACGCGAAGAAGAACCTGACCGCGGCCATCATGGGGGGTACTTCGGTGTACAACCGGCACTGGAAGGAGGAATCCAGCGGCGTGGCGATGCCGCCCAACGGCGTGGCCATTTCCGAGGCCGATGCGAAAAAGCTGGTGGAGTGGATTCTCGCCCTGCCGAAGTAGGTTCGACTTCGCGCCGGTGATCAGCGCCGCGTTGCGCTGGCGCGGTCGAGCAGCGCATTGAGGCCGGGATAATTTTCCGCCGTCAGGGCGAACTTGGCGGCGCAAGCGCTTTGCTTCTCGCCTTGCTTAAGCGCATCGATGAAGCCGGCGCGGTCGATGATCCAACTGCCGCCGAGCAGGGTCACACCATGTGCGAACAGCGCGTCGGGCAGGCAGCCGGCGCCGGGGCCGACCATGGCGAACCAGCGCGCATCGCGACAGTGTTCGAGCATGCGGTCGAGTGTGTCATTGAGCAGCAGGGTGCTGGTGGACACGACCTTGCTGCAAGCCGCCAGCTCGGCGGCGTCCAGCGTAACGCGATAGCCATCGGCCTCGCCGGCCAGTTCGGCCTTCAGTTCGACCACCGTGAGCTGGGCGCCGCTTTCCAGGATGCGGCCCAGCAGAGGCCGGAACAGGCCGATCATGCCTATCCTCTCGCCGGCCTGCGGGTTCATCTGGCCGATCGAATCGGCGCTGTCGTCGGGGCGGAAGCCGGCGCGGTCGAACAGGCAGCGGGTCAGCGCGTTGGCGGCGGCGAAACCGATGGTCCGAGCGCAGGAGTCGGCGCCGGCGTAACGGCGCGCCATGGCCAGCGCATCGGCGCCGGCCAGGCTGAGTCCATCGGCGCCGTCGCGCAGGCGCGTCAGCGTGTCGTCGAGCAGAACGTAGGAAAGGCCGAGCGAGCCGTCATCGAGTTCGAGGGCGCAGAACTCGCCCTTGTTGGCGCCGGCGTCGTGGCGTTGCGCCGGCGGCAGATGCAGTGCGCGCACGCGCGGCAGCGCGCCGCGCCCGGCGAAGGCATCGAGCTGGGCGAGGTAGTCGGCGGCGAAACTCATGATTGCTGCCGCGGCTTGTGCGCGTGCAAGGCGGCGGAAGCCTCCGCGCCCGAGACCGTGGCTTCGCGCGCGGCCTCGTTGCGCAGCGCCCCGGGAAAGTAGAGCGCGGTCAGGCGATGGCTGTGGATCGGCGAATCGACATTGATGCCGCCGTAGCGGCGCCAGTCGCGCACCGGGTAAATGCCGTCGGCAATTTCGAGCAGGCCGACGGTCTCGCGATCGGCGAGCAGCACGCCCTGCACGCGCAGGCCCAGTTCGCGCTTGACGGCGGCCAGCCGCTCCGCAAGCTCGGGTGTGGCGCCGAATTCGCCGTCGGTCGCGATCAGCAGGTCGGCCAGTTGCCAGCGCGCGTCTTCCAGCTTGGCGATGACTTTTTCCAGCGGGCCGCAGATGTCGGTGCCGCCGCGAAAGGCCTGGCCGAGGAATTCGGTGACGCGCTCGATGCCGTGGCGATCGAGGCCCAGTTCGATTTCGACCATCTCCTCGGGACCGCCGAAGGCGAAGACATGGCAGGCTCGGCCCTGGGCATGGGCGCAGCGCATGGCTTCCAGCACCACGGCCTTGGCCACGGCCTCGGCGCCGCCCTGCATCGAACCCGAGGTGTCGACGCAGACCAGGATCGGCCCCAACTCGGGCCGCTTGCCCGGCAGCACGCCCGGGCGCGGCTGCAGCACCGGCGCCTGGTGCAGGCGGACCTCGGTCATGCGGTCGTCGTCTTCGTAGCAGAGCAGCGTGCGCTCGGCGCGCCGCGCGTGCCACACCAGGCGCAGGCGCGGATGGCCGAGCAGCATGGCCTCGGCCGGCAACATGCGCGCGATGCGGTCCGAGCGGTGGATGCCGCGCGTCTCGCCCGGCATGTCGGGCACGCGTACGCTGCGCGATTCCAGGCGCTGGGCGACGGCCTCTTCCATGACCTCGACCACGGTCTGGCTCGCAGCGTCATCCAGCTCGGATTGCCGCGCCCGGCCCAGGCCGCGGATGATCCTGACCAGTTCCGGCAGGCCTTCGAGCAGGCGACGGATGCGCAGCACTTCCTGCCATCCCGCCGAATGCAGCAGGCCGCGCAACTTATCCCAACGGCTGTGCTCGCAGTCGTCCGGCATCATGCCGAAGACTTCGACCAGTTCATCGATTTCGCCGCAATGCTGGCGCCAGTCGTTGCTGAAGGCCTCGATCGCCATGCGCAGGGCCTCGGCTTCGCTGGCGCCGCGATCGACGTAATCGACGATGAAATCGAGGTGGAACAGGAGGCTCATCAGCACCGTGTCGGTGAGTTCCCGCTGGCCGCTGCAATAGCGTGCGAGTTCCAGTTCGCCGATCGCCGCGTGCAAGGCGCCGGCGATTTGCGGCGATGGCCAGTTCCAGTTCTCCGGCGTCGCCAGGCGGCCGGAGAAGAGATCTTCGCGCAGGCCGGCCAATGCGGCGAGCCGCGGTTCCAGGCCGCCCTGCGAATTCGTCAGTCCGCCCAGCCAGTGGCCGCGCGCCAGTGCGTCGAGCTGCGCCAGGCGGCCTTCGCCCCGCTCGAACAGCAGCGGCGCCGGCAAGGGCAGGGCGGCGTTCATCCCGAGTCGAACGATTCGTGGGCTACCGGCTCCGGTACGCGGCCGTTGTCGACCTCCAGTCGCGGCAAGTCGAGGAAGCCGGTCCGCGCCTGGCGGGCGCGCCCGGCAAGCCCCTCGACCGCGCCGGCGGTGGCGGCCAGCGCGATCTCGGCGCCTGCCGTCAGGCCCGGGTTCAGCCACAGGCTTGCCACGGCGTAAGCGGCAAGCTCCTGCCGCCGCGCCGCGATCTCGTCGACGTAGCCGGCGATGCGGGCGAGCAGGGCATCGAGTTGCCGCACGCGGGCGCCGATGTGCGCCGCGCCGTAGCGCCGGCGCCGACTGTAGGCCATGCGCGGCGCCGCCGCGCCGCCCTTGGCGTCGCCGATTTCATCGGCCAGTTCCACGGCAGAAAACTTGAGTCGCCCGGATTCGTCGTAGTCGAGGTCGTTGGCCTTCTGCTCGGCGTCGAGCTGGCCTTCGAAGGCCTCCACCACCCGCGTCAGCCGCGCCGGAGAAAAGGCTTCGCGCACGCCCAGGCGCGCCGCCAGCCAGTCGGCCACGGCGGCCTGGCGCGGCGCATCGGGAGCGGTCAGCCAGGGCAGCAGCAGCAGGTCCCACGGCGCCACGGCGGCGCGGCCTTCGCTCGCCGCCGCGACGCGCAGCAGCCAGACGATCTTGACCCAGCGCCGGTCGGAGACTTGCAGCGTCAGGGCGGCGAAGTGCCGGCGCAGTTCCGCCAGCAGCGCGACGAATTCAGGCGGCACCGCCACGGCCGCCGCCTCCGCCGCCAGCCCGGCCAGGTCGCCGCCGTCCAGCGCCAGTGTCGCCGCCGGCGGCGTCCAGTCGCTGGCGCGGCCGGCGTCGAGCAGGGCGCCGAAAGCGTCGTCACTGACCGGCGCCACCGGCAGGCGCACCAGGAATCGGTCGAAGAAGGCCTCGCCGATTTCGTCCTCGGGCACCTCGTTGGTGGCGCCGATCGCGCTGATCAGCGGACAGGCCTGGCGTCCGGCTCCGTTGTCGAACTTGCGCTCGTTGAGCAGGGTCAGCAGGGCGTTGAGGATCGCGCTGTTGGCCTTGAACACCTCGTCGATGAAGGCGATCGAGGCATCGGGCAGGAAGCCTTCGGTGTGCCGCTCGTAGCGGTCTTCCTCCAGCGCCTTGATCGACAGCGGGCCGAACAGTTCCTCGGGCACCGAGAAGCGCGTCAGCAGGCGTTCGAAGTAGCGCGCGTCGCGAAACGCCCAGTGCAGGCGCCGTGCCAGTTCGCTCTTGGCGGTGCCGGGCGGGCCGATCAGCAGCGTGTGTTCGCCGGCCAGCGCGGCCAGCAGGCACAGGCGCACGCTCTGGCGGCGTTCCACCAGACCCAGTTCCAGCGTGTCGATCAGGGCCCGCAGGCGGGCGGCGCGATGGTTTGGCATGGGGTGATTGTAGGCAAGGGGCCGCGCCTCGTGTGCGGAATTCGCCACCCGGCTTGCCCGCGGCGGCAACGCGCCGGCGCCGATGCCAGGGCATAGAATGATCGCCCGCTCTCGTACCCGCCCCCATGTCGGACCTGAAAACCCCCGCCCGCGTCGCAATGACGATGCTGCGGCCCTATCGCGGCCGCGTCGTGGTCGCCGCCATTGCCCTGGTGGTCGCCGCGCTGGCCATGCTCGGCGTCGGCCAGGGCCTGCGCGCGGTGATCGACCGCGGCTTTGCGGCGGGCGATCCGGCCTGGCTGGACCGCGCGCTGATGCTGATGTTCGGCGTCATTGCGCTGCTTGCCGCCGCCACCTACACGCGCTTCTACAACGTTTCCTGGCTCGGCGAGCGCGTCACCGCCGACCTGCGCCGACGCGTCTTCGATCACCTGCTGAGTTTGCCGCCGTCCTATTTCGAGGCCGGTCGCACCGGCGAGGTGATTTCGCGGCTCACCTCCGACACCACGCTGATCGAGAACGCGGTCGGTTCCAGCCTGTCGATCGCCCTGCGCAACCTGCTGATCCTGGTCGGCGGGCTGGTCATGCTGTTCACCACCAACCTCAAGCTGACCCTGCTGGTGCTGGGCGGCGTGCCGCTGGTGGTGGCGCCCATCGTGCTGTTCGGGCGTCGCGTGCGGCGCCTCGCGCGCATCAGCCAGGATCGCGTCGCCGACCTCGGCAACCGCATCGACGAGACCATCCACGAGATTCGCATCGTCCAGGCCTATGGCCACGAAGCCGTCGACCGGCGCGACTTCGCCGGCCTCGTCGAGCGCGGCTTCGACACCGCGCTGTCGCGCATCCGCAACCGCGCGACGCTGGTCGCCGTGGTGCTGGTGCTGGTGTTCGGCGCGATTTCGCTGATCCTCTGGGTCGGCGGCCATGACGTGCTGGCCGGCCGCATCACGCCCGGCCAGCTCTCCGCCTTCGTCTTCTACGCGGCGCTGGTGGGCGGCTCGGTCGGCGCCCTGTCCGAATCCTGGGGCGACCTGCAGCGCGCCGCCGGCGCCACCGAGCGCCTGCTCGAATTGCTCGCGGCGCAGCCCGAGGTCGCCGTACCGCCGGTGCCGACTCCCTTGCCGCAGCGCCTGCGCGGAGAGATCGTGTTCGACGGCCTGGGCTTCCGCTATCCCTCGCGTCCCGATACGCCCGCGCTCGAAAACTTCAGCCTGCGGGTGGCGCCGGGCGAGAGCGTGGCGCTGGTCGGCCCCTCGGGCGCCGGCAAGACCACGGTGTTCCAGTTGCTGCTGCGCTTCTACGATCCGCAGTCCGGCCGCATCCTGCTCGACGGCGTGCCGCTGGCCGAGGCCGACCCGCTGGCGGTGCGTCGCGCCATCGCGCTGGTGCCGCAGGAGGCGGTGATC
>Ga0209514_10004079_pt1 | contig 20048 bp, 23 predicted proteins | sample Subgrocontami58m_FD_187452 | JGI IMG/M metagenome (GOLD analysis project Ga0209514, IMG submission 187452) | Subsurface groundwater microbial communities from S. Glens Falls, New York, USA - GMW37 contaminated, 5.8 m (SPAdes) (version 3) | ecosystem: Environmental > Aquatic > Deep subsurface >...
AAAGAACACCGATTCCAGTTGGCCCTAACATTTTGTGTCCTGAAAAAGCAATAAAATCGCATCCTAAATCCGCAACATCTACTTTTATATGAGGTACTGCTTGAGCACAGTCCAGTATTACAATTATGTCTTTGTTAATTCTTTTTAAGTCTTTTATTATTTGTTTTATAGGATTTATTGTTCCAAGCGTATTAGAGACATACGTTAAAGCTGCGATTTTAGTCTTTTTATTTACATATTTTGAGAGTGTGTTTGAGTCAGCTTGAAGATAACCCTCATCATCTATATCAAGAACTTTAAAAATGCTGCCATTTTCTCTACACAACTGTTGCCATGGGACAAAGTTGGAATGATGCTCCATAATTGTTGTCAATATTTCATCGCTTTTACCAATTATTTGTCTACCTAAAGAATACGCAACCAAGTTCATTGACTCAGTGGTCCCTCTTGTAAAAATAACTTCATTAGGTTCTGCATTTATAAAATTAGCTACAACTTTTCTTGCATCTTCATACTCTGCAGTTGCTCTTTCTGAAATGCCGTATATTCCCCTTTTAACATTTGCGCTGTACTGCGAATAATACTCAACTTCTTTGTTAATCACTTCTTGAGGTTTAAGAGAAGTTGCTGTTGAATCAAGATAAACAAGTTTTGGATTTGTTTTAAATATTGGAAAATGGTTTTTTATGATCATATTATTTATAGATTATTAATTACTTCTTTTTGTATTAATAAATATTCTTGTTGTGACGCTACTTGCTTTAGTATAACTAATACTTCATTTAAAAATCCTCTAATTATTAGACCCTCTGCCTTTTTATTTTCAATGCTTCTGGTATTTAAATAGTAAAGCGAGTCTTTGTCAATCTTTCCAGTGGTTGAACCGTGTGTACAATACACATCATCAGCTAAAATCTCAAGATATGGTTTTGTATCAACAAATGCGTCTTTTGACATCAAGAGATTTTGGTTTTTCTGATAAGCTTTTGTCTTTTGTCCTGTTTTTTCTATTTTTATAAGGCCTCTGAATATAAACTTGGATTTGTCATACAAAATTCCTTTTACCAATAGATTAGATTTTGATTTAGGAGCGTCGTGAATTTGATCTGTCTTTATGTTAAAAATATTGTCGTTTTTCCCGACAATAATTCCTAAAATATCAAGATCAACTCCCTTGCTTTTAATTAAAAACTTGTAATCGCCTGAAATATTGTTAAAAAAAACTGTGTATTTTCCCGGAAAGTTAAAAGTATATGTTGTTTTTTTGTTTTTATTAAGATATATGAAAGACATAAGGATTTTAAAAATTAACCAACAGATCCAGTCATCTCAAGCTTGATTAGCCTGTTCATTTCAACTGAATATTCAAGGGGAATTTCTTTAGTTATAGGTTCGATAAAACCATTCACAAGCAAGCTTTCAGACTCATATCTATCAAGCCCTCTAGACATCATATAAAACAGCTTATCTTCACCTAATTTTTCAACTGTAGCTTCGTGCTGTATATGTGTATCGCTTTCCTTTACAAGCATAGTCGGATATGTGTCTGATCTTGACTTTTCATCTAAAATAAGCGCATCGCATGATACAAAAACTGTTGAGTCTACAGCTCCTGGTCTTACTTGAACTAATCCTCTATAAGATGTACGGCCTCCATCTCTAGATATTGATTTTGAGATGATTCGGGACGATGTGTTTGGAGCAAAGTGAAATACTTTAGCTCCTGCGTCTTGGTGCTGACCTTTTGCAGCGTAAGCCAACGATAATACCTCTCCCCTTGCTCCTTTGCCATTAAGATATATGCTTGGGTATTTCATTGTTACGCACGATCCTATATTACAGTCTATCCATTCCATGATTGAATTTTCTTCTGCTTTTGCTCGCTTTGTGACTAAATTGTAGACATTTGAGCTCCAGTTCTGAACTGTTGTATATCTGACTTTTGCTCCTTTTTTGACAAATATTTCAACCACAGCTGAGTGCAGAGAGTTTGAGGTGTAGACCGGAGCTGTACAGCCTTCTACATAGTGCACGTTGCTTCCTTCTTCAGCTATGATAAGAGTCCTTTCAAATTGCCCAAATTTGTCTGAATTTATTCTAAAATAAGCTTGAAGAGGCATCTTTACATCTACTCCTTTAGGTACGTAGACAAAAGAGCCTCCTGACCAAACTGCAGAATTAAGGGCTGCAAATTTGTTGTCATGAGCGGGGATTAGCGTACCAAAGTATTCTTTAACAATATCAGGATATTTTTTTAAAGCTGTGTCCATATCGCAGAATATCACACCTAGCTTTTCAAGATGCTTATTTACACTCTCATATACAACTTCAGAGTCATACTGAGCGTTTACTCCTGCTAAAAAGTCTTTTTCTGCCTTAGGTATCCCAAGCCTGTCATATGTATTTCTGATTTCCTTAGGTAGGTCTTTCCAGGATTTAGCCTGGCTTTCCATAGGTTTTATGTAGTAATAAATATCGTCAAAATCTATTTTTGATAAATCTGCTCCCCATTTTGGCATTTCTTTTTTAAAGAATATTTCAAGAGATTTGAGCCTGTATTCAAGCATCCAGGAAGGTTCACCCTTCATCTTTGATATGCTTTCAACAATCTGTTTATTTAATCCTTTTTTTGCCCTAAAAAGATAAGATTTAGGCATTGAGAAGCCGTATTTTTGTTTGAAGTTTAGATTTTTTCTATTTGCCATTATCTTAAAAGTTTTTGTATCCTTGTTTTTCTATTGTATCTGCTAATTTTGGGCCTCCTGATTTTCTGAGACTGCCGTCAATTAATACGAGAACTTTATCGGGCTTTAGATATTTTAATACTCTATTATAGTGTGTTATAAGAATGAATGTTTTGTCTTTCTTATATTTGTTTAATACTTTTGTAATTAGTTTCAGAGAGTCTACATCTATTCCTGTATCTATTTCGTCAAATATTATGACTTTTTTATCAAGGGCTATTGCCTGAAGTACCTCTAATTTCTTTCTCTCTCCTCCTGATGCAGATTGATTCAGGCCTCGACTGAGTAGGTCTTCTGATATGTGAAGTTCTTTTCCTAGATTTTTAATATTTTCAAATAGTCCATGAACTCCTTCTTTAGAGTCTTTTGCAACTCTTATAAGCTGATATACAGATACTCCTGTGAGCTCGTGGGGGCTTTGAAATGTGAGAAAAACTCCTTGTTTTATCCTTTTGTGAGTTTGTAATTTAGTAATATTTTTCCCGTCAAGCGTGATTTTGCTTTTTGAGGCTAGTTTGTAGCTTGGATGGCCTATGATTGAAAATGCGAGAGTTGATTTACCAGATCCATTTGGCCCCATAATGGCATAAATTTTGCCTTTTTCAAAGTTATAGGAAAAATCTTTGACTATGGTCTTTTTTCCAGCAGAAACTGTGAGATTGCTTATCTTTAACATGCGAGAAAGTAGTTTAGCTCAATTACATGCTTTGTTCAACAGCACCATTATCCTTTACTTCTACAGAAGCTACTTTAATTACTATCATATCAGCCATCATTTTTAAAAAGTCTATCTGGTGTTTACCTGCATCTTCTCTAAGTGGTAATTCAAAATTTCTTGTGTGTCTCTTTAGTTCATCCAATATTCTTACTCTCCTTTCAGGGTCTGAAAAGAATCCGTCATTAATAAAATTAACATGTGATTTCGCTCCTCTTTTTATCCTATCTATATGTTCCGGAGTAGCAATTTGATTTCCTGTTAACAAATTGTAGTCTCTTGCAATTAAAAATGAATGAAGATTTGCTTCATCTGTTTTGTCCCCAGATAAAGATTTATACCATTCGGGCCAAATATCTTTTAAAACTAGAAGCATTTCATCAGCGTTTATTACAGTTTCTCCAAGAAGAACGCGTGAAGCAATTCCAAGATTTCTTAATAGGTAAATATCAGGTTCACTTTGCCTTAAGAAATCCATGTTTTTTCCTATTGCAGTTTCAACTAATTTTGTTGCTCCTGACCCAAACTCCATATCTAAATCTAAAGGTGGCATTATAGGACTTTTTTCTATATCCATGAGTTCCAGATTATCCCACACCAACGCCAAAAAATCAAACAGTTGGGTTTTTGGGTTTTAGTTTATGCGCGTCTTTTAAAACTAGCACTGACCCACCTAAAAATGCAATTGCAATTAGTCCACCCAATACACCATATCCTGCATTATTTTTTAAAAATCCATCTGCTATAGCGTCTGCGCCTAGAACGAAACCTATTGCCGCAGAAAGAATAACAGCAGGAAGATTTTCTCGTCTATTAAACCTTAGTTGCTCTGTTGTAAGATTTTCAAGTGGTTGAGTAAATTTTCTTTCTGTTGACATAATTTAGATATAATAGCACCACAACCGCCAAAAATCAAACTTTTTATACCTCCCATTCATGAGGAATCGAAGGAGTAGGTAAAGCATTATTTAAGTTTTGAGGAGGTATTAAGGATTCGTCAATCTCTCTAGCTTGCTGGAAATAACCTTTGGCTAAATAAAAACCATATAGTCCTGCTAATGCAATAGCAACTGAAGGAATAACATTTTTTAATTTAGCATATAATACCAAGGATCCTACTTCAGCCCCAACTCCTCCAGCTGTTAATAAAAAGCCAGCTAATTTATTTACTGTAGAATCTAAACTTGTTGCTGGTTTTCTTTCTAATCTTCTTTCCATATCATCAATTATACCAAAAGAGAGCAGATTAACAATCAAATCTGTACATTTTGTTGCTTATAATCCGTAGACAAAAAGCTAGATACCTGCTTAACTTTAATCTCTAAACTCTAATCTCTAAATCCTAAACAAATACAAATGTATAAAGCTCAAAATACAAAAAAATATGATCTAGAAGAGCGAACTTATAGGTTTGCAAAAGACGTGCGAGATTTTGTTAAATATATTCCAAAAATCAATACAAATAATATTTATATAACACAATTGATAAGGTCTTCAAGCTCGATAGGAGCAAACTTTATAGAAGCAAATGAGGCTCTTAGTAAGAAAGATTTCTATCATAGAGTTAGGATATGTAGAAAAGAAGCTAAAGAAACAAACTTTTGGCTATTATTACTTGATATATCAACTAATTTACAGTTACAGAGTAAATTGGATAACTTAATACAAGAAGTAAATGAACTTATGAAGATATTTGGTGCTATTGTTTCTAAGTCTAATTTTTGAGTTTATTAAATTTGTATTTTGAGATTGTCTAGAGATTAGGATTTAGGGTTTAGAGATTATTTCTTAGCAACAGCAGCCTTCTTTATCTTTACAATCATTGCACTGTTTATTATCGCAATCTTCGCACTTGCAATCCTCACATTTACAATTTTTGTCTTCTTTTTTATCTTTCATATTTCACCCCCTATACTATTAATTATACACCCCTTGTCAACTCCGATTAAATCGGAGTCAACCCTTGACTTACATAAAAAATGTTTTATACTTTGGAACATGGCAATAGAACGCGTTGAAAGAGGTCTTATAACAGGTCGAGAAATTAAAAAAAGAACTCAAGTGCTTGGTGTAGGTCATGAAGAGTTTTTGCAATTTGGAGAATCAAATCACGGAGTAAGAAAACAGATAGAGGTAACTGGCAAATCAAAATTAAAAATAACAACATTTTCTCCAGTGATATATGATTCAGATAACGAAGGCGTAGGATCAACGGAATGGATGACATTAACAGGAGAAGAAATTACTAGAGCTAAGATAAAAGCTCAAAGAACTAGTGTTTTAAGAAGAAAACCTTTATTTAGATATAATTATTCAAGTTCGTTTTAACTTACTTCATTTTCATTACTTTCAGCGAAAGGAAAAATACGGATATCATAACCACTAAACAGGCAATACAAACAGGACAATAAACTTTTAATTGAAATATCTCTCTAAACAATATATATAAACAAAATAACAACCCAAAAGTTGCAACTCCAATTACAATCTTTGCCTTTTTAAATAGGGAGGCAATAAAAATTACCAAATAACCAATCAATCCATATAGTGCAGTTGGAATCCCAAGTGTCAAAGAAACAGGTCCTGATATTACAGCATCACAATTCACTTTTGCATTTACATAGCAAGGTCGAAATACAGGTTGAGTGAGATAACTATAAAATAAGTATGTAGCAAGAAGAATACCTATGAAAGATAATATTGAAATCCAGTTCCAAAGAGTAAGCTTTTTAAGCATAAAAATAGTATATCACAAATAATCTCTAAACTCTAACTTCTAAAACAAGCGTCATCCCCGACCTGATCGGGGATCCAGTCTGGATTCCCGCCTTCGCGGGAATGACATTTTAGTTTTTGAATTTAATAATTTTATATTTTGATATTGTTTAGAGATTAGAGATTAGGATTTAGAGTTTATACTCAGTCTTGGTTGTCTTTCGAAAGTTTTGAAGTTTTTGACAAATATTCCTGCTTTTGCTTTATAAAAAGCTGCAACTCCTATCATAGCAGCATTATCTGTACATAGTTCTTTTTTCGCAGGAAATAAAACATTCCCGGAATGTTTTTTGGCCAAGTCACGAAGGAGATTTCTCAGTCTTTTATTTGCAGAAACTCCCCCACCCAAAACTAATTTTTTGACTCCGGTTTGCTCAATAGCTTTTCTAGTCTTAATAATAATACTTTCAAAAACAGCCTCTTGAAAAGAGCTGACCAGATCATTCAGTTTTGATATTTTTTCGCGCTCATTCATATCCTTAAGCAAATAATATAACGACGTTTTTAGTCCTGAAAAAGAAAAGTTAAGATCCTTTGATCCCCTCATAGGACGAGGAAACTTATAAAAATCTTTATTGTTCACTTTCTTTGCCAGTACTTCAATCAGTGCACCTCCTGGATATCCAAACCCCAACATCTTAGATGCTTTATCAAGAGCCTCACCTGCTGCATCATCAACAGTCTGTCCTAAAATCTTGAATTTCAGATGATCTTCCCACAACACGAGCTCTGTATGACCACCTGAAACAAGAAGCGCGAGATAGGGGAATTCAAAAGGTCTTTTGGGATTAGAGGCTGAATTTTGCGCAAAAGATGAATAAATATGCCCCTCCATATGATTTACAGGAATGATTTTCTTTTTATACATCTTTGCCAGTTCAATAGCCTTATTTATCCCAACTTCAAGCGCTATCGCAAGACCCGGCCCATATGTAACTGCTATGTAATCAATATTATTCATATAAGCACGAATATCGAAATTCGAAATTCGAGACCTTTTGTCATCCTGGAGCGAACTATGTTCGCGATAGGATCTATTCTTGGTTAAGATTCTATCAGTCGCTTCGCTCCTTCCAGAATGACGTGCAGTTTTTTTAAGTGCGTCATTGATCACAAAATCTATTCTTTCTTCATGAGCTTTTCTTGCGATAGACGGCACCACTCCACCCCATTTTTTATGGAGCAAAACCTGGCTATAAACCACATTACTTAACACTCTCCTGCCATCTGTTACTGCAGCAGCTGTCTCATCACACGAAGTCTCAATAGATAATATTTTCATATTTTTTTACCAACGCTACTAACATTAATCTTGCGTCTATCTCCACCATCATAACTTATATCAACATAAATCACTTTGCTTTTTGACGACAAGCTTTTAACAAGATTTGAAGATTTCTCCCCCCATTCAATACAAATAATATTTCCAGGTTTTATGTATTTCTCAAATCCCAAATGCTTAATTTCTTCTTCATCCCTCACATTAAACAAATCCGCATGCACCATCTTTTTACCCCGATCCAGTCGGGGTTTAGCTTTTCGCTTTTCGCTTTGAGTTTGTATAACATATTCATAATAAATCACAAAACTCGGAGAAATAATATTCTTAATTCCCAAATACTCACCCAGCCCTTTTGCAAATACAGTCTTTCCTGCGCCAAGTGGACCTTTTAATATATACACTAAAGATTTATTTTCAGTTTCTTTAATATTGTCTTTCAAAATGACTTTTGCTAATTTTTTAGTACCCTCTTCAGATTTAGAAATATATTTATAATTACCAAAAAGACTCAAGTCCCCCATTCTCAATTGTTTTATTTTCTCGCTTGTCAAATCAACTACAGTTGAGGGTTTGTTTCTCGGTAATTTTCCCCCATCAACAACCAGATCTATCATATCTTTTTTCTTTTTGGAAATTCTGTGAAGTAATGCGCTTATTGAATATGCTGGATTTCCACCTGATAAATTTGCTGAAGTTGCAGTTACAGGTTTTTTAACTTCCGCAATCAATGAATTGATCAACGAATAAAATGGAAATCGCAATCCAATTGTATTTTTTTCAGACATAAGATTTTTTGAAAGCTTAAATTTTGAATATTTTTTATCGTAATCTAAAACAACAGTAAATGGGCCTGGGAGAATATTGTTTAATAAATTTATTTTTGTGTTATTTATTTTTACTATTTTTTTAAGCATTTTCATATCTGACACAAATATGGAAATTGCTTTACCCGCAGGTCTTTCTTTAAATTCTATTAGCTTATCAACAGCCTGTTTATTTGTAGCGTCAACCAGTAAACCATACACAGTATCTGATGGAAACACTACAAGGCCGCCTTTCTTTAATACTTTGGCAGTATGTCTGACAATCTCTTTGGTATTTTGTGGTGTAAGTTTAATCAGCCTCATTTTGCAACAATTTTATCAGATGTTCTGTTAAAATACTCCATATGGACAATAAACCAAAAATTAACCATAAGAAATTTTCATTTAAGTTAAATTCCAAAGCCATTTTTATATTCCTTTTTGTCTCCCTATTTTTATTCTTATCATTTAGATCCGTATCTGAAGAATTCAAAAAAGCTCTTCCTGAAAAATCGCTAACCCAAACAGTCCAAGATATAAAAAAGGGCAAGGTCAAAAGCATAGACATAATAGACAACAAAGTTCTTTTAAATTACAAAGACAAAAGTCTTGGCGTGACTTTTAAAGAAACAGAAGCAAGCTTTATTAAAACCCTACAGGAAAATGACGTTGACATAAATACTCTTGAAATTAATATAAAAGACACACAGGCCTCTGCAGGATTAGTTGCATTTTTTGCGAATGTCATCCCAACAATCCTTCTTGTAGCGTTCTTTATTTTCTTGTTCAGGCAAGCAAAGGGAGCTCAAGAATCGGTTTTTTCATTTGGGCAAGCAAAAACAAAGCAGTTTTCAAAAGATATGCCAAAAGTCACATTCAAAGATGTTGCTGGAGTAGACGAGGCAAAAGAAGCTCTTGAAGAAATTGTAGATTTTTTGAAAAATCCAAATAAATATAAGAAGCTTGGAGCAAGAACTCCAAAAGGAGTTATTTTATATGGTCCTGCAGGATGCGGTAAAACTCTACTTGCAAAAGCAGTTGCAGGTGAAGCTGGAGTGCCATTTTTTTCAATCGCGGGATCGGAATTTATGGAAATGTTAGTCGGCATAGGCGCTGCACGTGTACGAAATCTTTTTCAAACTGCAAAAAAATCTTCCCCTTCAATAATATTCATAGATGAAATTGACGCAATTGGAAGAACCAGAGCATACGGCGTGATGCAGTCTCATGATGAGAGGGAACAAACTTTAAATCAAATACTTGTTGAAATGGATGGATTTGAACCTACAGAACAGGTCGTTGTTATTGCTGCAACAAACAGAGGTGATCTTCTTGATTCTGCTTTAGTTCGACCTGGTCGATTTGATAGAAGAATTATAGTTGACTATCCTGACCTTGAAGGAAGAGAAGAAATCATTAAAATACACTCAAGAAGTAAACCTTTTGATAATGGAGTTGATTGGAAAAAAGTAGCAAAAAGAACTGTTGGATTTTCAGGTGCAGATCTTGAAAATATGCTAAATGAAGCTGCAATCGGAGCAGCAAGAGATGGTAAAAAAACAATATCATCTGATAATATAGAAGAGGCTGCAACCAGAGTAAAGCTTGGACCTGAAAAAAAACGTCTTCAATCAGACAATGACAAGAAACTTACCGCATATCATGAAGCAGGACACGCTCTTGTATCATATAACTTACCTCATACTGATCCCGTTCACAGAATTTCAATTGTTTCAAGAGGCATGTCGCTTGGATTTACTCTAATTCCTCCTATAAAAGATAAACTTCATGAAACAAAAACTCATCTTCTTGAACGGATAACTGTAATGATGGGTGGAAGAGCTGCAGAAGACCTAATATTTAAAGAGATTACAACAGGCGCCGCAAATGATTTTGACCAAGCTACACAAATTGCAAAAGCAATGGTTGTTGAATTCGGTATGAGCGATCTTGGGCCTATAAATTTCGGGCCGTCAAATGACATTACTCTTGGTCGTGGATATTTTCAGGATCAAGGATTGTCCCAAGAAAAAATGGCTCAAATTGATAAGGAAATCACAAATATAATATCACAGTGTTATAAAAATGCTGTAAAAATATTGACTGAAAACAAAAGTATTCTTGATAAAGTCGCAAAAGAACTTATAAAAACAGAAAGTCTTGATCAGGAGGAATTCGAAGCTCTTGTTAAAAAAAATTAATGAAAACTTTCCTTCTAATAGACGGTCACGCTCTTATTTACAGATCTTATTTTGCCATACCGCCATTTAAGACAAAAGACGGATTCCCAACAAACGCAATTTATGGATTTTTTACAATCATCTCGAAAGCAATAAAAGACTTTAATCCTACATACCTTACCATACTCTACGATACACCAAAACCAACTTTCAGAAATAAACTTTATAAAAATTATCAAATTCATAGACCAAAAGCCCAAGACGATATGAAAATCCAAATCCCAAAGCTAAAAGAAATTTTAGAAAAGGGAGATGTACTTCAGCTAGAAATGGAAGGTTTTGAAGCAGACGATCTCATTGGTACAATCACATCGGGCATATTTGATAAAGACATAAAAAAAATAATACTTACGGGAGACAAGGACATATTCCAACTTATCAATTCCTCAACTTATGTAATGACCCCTCAAATAGGATTTAATAACGCTATTCTTTATGACGAAGAACAGGTCGTAAAGAAATTAAAAATCTTACCCCAACTTATTCCAGATTATAAAGCTCTAGCAGGCGATCCCTCTGACAACTACCCAGGAGCAAAAGGAATTGGACCAAAAACTGCTGCTAATCTAATTAACAAATATAAAAGCGTAGAAAATTTATTTAAAAATATTAATAATATAATGGATGAAAGAGTTAAAAAAATTCTTCTTGATCACAAAGAAGATGTTTTTATATCAAAAAAACTTGCAGTAATCAAAAAAGACGTTAAGATAGATTTTGACTTAAACAAATCGAAATTTACTGGGTTTAATAATAAAATTAAAGATGAGCTTTTAACTCTTGGTATGAAAGGACTTGTATCAAGGCTATTTAATAATAAGGAAAAAGATTCAAACCCTATAAGTAAAAAAGCAAATGATGAACAACAAATCAACTTATTCTAAAACAGCAATTGTTTACGACTGGTTAGACTCAAGAGGGGGAATTGAAAGAGTAATTCCTATTCTAATTAAAGAGTTTGACAACGCTGACTTGTATACATCATACTACGATCCAAATAAAGCCGCTTGGGCTAAAAAATATACAATAAAAACATCTTTTATTGACCGCCTCCCTTCATTTATAAAAAAAAGCAGATTACTATCTCTTCTTCTTTACCCTTATGCTTTTGAGTCACTTAATTTTTCAGATTATGACCTTGTGATATCTATCACCTCCTCTTTTGCCAAATCAATAATTACAAAGCCACAAACTTCGCATATCTCATATATTCTTACTCCAACCAGATATTTTTGGATAGATGAAAACTCATATTTTAAAAATCCAACTATTAAAAAAATAGGTAAGTTAATATTGCCTCGATTAAAAAAATGGGATTTTATAGCTTCTCAAAGACCTGACAAAATTGTAGCCATATCAAGCCTTGTGCAAAAAAGAGTGAAAAAATATTATAAAAGAAATTCAATTGTCATCTATCCCCCATTTGATACTAATTATTGGCAAAACGTAAAAAGAACTATAAAGAACAACAATACAAATCATCATACTTTCTTTTTACTTGTATCAAGACTTGAATATTATAAAAAAGTGGATCTTGCAATTGAAGCGTTTAATAAATTGGGTTATAGACTAATAATAGTTGGAGATGGTTCTCGGAAAAAAAAACTACAAAAAAAGGCTAATAAAAATATAGAATTCAAACAGAACATATCAGATCAGGAGCTTGCAGTTCTTTATTCAAAAGCAAGGGCTCTTATAATGCCACAAGTGGAAGAATTTGGTATGGTTTCTCTTGAAGCTCAGTTTTTCGGCTGTCCTGTGATTTCTTTCAAAAATAGCGGCACAATTGAGACAATCATTGAGAATAAAACAGGATTATTTTTTGATGAACAAACACCAGACTCTCTCAGCGCTACTATTGTAAGATATAAGTCTTTATCGTACAATTTAAAAAAATCAACTCAAGAACACGCATTAAGAAATATTGAAAGATTTGGCAAAGAAAAATTTATTTATAACTTTAGAAAAATAGCACATTTATGAAAGCAATAATATTTGCAGGTGGCGTAGGCACTAGACTCTGGCCTTTATCTCGAAAAAAGTCTCCAAAACAATTTGAAAAAATAATAAAAAATAAATCAACACTTCAAATAGCGATAGAACGACTTCAACCAACAGTAAAACCAGAAGATATTTTCATCTCAACAGGCGAAGACTATATAGATATTGTCGCGAACCAATTGAAGGAAATTCCCAAACAAAATATAATCGGTGAACCTGTCAGAAAAGATGTAGGACCTGCTGTAGCTTTCATTATGGGCTTTATGAAAAATAAATTTTCCAGGGATGAGCCTGTATTTATTTCTTGGAGTGATCATATTGTTAAAAATATTGACAAATTCCAAAAAATCTTAGTTGCAGCAGAGTATCTTATTAAAAAAAATTCTGACAAAATTATTTTTGTCGGTCAAAGACCAAGATTTCCATCTGTTAACTTAGGTTATATTGAATATGATAAAGAACCATTCACTCAGATAAAAGGAATAAATCTTTATAAATTTAAAAGGTTCAAATATAAACCTGATAAAAAAATAGCGGAAAAATATTTCAAAGATGGACAACATTGCTGGAACTTAGGATATTTTGTCACAACCCCTGGGTTTATTCTTGATTCTTTTGAAAAATATACACCTGAACTGTCTCAAGTCAATAAACAAATAATTGACTCCTTAAATAAACCAAGCTTCCATAAAGAATTTAAAAAACTCTATTCAAAAATGCCTGTTATAAGCTTTGACACAGCTGTTCTTGAAAAGCTTAACACCGATAAAGTTTATGTAATAGTTGAAGATATTGGTTGGAGTGATGTCGGCGCATGGGAAGCTTTAAAAGAAGCTCTTGAAACAAAAAAAGAAGACAATATAACATTAGGTAATACTCTACTTCAAGATTCAACAGATAACCTCGTTTATAATTATGATGATGAAAAGCTTATTGTAGGAATAGATCTTGATGATATGCTCATAGTTAATTCAAGCGATGTATTATTAGTTACCAAAAAAAAGTCTGTGTCAAAAATTAAAACTTTGGTAGAGAGTTTTCACGGAACCAAACACGAAAAACTTACTTAAATTATGTATAAAATCCCATTTATCACTGGTGAGACCTATGAAGATTACTCAAAAAGGCTGATTGATATTGTCTTTTCAATACTTCTTCTAATTATTTTTCTACCCGTTTCTTTAGTTACGGCTATTTTTATAAAATTAGATTCCAAAGGATCTATATTTGCTGATGTACCGGAGCGGATTGGTCAGTTTGAGAGAAAGTTTAAGATGTATAAATTCAGATCAATGATTAATAACGCGCATAAACTACTTCGAACAGACCCAAGGTTCAACAAACTTTACCTAGAATATAAAAAAAGCAGTTATAAATTAAAAGGCGACCCAAGAATAACAAATGTTGGTAAAGTAATAAGAAAACATTCTATTGACGAAATCCCACAACTTATAAATGTTTTAATTGGCGATATGAGTATTGTCGGACCGAGAGCATATTATCCCGATGAACTTCAAAATCAACAAAAAAAATATCCTTATACGAAATCACTAGTAAAAAAAGTGCTCTCCGTTAAGCCTGGAATTACTGGTTTATGGCAAGTCTCTGGAAGATCTGAAATTAATTTTGATAAAAGGATTGCACTTGATGCAAAATATGTAGATAATATATCTTTATGGAAAGATTTGATTATAATGTTAAGAACGCCCTGGGTAATGATAACTGGCAAGGGAGCAGTATAAAACCATTAAAAAAACCTATGTTTAAAAATAAAAAATACGCATTTCCACTTTTAATTTTACTTATATTGTTTTTATACTTTTTTCTTATTGGGCCAATATTTGCTATAAAAAGTAAAGCTAAAGTACTATCAAGTTCATCAAAAACTCTTAAAAAAACTTTTTCTAATAACGACATTGATCTTGTTGATAAAGAAATTAAACAGTTTTCAAAAGAGTATGAGGATTTTAAAAAATCCGCGAAAAAACTATATTGGACTTCTTTTATACCTTATGGATCTGATTTTAAAAATGCTGTCGAGGCAGGAAGCTTTGCCATAAGCGCCGCTGAAACTACAGTTACATCCATAAAGCCATACGCCGAACTTATTGGCTTTAAAAAGGGTGGGTCATCATTTATTGAAAAATCCGCAGAAGACAGGCTGCAGACAGCAATTCTCACACTTGATAAAATCCTTACAAAATACGATGATATAGCAAAAGATTTAGAAGAAGCTCAAAAAAGAATAAATAAAATAAATCCAAACAGGTATCCTAAAAAATTCGGTAAAACCCAAGTTCGAGAAAACATCGCAAACTATAAAAATCAACTTTTGGGCGTTACTACCCTATTTGTTGATGCAAAACCACTTATAAAAAGACTTCCTGAAATCTTTGGAAAAGATACAGAAAAAACATACTTGATACTTTTTCAAAACGATAAAGAGAGAAGAGCTACAGGAGGATTTTTGACATCATATGCAATATTCGATATCAAAAACGGAAAGCTCAAAGTTTCAAAATCAGACGATATATATAATCTTGATGCATCTATCGCCCATCCTATTGCCCCAAGTGAAATCTTAACATATCATAAAGGAGTCAGTAAATTTTACCTAAGAGATAGTAATCTTTCTCCTGACTTTGTGGAATCAATAAAATTATTTAACAGCCTATACGACAAAAGTCCTCAAAAAGTTGAATACGATGGCGTTATTGCAGTTGATACAAAAATACTAGTTGACATGTTAACAATTTACGGCGACACAGAAGCAGGAGGAGTATTATTTTCAGCAGAAGAAGATAAAAGATGTGATTGCCCACAAGTTATTTATACTTTGTTTGATATTGTAGATAGACCTGTCAATTATATAAAAGAAGATAGAAAAGGAATTTTGGGACAGTTGATGTTTGCGCTCCTTCAGAAAGCTTTAGGATTCTCTCCTTCCAAATACTGGGGAACTCTTGCTCAAACAATGTACAAAAATCTTCAAGAAAAACATATTCTTTTATACTTTGAAGATAATGACTTGCAGGAAGCAGCTGAAAAAATTAATTTTGCAGGAAGAGTAGTCCCATATGATGGTGATTATCTACATGTCAGCAATGTCAACTTTGCCGGCGCAAAGTCTAATTTATTTGTACAGGAAACTATTAATACAACAACAAAAAAATCATCGGGAAAAATACATCGAGAAGTCAACGTTGTGTTTAAAAATCCATATCCTCACTCTGATTGTAATCTTGAAAGAGGTGGACTTTGTTTGAATGCGGTTCTGAGAAACTGGATTAGGATTTATGTTCCAGAAGGGTCGAAACTTATAGAATTTAAAGGGTCTGAGAAAAAAGTTAATATTTACGATGAACTTGGAAAAACAGTTTTTGAGGGATTTTTAAACGTCAAACCGCAAGGACAAGCTGAAGTTACAGTAACTTATACTTTGCCAGATAGTATAAAAACAACCGATTACACACTTATGGTTCAAAAACAACCTGGAGAACTTAATCAAAAATTAAATGTAAAAATAGTAAATAAAAAGATATTTGATGGAGTATTTGACATCGATAGAGTTTTTAGGACAAACCTATAATCTGATGCCTGCAAGATTAAAAACTCAAGGCATAGTACTTAAAAAAAAAGGGCTTCTTAATCTCGACAATCTGATAACTATATTCACTAAAGAACTGGGCAAGATTGTAACCGTAGCCAAAGGAATTAAAAAACTAAACAGCAGAAGAGCACCCCACATTCAGACCGGAAACTTAATTGATTTAATGCTTTATAGTAAAAACGACAGGTATTATTTACAAGAGTCTTCTATAATATCTGGATTTTCCAAACTAAAAAAAGATGCTAAAAAAATCTCAATGATTTACTATTATTTTTTAATACTAGACAAACTTCTTCCGGAAAACAGCCAAGAAGAAGAAATATATAAAATTACTCTTAAATTTTTAATTAATCTTTCAAAAATAAAAGAAACAGATAATAAATTAATTGAAAACAGCCTAAACAGAGTATTAAGTAAGCTCGGGTTTATCAGAGGACATAAAACACTCGAAGAGCTTCATATTTTAGTTGAGGATTTGCTTGGAGAAAAAATACGCTTTTTTGTTATATAATTTTTAAATGGAAGATTTAATTGCCTTATGTAAAAGGCGCGGATTTATATATCCTTCATCTGAGATCTACGGCGGAATTTCAGGGTTTTGGGACTACGGGCCACTTGGGGTAGAACTAAAAAAAAATATTAAGCAGCTCTGGTGGACTGATAATGTACAAAAAAGAGATGATATTGTTGGAATTGACGCTTCAATAATAATGAATCCAAGAGTTTGGGAAGCATCAGGACACGTTGAGGCTTTTACCGATCCCCTTGTAGAATGTAAAGCTTGTAACAAAAGATTCAGATTTGACCAATATGCGAATATTTTATGCAAAGATAATAAACCACATGCTCAAAAAAATCTTACAGAACCTCGGGTTTTTAATTTGTTAACTGAAGTTTTTCTTGGAGTAACTGAGCCAAAACAAAAAGCATATCTTCGAGGAGAAATCACACAAGGAGCTTTTGTAAATTTTGCTAATATAATAGATTCAACGCGAGTAAAAATTCCATTTGGTATTGCACAAATTGGTAAAGCTTTCAGAAATGAAATAACACCTGGAAACTTTACATACAGGTCTCGTGAGTTTGAACAGATAGAAATTGAATTTTTCATACGTCCTGATCAAAAAGAATCTGAAAAATGGTTTGATTACTGGAAAAATGAAAGATTAAATTGGTACAAAAACTTAGGTATGAGTCCTGATAATTTGAGATTCAGAAAGCACGAAGATACTGAACGCGCACACTATGCCAAAGACGCTGTTGATATAGAATTTAAAGCTCCTTTTGGTTGGAGTGAGTTTGAAGGGATTCATAATAGAGGCGATTGGGACTTATCAAGGCATAATCTAAAATATAAAGACCAAGAAACTAATGAGGAGTTTTATCCTTGGGTAATTGAATCATCAGGGGGTGTTGACAGAGCGGCATTATTCTTTCTGATAAACGCGTATGTGAAAGATGAAAAACGAGTATATCTCAAACTTCATCCCAAACTTTCTCCTTTTAAAGCGGCTGTTTTTCCTCTTTTATCAAATAAAGAAGATTTAGTAGTTAAAGCTAAAGCCGTTTATGATCAACTTAAACAAAAATACTCTGTAGCTTGGGATGATAGAGGAAATATCGGTAAAAGATATGCATATCAAGATGAGATTGGTACACCAGTATGTATAACAATTGATTATGATTCCTTAAAAGATAACACTGTTACTTTAAGAGACAGAGACACAACAAAACAAGAAAGAGTCAAAATCGCAGAAATTGAGAAAAGTATTGCTAAAATCCTTCTCTAAAAGTATTATTATATTATGCAAAATATTCTTAAAAATAAGATGTATATGGCAATAGCAATATCTGTCATCATACTTATACTTATTCTCGTTTTCTTCCTTGTAAAAAGAAATAAAAATCGTGAACTTCAACTTCAAGAACAATTGACAAACTCAGAAGTCATTCCTACAGTTGATAGTAATGTAAGAGTAAAACTTACAGAAGCAGACAAAAGAGGAGAACTTATCTTAACAGTAAGTGATGCTCCATCAGGAACAACCGCAATAGAATACCAATTGACATATGACGCAATAAGCCGCGAAGAAGGAGGAAGTGCCGTACCAAGAGGTGTTATTGGAAAATGTATACAACAACTAAGCTCCCGAAATACTTGGTCTTGTCAGCAACCAAACAGTGGAGAGGCAATAGTTTTAGGTACTTGTTCATCCGGAACTTGTGTGTATGATAATATTACAGGTGATATAAACGTTCAGCTTAAATTCGTAGGAAGCTACGGTGAAAGAATCTACGAAAAAGATTTTAAAATTTAAAATATACTAAAAACATGCCAATAATTAAGTCTGCAAAGAAAAAATTAAAACAAGACCGAAAAAAAGAAATACTAAACAAAAGATATATATCAAAATATAAACAGGCAATTAAAGACTTTTCAAAAAAGCCTAAAGGCAAAACAAACTCTTTAAAAAGCTTGTATTCCATAATTGATAAAGCTGTAAAAAAAAGACTAATAAAGAAAGAAAAAGCAGCAAGACTCAAATCCCGCGCAGCCAAACTCGTGAACAAATGAAATACCAAATAAATCTTATTGGTCAAAAAAGCAGTAAGAAGGGAGTAATTAATAAAGTAAATTACTTTTTTTTTAACTACTTCAGATATATATTAGTATTCACTCAATTAATTGTAATTTCTGTTTTATTTTTTAGGTTTACAATTGACCAAAGCATAATTGATTTAAAAGAATCAATAAGCCAACAAGAAGAAGTACTTAAAGCAGTAAAGCCAATACTTGATGAAACTGAAAGAGTTGACGCTAAATTAAAAAAAACAAAAAACATACTGGAAAATCAGGAAGCATTTCAAAGTCAGATCGATTATTTAATTCCTAAATTTCCAGAAACTATGTTTTTGAGTAAGCTTGCATTTACAAAAGATACTGTCCAAATGGAAGGCGCCATAATAAATCCTAATCATTTGCAATCCTTTTTTAATAAAATAAAAACTGAAAATAAATATGCCGATGTTTCCCTTGGTGATATACAAAAAGGTAAGGAGGGATTTTTATTCTCTATGTCCTTAAACGGATTTAAAAAATCAAACAATGGAAGATAAAAATATAAATTTAAAGAAAATTATTAGAACTTTGGGTGATAAAAAGGTCAGAGATTATATCTATATTTCTATTTTTTTTATTTTATTTTCTATATTTATTTTTTTTGCAATTAAACCCGCCCTCACCACAGCATTCTCGCTAAAAAAAGAAGAAGAAGAGCTCAAAGAAAAGAATCTCACATATCAAAAGGCAATATCAGACGCTAACAACAACCTATATGTCCTTGAGGATGTTAGAGATAAACTATATCTTATCGACGAATCTATTTCAAATTCACCTCAAATTAATAAAGTCGTTAATGATATAGAAAATGCTAGTCTTGATAGTTCTTTATTTTTGAAAAATATTTTTGTTTCAGAAAAAATAGACTATATTGATCTAAAAAAAACAGATTTTAAAGAAATCCGCGTAAACTTTGAATCTCAAGGAAGTTTTACAGATGTTTTGAATATGGTAAAAGTTCTCAATGCTCAAAGAAGATTAAAATTAATCGACAATATCGAATTCTTTAATGAAATTGAAACATCAACAAATAGCGGATCTCTTGATATTAAATCTGAAATTATAGGTTTTTATCTATGAATAATAAAGACACATTTATATTATCTCTTACTATTTTTCTAACTGTTATAGCATGGACTATAGCGGATATTATACATACCACAACCAGAGAGTTGGACGTCGGAGTCAAATCACTTCAACAAATAAGATCTTATCAGCTTGATAAGAGTATTTTTGATATTATTGAAAGTAAGAATCC
>Ga0209514_10004090_pt1 | contig 20000 bp, 26 predicted proteins | sample Subgrocontami58m_FD_187452 | JGI IMG/M metagenome (GOLD analysis project Ga0209514, IMG submission 187452) | Subsurface groundwater microbial communities from S. Glens Falls, New York, USA - GMW37 contaminated, 5.8 m (SPAdes) (version 3) | ecosystem: Environmental > Aquatic > Deep subsurface >...
TCCGACCCAGGCGCTACTGGACATGTTCACGATTCAAGAGATTCTTGGGCGCTTGGATAATCTGACGGTTGCCATAGGGGCGGATGTTCTCTACAGTCGGACCGCGCGCTCTATCGCGTACATCCTTTCGAAATTTCACGGTATAAGTATGCGGTTTATTACTCCAGCGGCACTTCGTCCTCCGAGTGAGCTCTTGGATCATCTCTGGAAATCTGGAGTCAATCTTTCCATGACATCAAATCTGAAAGAAGGCATCCGGGGAGCAGACGTTGTTTACTGGGGGCGACTCCAGGTAGAACGCGTCCCGGATGAAGCGCTCAAGGCACAACTTGCCAGGCAATGCGCGAAGTTTCAGATTGGAATGCGAGAAATCTCGCTCATGGAACCGCACGCGATACTTCTGCACCCGATGCCCATAAGCGACAAAAACGAGATTGCCATGGAGGTTCGGCAAGGTCCCGTGCCAAGCTTTAAGGCATACGAGCAGGCGGCCAACGGCCTCCCCGTGCGAATGGCACTTCTGCTTGAGTTGTTTGAAGGGGGTAATTGAGTAACGGGTTTGCACATTCCTCACCGCGCGAGAGTTCACCATGATCTCTCGCGCTTTTTTATAGATACTAATCCGCCTATGATACGAATCTGCGAATACCTGCGAATGGGAACACCTAGTCTACGACTATTTCACTGCAGTGCCGCTCTTAATCTTCACTCCGTATCGGCTTATTCGCACGAATAAGCCGATTTACAAAAGCATAGATTCATTGCTCTGCACGATTCAGGTATCGCCCACGAATTTACTGCAGGAGAATCGTGAGTTGATTTTCCGGAGTTACCTCCATAAAACCACCTTGAATATCAAAAAGTCTTTGTCCTACTTTTGATTTTGTCCGGATACTTCCCTTCGCAAGTTCGGAAATTAGTGGCGCGTGATTCGGAAGCACCGTAATCTCGCCGGAGGTTGTCGGAAGCGTCGCAGAGTCAACATGGTCGTGGAACAACACTTCCTTGAGTGAGACAATTTTAAGTTCTAGGGTGTCAGTCATAGTGATACGAAAATACGAATTTATGTCCAACGAATGGCTACGAATCAGACGAGTTGGCTTATTCGTAGCCATTCGTATATTCGTAAAATTTGTTGTTTCGTATGTTTAGCTTACAACTTCTTCTATCCCTCCCTTCATATAGAACGCCCCTTCGGACTTGCCGTCATGCTTGCCCTCAATAATCTCCTTGAATCCGCGAACCGTCTCGGCGCGAGTAACATACTTACCCGGTTTGCCGGTAAACACCTCCGCGACATTGAACGGTTGGGAAAGGAATCGCTGAATCTTGCGGGCGCGGTCCACGAGCAACCTGTCTTCATCGGAAAGCTCCTCAATGCCGAGAATCGCGATAATGTCCTGTAAATCCTTGTAGCGTTGCAAAATGCGCTGAACATCGCGCGCCACGCGGTAATGCTCCTCACCGACGATGTTCACATCAAGCGCGGTTGAGCTGGAATCCAGCGGATCAACAGCGGGATAGATGCCGAGTTCCGTAAGCGCTCGTGAAAGCACGATGGTTGAGTCAAGGTGGGAAAAAGCGGTAGCCGGAGCCGGGTCCGTGATGTCGTCCGCGGGAACATAAATTGCCTGGACCGAAGTGATGGAACCTTTTTTCGTGGAGGTGATACGCTCTTGAAGCTCGCCCATTTCATTGGCAAGTGTTGGCTGGTACCCGACGGCTGACGGCATGCGTCCGAGGAGCGCCGAGACTTCGGAACCGGCTTGGGTAAAGCGGAAGATGTTGTCAATAAAAAGAAGCACATCCTTGCCTTCGTTGTCGCGGAAATGTTCCGCCATCGTGAGACCCGAAAGCGCTACGCGGGCGCGAGCACCCGGCACCTCATTCATCTGTCCGAACACGAGCGCGGTTTGTGGAAGAACGCCTGATTCTTTCATTTCCTTGTACAAGTCGTTTCCTTCGCGAGTTCGTTCGCCGACTCCCGCGAAAACAGAATATCCTTTGTTTACGGTGGCAACATTGCGAATGAGCTCCTGCAAGAGAACGGTCTTCCCCACTCCCGCCCCACCGAAAAGCCCGATCTTTCCGCCTTTAATAAATGGTGAAATGAGGTCTATCACTTTGATGCCGGTTTCAAAAATCTCCACCTTGGTGGACTGCTCCGTAAACGCGGGCGCCTTGCGATGAATCGGAAGACGCGAAGTCTTCGGGTCAATCGCAGGTAATCCATCAATAACATCTCCCAAAAGGTTGAACATCCGGCCGAGAATTGGTTTTCCTACCGGTACGGAAATTGGGGCACCGGTGTTCGTCACCGAGAGACCCCGAGAAAGTCCGTCGGTTGAACTCATTGAAATGGCGCGTACGCGACCGTTCCCCAGATGCTGGGCAACCTCAAAGACTTTCTTCTCCTTGTTGTAGAGCGTCTCAAGCGCCGTATAGATCGGTGGAATATTCCCTACGAACTCCACGTCTACGACCGGACCGATGATTTGGACAATTTTTCCTTCCATAAATTAAATATACGAAAATGCGAATTATACTAATATACGAATGGCTACGAATAAGTCAAAAAGTCTTGTCCGATTCGTAGCAATTCGTTGAGCTTCAATTCGTATTTTCGTATGGATATTATACTGTTAATGCTTCACTGCCTCCCGTTATTTCCGCCAGTTCCTTGTTAATCGCCGACTGACGCGCTTTGTTGAGTGATACGGTATAGCTCTTGATGAGCTCTCCCGCATTATCGGTCGCGTTTCGCATCGCAACCATTCTGGATGAATGCTCGGATGCGTTCGCTTCAAGAATCGCATGGTACAGCTGAATTTTCAAGAGGGCGGGCAAAATTGAATTAAAGATTTCGCTCGGCGACGGTTCAAACAGATACTCCGTTCGGTGAGGTTCAACCTCGCCGGATTTCGTGTCAAGCTCCGCAAAGCGTCCTTTTTCCGGGACGATTCCTTTTACCATTTCTTCCAGCCCTTCCTCCGAAAACGGTAGCAGTTTTCGCAGAACGACTTCCTGCTTCATTGCCGAAAGGAAATTCGTGTAGATAATGTAAATCTCATCAACTTTCTTTGAGGTAAACGCTTCCATAACCGCTTCAAAAATCGGGTTCACCTCCGCAAGCTCAGCGTAATCGCCGAATCCCGTGAACGTAGCCATAGGCGTTCGTCCACGTCGTGAAAAATAATCACCTGCCTTCTTTCCAATAGTCGCGACGATAACGTTTTTTTTCTCCTCGTGTTCCCTCCTCAGTTGAGGAGAGGTGTCTCCGTCTTCGGAAACTGAGGTGGTGGTGTTCTGTTTTATGAATATTTCCGCCTTCTTCAGCACATTCGCGTTAAACGAGCCAGCGAGTCCTTTGTCGGAGGTAACGACAATAAGCAAAACATTCTTTACCCCCACACCAATTCCCGTAGAGGTCTGGTCAGTTACTATATTTCCGGAATGTGAAGAATCGGTGTGGGGGTGAACTTCCCTCTTCTCCGAAAACGGTGAAAACATCGTGCTACCTTCAGGCGCGCCGGCGTGAAGATTTCGGAGTAATCGAAGCGCGGCAGTCGCGTATGGTCGCGTCATAAGCGCCACACTCTGACTTTTGCGCATCTTAACCGCGGACACCGCTTCCATGGCGCGCGTAATCTGCTTGATATTCTTCGTTCCCTTGATACGAAGACGGATTGTTCTTAATGTAGCCATTACTTTTTCTTCTTTAAGGTTATTTCATCTTTCAGTAAGTCAAATGTAACAGCGAATCGGTCAAAGAATCCGTTTTGTCCTAACAAACCAAACCCGTGGTGAGCAATATCATACGAAAATCCAACATTCGCCTCTGTTTCCACTTTGCCGATTCTCATTGAGATAGTGTGAAAGTATGCCTCGCCTCCGACTGCTTCTTCAACGCCACCAAATTTCTCCTTCACGCCGGAACGGACATTTATGCCGAGATGTTCACCGATAAGACCATCTATCATGCAGAAGTCCGCCCCCGAATCAATCAATGCTCCGTAACGGATTGCTCGTCCTTGGTACGCCAGCACGAGAGGCACAATCGGTTTGAACAGCAAAGAGCCAAGTACGGACGATGGCTTCGGTAGAAGAATCTTCGTGTACTTGAATCTCATATCCGCAATCCGCCAATGTAAGGCAAAATCTTCGTAGGCACCCTCATGACGATGGGGTCATTGTGACCCTTTTTAAGCGCCTGCTCTAGTGCTTTCTTAATGGAGTCTCCGCTTCCAACCACTGTTTGTTGGTCGTCTAGCAAAGCCACCCACATCCCTCTATATTTCCGGCAAATATTTGTCCAGTCTATTGGCATATAGCAAATATCCTAACATAAAACCTTTCGCCTTTCCATCAAAGTTTCGCACCTGCCTCGATAACTTCCACATGCAGAACATTACCGCGTTTATCCAAATCCAACATGACCTCGTGGGCAACTGCCACAGTTTTTACCACCGAACCTGTCCGAAGCGTTACGTTGAGCGCATCAACTCCTTTGTCGTAGGTGATTTTCATAACTGATATTCTTTGTAGATATTCCCTAACTGGCTTCGCAACGGTATTTTCATTTATATTTCTTTCCTCGTCGGTACAATACGTAGTCTTAAACCAATCTATGAGCTTTTTTCTTCTCCTGCTGGAATTACAACTCCCGCAACATATCGCAAGGTCTTCCTCCTTCAAACCTTTGTCCCAATAAAACGGTTCTTCCTCTCTTAAGTGCTCAATGGTCGGAGAATCACTATGCCTATCGTGCCTATAGGGATAAATCATTACTTTGTGACAATAAACGCAGAGCATGTCCCTCTGTCTGATTCTTTGCTCTACATCAGCGGGAATCTTAAAACTATTTGACATAGATTTAATTCTTCTTCCATACGATTATCATCGTATCTGTTCCCTTTGATTCTGTAGTGACGTTAACTTTTGATTTGCATCGTTGGTAAGTAATTGAATCATGGCCACTTTTTCTTGATTGGCCAACTGAATCATTTGAATATCTCCTTGTACTCTATCTGCTAATGCCTGCAACTGTGAGCCGTACTGCCTATTAAGAGAGGCTTGAAGTCCTGTCGTGTAGGCAAGGTCAGCTCCTCGATAGCGTATGTCGTTCAATTTCCCAGCAAGTTCCTGGTTTAGATCGTCATAGGCTGTTTTATCAGCAATGTAAGCATCCTGCACTTGTTTCTGGGTAGGAGTTAGCGTATTTTGAAGATTCTGTAAATCGCTATTGTACTGTTGCTTCACAGATGAAATCTGTCTGTCGATTTCATCAATCTTCCGAGCTCGCGAAATAATCTCCTGTGCGACAGGATTTTGCTGCAAAATCTCCGCGGGTGTAGGTGTAGGTTGCTGTGGCAAACGACAGTAAGCCTTCCCACTCGCCGGACACACAAAATCCTGTCCAGAAGGGCAACGAGTCCAGTTAGTGCCATTACAAAAAGTTGTATTTGGCGGCGGTGTATTGATAACAGGGATCGGAGCGGGTAATGCTTTCTCCTCTTTCGTCGTTTGTTGCGATTGCTGTTTTCTTAATTCCGTAACTTCAGTTTTCAGTTTTTCAATTTCAGCGGATTGGTCAGTAGTTTTTACCGGCGGAGTGACAACAGGTTTTACTACTACCGCAGGCGTTTCCTTTTTCACCAAAGGCGCAGGGGTTGCAACCACTGGCTTTGTTGGGGGTGTGGTTGGACTTACATTCTGAACCTGCGTCGTTTGAACCGATAGTGTAGGTCTCGTAAACCATGTCCACGGCTTCCACCATGCCGCATAGACCAAAGACGGGGCAATCAAAATTGCCAGAGCAATGGTGAATATTTGAAACTTGACTTTATTTTTCATATTTGCTATCTTTAATGCACAAACGGCTTCGGCCCGACTCCGCCGCAAGGCGGAGGTAACAAGAGAAAGTTCAAGGCAGAAGTGCCTTGAACTTTTTCGTAAAGACCTCAAAATCAGCACTCACTATATCACCCATTTTGTGGGATAGACGCGAAGCATCAACCAAACGAATTTGGGAGAGGATAGCGGTACTCGGAATCCTCTTTACTTCTTTTCCGTCAGCGTCAAATTGAGAGATGTTGAATTGAAAATAAAATGGAGTATCTTTTTTTGTTTGAGTAAGCGGAATTCCCCAAAAGACTTCGTTATTGAATTTCTTAAATACGATAACGGGTCGCAGGAAATCTTTGCCGCCTCCGTCCTGTTCAAAACCCACATTGACACCGAGTGCACACCACCAGACCTCTCGCTCGTGAAAGCCCGGCCTCTTTTCACTTTGGTGGATGAGAGCTTTCTTGCTATGCCACTTTTGAAAATCTTTCTTCATTTCCTACTTGAAATAATTCTTTCCGAAATCGGCGATGGCGGATTTGAGCGAGGTGATAACTTCATCCGTGAGTTCGCCCGAGTCGCGAACGGCATCCAGAATTTTCGCGTGTCGTTCGCGCACAAACATCAGTAATTCACTCTCAAACCGACGGACCTCCGTGACCGGAATCGTGTCAAGAAATCCATTCGTTGCCGCGAAGATTGAGCACACCTGTTCCTCAAACGGCAGAGGCGCGTACTGGGGCTGTCGCAGAAGCTCGGAGAGTCGCTTTCCTCGTTCAATTTTCTTCTTCGTGCCTTCATCCAAATCCTGTCCAAACTGCGCGAATGCCGCGAGTTCTCGGAATTGCGCGAGCTCCAACCGAAGTGTGCCGGCTACCTTCTTCATTGCCTTGGTCTGTGCCGCGGAACCTACGCGAGATACCGAAAGTCCGACGTTAATCGCGGGACGCGTGCCCTGATAAAACAGTTCCGGTTCAAGGTAAATCTGTCCGTCGGTAATGGAAATGACATTGGTCGGAATGTAGGCGGAAATGTCGGCGAGTTGTGTTTCAATAATCGGAAGCGCCGTGAGCGAACCGCCACCGAACTGTTTGCTCATCTTGGCGGCGCGTTCAAGCAAGCGGGAGTGAAGGTAAAAAACATCGCCCGGATACGCCTCGCGACCTGGTGGACGACGCAAGAGGAGAGAAATCTGGCGATACGCCCACGCGTGTTTGGAGAGGTCGTCATAGACAACCAACGCGTCCTCACCCTTCTCCATAAAGTACTCGCCGATGGCGCACCCCGCGTAGGGCGCGAGGTACTGAAGCGACGCCGCATCTGCCGCCGACGCGGAAACTACCACCGTGTACGCGAGCGCTCCGGTCTCCCGAAGTTTCTCCACGATTTGCGCCACCTTTGATTCTTTCTGCCCAATCGCGACATAGATGCACTTCACCTTTCGATACCTCTTCTCTTTTCCCTGATTGATGATGGCGTCAATCGCGAGCGCGGTCTTTCCGATTTGACGGTCGCCGATAATGAGTTCCCGCTGACCGCGTCCGATCGGAATGACGGCGTCAATCGCTTTCACGCCGGTGTGAAGCGGAGTGTTGACGGACTCGCGCGAGATAACGCCGGACGCAATCCTCTCCAGCGGGTACCTCTTCATTTTGTCTTTGGAAAACGCCGGCCCGCCGTCTTTCGGATTGCCGAGCGGGTCAATGACGCGCCCGAGCAGATCATCGGACACATTGATAGAGAGCACCGTGCCGGTGCTTTTTACCGTCTGACCTTCAAAAACAGCGCGCGATTCGCCCAGAATAATCGCTTTCACGGAATATTCTTCAAGGTTAAGCGCCATCCCGTGAAGCGGTTCTCCTCCAGGATTCTCAAACTCAAGAATTTCGGAATACAAGCACCCCGCGAGACCGCGAATCTCCGCCACGCCATCGCCTGAACGGATCACCGTTCCCACCCGTTCAACTTCCGCTCCTCGCTTGAGCTTCTGAACCTCCTCTTTCAGTTGTTGCAAAATGACATCCTTGGACATAATAACGTATTACACATAACTTATAACTGAATGACTGAAATGTAATTCAGTGATTCGGTTATAGGTCATTGGTTATTCAGTTACTCTGCTAATACCTCCCTCATCTTCTCCAATCGCCGACTGATTGAATTATCAACCCTAACATCCCCTACCTCAATAATGGCGCCTCCTCGCAGACGAACATCGCGCCTTGCGTCAACTTCTGCCTTAAAGGGAAGCTTATGCCGAAACGAGACTTCGGATTCGCGTTCGGGAGTCTTCACCACAACGCTTCGAATGTGCTTGCCTTCTCTTTCCAGTTCACGATACTCACGCACGATATCGGCAAGCTCTCCAAGCGCGCGATGCGTCTCCAGCATTCCGATAAAACGGCGCAACATGCTTCTCCGTTCGCGATCCGGCGTTTCGGTCGCGAGATCGCGGAGCGCGCGGGCATATTGTACGGGGGAATATCTCATAAGGACAAAAAGATGAACTATAAAATATGAAATATAACAGATGATATAGTGTCCTCCGTGGATTATTTCTTTGGCTGAACCTCTCCTCGTATAGCGGCGAGCGCCTGTTCCACCATTTTCCCCTGTGTTCGCTGGTCAACCACATCACCGAACGAACGATCAATGGCGTCAACGACGAGCGTCCCTAACTCTCTACGCACGTCTGAGATGAGCTTGACACGATCTCCAGCGATCTTCTTTTCAACATCGCTCTTCATACGAGCGATTTCCTCTTGCGCCGACACCAGGAGTTTTTTCTTAACCTCCTCTCCGTTATGCTTCGCCGATTCAATGACACGAATAGACTCGGCGCGCGCGGCTTCCAAAATCACCTGCCGCTCCGCCTCAATCGCGACAAGCTTTTCGGAGACTTCACTCTTTTGGCGTTCGGTTTCCGCTATTTTTTCTCGCCGTTCGTCCAGAAGCTTCATCACAGGTCGGTATACGAATTTGGCAAGCACCGCAAGCAGGATCGTGAAGTTCACGATCTGCGCGATGAATACTCCCCAATTGATACCGAGTGAATGTAAAAGCTCCTGCATAATAATTCGATGCTAATCTTGCGAATTGGATGCGAATGCCGCGAATATCACTAGGATTTTAGCCAATTCAAAATTCACTTATTCGCATCACGCTATGTGAATTTTATGATCAGCGCCACGACCAACGCGTAAATCGCGATCGCTTCCGCGAATGCGATGGCGAGAATCATAGCGGTCTGAATCTTCGGAGCCGCCTCCGGATTCCTACCGATGGCCTCCATTGCCTTTCCGGCGAGAAGTCCGATACCGATACCGGGTCCGATCGCTCCGGCACCTATGGCAATTGCTGCTGCAAGTGATTCCATATACATTTTGAAACTGTCTGAAAACCTACCACATCAATATAACAACCTACTGTTTCGCATCGTCGCCACGCCAGCTTCGGTAAAAAACGCTTCATCCTCGGTCGTCGTACCAAAGGTATGCCTCTCTCGTCTTCACCGTTTTTTCCTCAAATCTGGCGTGGCTTTGGATTGCGATAGCTTTTCAGACAGTTTCTTAATTATTAACTATTAATGATAAAAGAAAAACGGCTCTATCATACGGCATTCTTCTTTCTTTCACAAGAGAGCCCTGTGGGTATGTTGCTAGTGCGCTTCGCGACTCGTCCATGTGGCGAACGCGGTCATCGCGAGTGTAGCGAAGATGAGAGCCTGAATGAATCCCACAAAAATCTCAAGCCCGAGAAACGGGAGGGGCGCGACGTACGGAAGAAGAGAACCGATAATGACGAGAAGCACCTCGCCCGCAAAAACATTCCCGAACAGCCGAAAACCGAATGAAATAATTTTCGCAACCTCGCTCACGATTTCAAGTATTCCCGAAAATGATGATCCAAAATCCTTCAGCGTAAAGAATTTATGCAGGTGTCCGCCAAGCCCAACCGTGAGCACGCCAAATATATGGCTTAAAAAGACAACCAGTACGCCGAGCGAGAGGGTCATGTTGAGGTCCGAGTGCACCGAGCGGAAAAGCGGAACAAATTCCTCTTCACCGTGAACAACTTCAAAGAATCCGATGCTTCCGACTCCCGGAAGAATCCCCATCCAGTTCGCGAGCAGTATATAGAGAAAGATGGTTGCGATAACGGCAAAGAATTTCTTTGCCTTTTCACGGTCGCCTGCCACCGTCTCCATAAAATTCAGAAGAGATTCAATAATGAATTCAATCAGGTTCTGAAAACGACCTGGAACGGAACGCAAGGAGGTGTGGAACGCGAGGGCAAGAACCAGCAAGAAAATCACAACAACCCACGATGTGAGAAGTGTGTTCGTTACGATGAATGATCCGATATTAAAAAGTGTTTCCGGAACAAGTGATACGTGCATAAGCCAAATATATGTTAAAAGTTTTAAGATTTAAGATGTAAGCACGTTCACCTTTTTTTCTGCTTTAATCTTACATTTTTAATCTATTCGCTTACTCCTTCAAAATATTTTTTGTTTTACGATATACCAAAAAACTTGAAATAACGATTGAAACAACAATTCCTATCAGCAGAAACCACGGTGAAGTCTCAAACTGTTTATCCGCCCACCTGCCGGCAAGCGCGAGGAGGACAATCGGTATCGCGATGGAATATCCGAGCTCCCACGCAAGCTGTACCGCGTTGAAGTTAAGCCCTCCGTTGGCTTCTTTTTTGGAAGCACTTACTCCCCCCCTCTCCACGGAAGAAGGATCCGCGGAAAGCGTTTTCTTTTCCTCGTCCGCCACAAGATGAGTATAGCGTAATCTCTAATTTTCGCAAAATGAAATAGATGGACCAAAGAAAAACGGCGTACAATCTGCGATACGCCGTTGCAACTGTCTACTTCACAAGCACGAGATTACACCCTCTAGATAATCTTATGCTGTAACAGAAAGTCTCGTCCTGCGGTAGTAAGAAACCACGTTCGGTTAAGCTCATCAAGACTTTCACAGCCACCACTTTCGTAAACCAATGCTTCCTCCGTTCTACGCCAGTCCAGTTTTTCAAAATCTGCATCAAACCGCAACCGTTCAATTCCTGTCTCACTGTCACAGCCCCAAAGCATCAAAATCTGCCAGAACTCCAATCGATCCGAGCATTCAGTGTGCTCTGCCAAGGCATAGAGGATTTTTAGCTGTTTTCGATTTAGACCGGAACGCTCAAAGCACCTTGCATTGGCTTTAAACCAGTCATCCAACTCTTTGCAGTAGGCGATCCATTCAATTCTACACCTTGCTCTCTCTTCTTCTGCCCGTTGTTCTTCAAACCGTTCCTTCCCACAGCTCTCCCACCAGATTTTCCAGATCACCAGCAGTACGAAGGCGAGAATCAGAACCACGAGTAAACCAGCAGGAGCGCTTGCCAAAACGATAGCGTCTTTCATAACAACACCTCAATTCTTGTTTTCTGTAATGTTTGACTGTATAGACTGTGTTCTCAAGGAACACTAGACTCAAAATATCTTTGCATATATCCTCATATAAATCAAGGGTTTACTTCCAATATGCTGCTAGTAACATAATTCCCTACATCACTGCAAAGTTTGTGTTTATATAAAAAGAGCGCTTGCAGAAGCGCTCTCGGTTTCCTCGGACGCAATGTGGTCACCAAAGCGACCGAACCACGATTCGCGCGAGGATTGAGGGGGCAAGACCCCACCGTGCCGCAAAACTGCGGAATGATTCGGATGCGATAAGTTTCGTCTTGCATTCCTCACCACCTCGGAGGTATTCAAACGTCGCTCGGGATGATGCGACACCGCCACATCGGTTCTCAAGGACAATTGCCATCCCATCCGGTCGTTTCTCCAGGATAACAAACGCGGCAACCGTCTCCGGAAGGTTTGTACAGGAATGCGAGATATCAACCCGCTTGAGTGTGGTGGTCGTCTGTTGTTCCGATTCAAGCAACCCGCGCAGAATTCGCGCAACTTGAAAACTAAAAAGAGCCGGCAATTCAAGAACATTCATAATTTCTCCATTTTGGTTTGGTTCTACTGAATTTTTACTCCGTATATTGATACTCGTCAACCGATCAAAATGTTGCACGACCCGCGTTATCGCTTCAAGAAACGAACTCCGACATATACCGCAGGAGTGATAAAAATCGCGAATCCGACCTTTAGTAAGAGATACGGAATAATGAGCGTTACGATAAACAACGCGTCAAATTTCGGCGTAACCAAATAGAAGGCAACAAACATAAACACCGTCGTATCTACCATCTCGGAGACGGTGGTGGAAAGATTCGCGCGAAGCCAGAGCCACTTCTTTTTCGTGATTGCGCGGATTTTCTCAAAGATTACGATGTCCTGAAGTTGGGCTAGGGTAAACGCGATGATACTCGCGAGCATCATGCGAAGCGAGGTGCCGAAAATGTTAGCGTAGGCATCATTGTGGGCATACCGCACATTGGGTTCAAGCGTCGCAAATACTACCGAATATGCCATAAGTACCAGTAATGTACCCATACCCGCAAAGGTCATCTGACGGGAAAATGTTTTCCCATATAGCTCCGTGGCGATATCGGTAATGGCAAAAGTAATGGGGACAATTAGCACCGCGACCGAGGACGCAACACCAAATATGGTAATAATTTTCCCGCCGAGAAGATTCATTCCGACCAGTAGTCCGGAAAAAAGACTAATGACGAGGATGAGCGAAAAGTTTAATTCAGGTTTTTGAATTTCATGTTGAATCATAGTGGTAAGCGTTAGTATGAATCATAGTGAATTTTTCCAGGAAAGAGGAAATGGCTACGCACAACAGTTGATCGTCCGATACCGAAGAAGTAGCGTTCCTCTCGTATTAATTGTCTTGACCGAAAGCAGTCTACATCGTCTCAGATACTTGGGGAGCGAGGAGGTCAACTTTTTCCCTCCACCGAACACGATCGGTTCAACGGTAAGATACACTTCGTTGACCATCCCTCGTTTCAAAAACCAGTCGTACACCGTGTTACCACCGAGTACCGCGATGCGTTTCCAGTCGTATTTTTTCAGCAACTTGAACAGACGCTTCGCGGAACCGGAAAAGCTGACCGTGGCGTTTTTGATATCCCTTTTGATATCCTCTCGTGCGTCATTCTTATTCCAATATTCTGCAGAACATTGGAATAGAGGATTTCTCGTGAAGATGACGCGGTTTCGGAGAGCGAGCGGACGCCGTATGGCGTCGTAGGTCTTTCTTCCCATAATGGAGACATCACATCGGTCAAGTTCTCTTCCGAAAAATGTCTTGTCCTCTCTGCTTGTCCAGCTACTTCCCTCGGAAGTCCCCGTGGTAATTTTGCCGTCACGACTTACCGCCACGATAAGGATGAAACGAATTTTGTCGCTACCTCCTCCGGGTTTGCGCGTATGAGTTTGATTTTGCTTTTTGTTTTGAATCATAGAGGGGCTTCAAGATGGGATAGTAGATATCCTCCTTTGGACGAATAAGAAGTTCCCGTGAGGTATCGTAAGGAACGAACCGAAGCAGAGGCACTTCACGCACTACGGCGACCGGCTTCCGCTCATTCGTCTCCCCCATGGTGAGTACTGCCGCGGACGCAATTCCGTCCGCTAGATTTGTGCGCGAAAATTTGAACTTCCGTCCGAAGATATCTTTTTTTCCGATGTGTCTCACCACAGGGTGAAAACCGAAAAAACCGATTGAGATGCCCAGGGTGCCGAGTCGCATGGGGGTTGAATAACTGTCGGTGATGATGACGCCAAGCCGTTGCAAGCGATCGCGCGCGCGTAGAAAATCCCAGATACGCTTTGCCGATTTCATAGGTTGTTTCGGCCAGAGAATCCAGTAACCATTGCCGTTGCTGTCATCAATACCTGCCGAGCCGACCACGGTATGCCCCTTGATTGAGAACAGTGATCGCCGACCCTCGCTAAAACGCGCGAGATAATCGGCTTCCTTCGCGATGAGCACCTCTTTCTCCGCTTTCGTGCCCGCAGGTATGCATCTTCCCTCTCCTATCGCGACCACTTTTGAGGTTACCACCACGATATCTCTTTCCGTAAGGCGAGGAAGCGACTGGTCAAGTATCCCGAACAAATCGTCTTTGGGTGGAAAAAAGACTCTCGTTGTAATGGGAATAATGTGCATACAAGATTAAAGATTTATAATTATGATTTATGATTTATGATTTATGATTTATGATTTATGATTTAAGATTTAAGATTTGAGAAAATGTCAACATTGAAATAGCACGAAGAATCAGCACGGCGGTTTACGCCATGTGTAATTCAGCCATCAATAGACTTCAATTAAAGGATGACCAGGTTTGAATTATCTTTGAGAGAAGCATAGAGGTGGTAAAGTGTGAACAACGCTCTTAATTCTTACACATAACGATAGCAAAAGAAATGCTGATTGCACAGGGAAAAAATTGTAATTGTGGCTAGATAACCAAAAGTATAGTATTTAGCCACGATCGTATGCAAATACTATACTTTGAAGCACCGAGGAAACCTAGTACTTATGCGTATATATGAGTGAAATCTCCGCCTTTTACACCGCTTTCAATGGACACAGATTCTTAAAACTCGTTCGCGGGAGAGGCCGAGTGCACTCGGTGGTGCTCGGTCATAATTTTCTCTTTCAGATGATTCGGATAGGATACCCCTCCGAACGAAAACACCTCGTCGCTTGCCGTTCGTATCTTCACGGTACCAAAATCAATAAACGTCGCAATCAGTCCGGGAACCTCAACCGTAACATCCTGAATCTGGTCAAACCGAAATGCCGATATTTTACGGTTGAACATGCCCAGCTGTTCCACATCAATGACACGATGATTGGTGATGAGCCACACATCCAGATAGTAATCGGTCCAAAGAACCGCGGTAACAATCCAAAGCAGTAGCAACCACAAACACCACAAAAACATAAACAGAACGGTAAGATTCCCCTCAAACCGTAACGCTTCCGAAACGGAAGCGTACCACGGTTCAGGTAGTATAAAAAAGACGAGAGGCATGAACGCGAATATCGCCGCGAAAATGATTTCTCCCGCAAAAATAAACCAGTGCTTACGGGCGGTGTAGAGTATCTGTTCGTTGTCTTCCAATTTCATCATAGCAGGAAGAGATAAAAAGTAACGGCAAATGCGATGAAACAGGCGGAAACCGCGAAATAAACGCTTTCTGCCATATAGGTCATACGGGTCTTCATCTCGTACCGGCGCCAGTGAAATACAAACACGACACTCATCACGAAAAACAGCACAAGTGCCGCGCCCAAAAGAACGGTTAGAACGAAAGCTGGAGAAATTTGTTCAATTTTCATACTTCTCTACCGTTGCTCTTTCCGCGGAAACCCGCGCAGGAGGGTAGCACGTCACATTAATTCTTACTCGGCGACGCGAAACTGGTCAGATATTTCTTCGTCTGTTCAATAATTTCAGGAATGGACTGATCCGACTTTATGAAGTACTTGAAAACACCGTTTTCTAAGGCTTCCGCGACCCGATTCACGTCATCAACCTGCGTGAGCAGTATGATAACCGCCTTCTTTCCCCACGCGTCTTTGCGTAATTCCTTCACCACCGCGATGCCATCCATCGTCGGAAGTATAATATCCAGAAAAATTAAATCGGGATGTTCATCCAATGCTTTCTCCAGACCCATCCTTCCGTCGCTGGCGGTGGAAACTTTAACTCCTTGAAACGCAAGCTCATCCGCCAGCGTTTTAAGAAACGCCGGTTCATCTTCCACAATCAAGACCTTTTTGAAATTCTCCATAGATCGTTACCATTAGCTTGTAATAGGCAGACTGAAATAAAAAGTGCTCCCCGATCCTTCCTCACTCGCCACCCCTACGACGCCACCATGAGCTTCAATAATACCCTTTGAAATGACCAAACCCAAACCGGTACCCTTATTATTCGCCGCCAGAGTGGCGGTTTTAAACTGTTTGAATTTGTTGAATAGAAAGGGGATGTTTTCGCTACTGATACCGGGTCCTGAATCGGTAATCGCGACGATGACCGAATTCGGCAAATTCGCCAAGATTTTGTCGTCCTCTTTGAAAAACCACGTTACCCCAGCCGTTTTCGCTTCGCTTATAATATCGCCTTTGTCCTTGTGGGAAAAGAGTTGAATATGAATCTCTCCGTTGTCTTTGTTGAATTTCAACGCATTGGAAATAAAATTGTTGAACACCTCGGTAACGGCATTTGGGTCAAATCCGAACGCGTTCGGTACATCCTTTGATACCAGTGAAATAATTTTCACATGCTCCTCTCGTGCCGATGGTCCGTAGAATTTTAATCGTTCCTCAACAATTTTTCGTATATCGCCCGCAGGTTCTTTTGAAATCTGATATTTACCGGACTCCGCCTTGGCGGCATCAAGCAGGTTGCTGACCAAACGGAGCATGTCGGATGAATTCTTGTAAATGATCGGCAAATACTCGTCGGTAATTTGTTTTGCTTTTATCACCGTCTTCTTTCGGATAATTAAATCCGCCATCTTACTTATTCCGTCCAACGGCGAACGTAACTCGTGCACCATCATAGAAGTAAAATCTTTGCGCAATCCTTCAAGTTCCTTCTCGTGAGTAATGTCGTGAAAAATAACTACACCGCCCAGTATCTCACCGCTTGACATAGTGGTGGAACTTTTGACCGGCGACACGACAATTTGATAAAATCTCTCACCTATAATCGCCTCGGGTGTTTCCAAGACCTTGCCAAGCTTAATACTCTCTTCCAATTTACCTCGTATATCAAACTTTCCTCCCAGATTATCAATGAAATCAAAAACCGTCGGCTCTTCTCTTTTCTGCAGACCGAGCATTGTCTTCACCGCGGGATTCGCCACGACCACGCGGTAGTCGTTGTCGGTCATCACCACGCCGTCCGCCATACTTTCCACCATTGAGTTCAATTTCCTCTGCTCGGTTTTGACGACTCCCTGAAGACTGGTGACCGCTTTTGATGCTTGTTGGATAATCTTGTACAAAATGGTCATTTCCTCTTCCTTATACAGTCCGTTCTTCGTATCCGCGACTGTCAAAACCCCGACCACTTTCTCGTCAATAACCAGAGGAATGTTGAAAAAAGAACGAACCGGCTCGTCCAGTTCTTCAATGATGATGGCACCGGAGAGAACTTCCTTCACGTCTTTTTTGTCAATTTCTCGGTCAAGAAGAGCTCCCAACGAACCGAGCATTCGGTCCCGTATGTCATTTACGAATCGACGGTGAACCGACCGCTCCAAATGAATCTTGAATATGACCCGATCCGGCTCAAACAGCATATAGGAAACGGCGGCATAATCTATGAACTGTCGGAGAGAACCCGTAATAATATCAATGATTTGCTGAACATCCAGAGAATAGCCGATTCGATCACCCAATTCCTTCAAAATAGCCAACTCGTACATTCTCCGACTGACATCCTGTTCCTTTTTTTCAAGCACACCTTTCGCCTTGTAATTTTTAATTACAAGATAAACGCTTACGGCAACCGCGCCAAAAGTGATAATTGCGGATAAAATGATAACTTCCATTGTGGAACGTACGACGATCGTGGGTTACCCTTTAGCAAAAGATTTCAACCGCAGGGCGGCATAACCGATACAGCCCGCCGCGACAATTAAAAAGATTTTTTCAATACCTTCTCCAACAAAACTGGTTACATCTACTGTTTTCCAACTTTCATAAAGCAGTTCCCAAAAATGCTGAAAAGCAAACGCCCACATGGCCACAATCATCGGGTTCGCTATAGCTTTTCCGATCTGACCAAGATTTTTTTTAGCGGTAAATAGATATGAAGCGACTACTCCGGCTAAAATAAAGGCAAAGAAATGGTGCAACCCTAACTGTGAAAGATTGGAAGCGGAGTAGGCAGTGATTACCGGGTCAACCAACTTGGGAATAATAAAAATGATCACTAATAAAATGAGAGCTATGAGACCCCATTTCTTTTCAGAGCCGATTCGTACACTCTGGTTTGCCTGAGTTTCATCATTTCCTAAACTAACAAGCAACCGAAAACTGTGAAAATAAAAGAAATAAGCCATAAAAAACATCAGATGCCACCAAACGTCCACAGATTCGGCACTAACTCCAAAAAAATCACCGCCTAATTTTTGAAAAACTGTGATAATAAAAAATATTCCAGTTCCGACCAAAAGAAAGGAAAATATCGAACCGAGGCTTGATTTACCGAATTTCGAAACTGCCAAATACGTAATAATTGAAGCAATCAAAAAACCGATGGAGGAAATGTAGTACCCAAGCGTGATAACGGTCTCTAGATTTGTTGTTTCCATATAGAAGATACAAAAGAAATAAAAGAAATAATTTTTCGACCTGGATTATCTATTAATATTTAAATCGGGATACTTCGCGAAGATGGAACCAAGCGCATTCTTAACAATGAGACCTGAAAGTTCCACATATCGGTCAACCAGGCTTTGCAAAGTATCTTTGGGATTATCGCCGACACCGGTTACTTTTCCGTCATTGTCAACCATAAGGCCTGGCACGCTTCGAGCCTTAAGAATAGCAATCTCAGGTCCAAGAATAACCGACTGCTTTTTTATAATTTCGCTGATAAGTGCCGAATACTGTTCTTTTTCTGTCATAATTTTAAATTATAATAATAATTACTTGAGACTATTATACCACTTTTAATGCCTGTCAACTCACGAATCTGTTGATACTCGAAGAAAAGAAATAAACTTTAAAAACAGGCATTTATTTTCTCCGGTAACTCTTCAAGACGGAGCGTTGATTTGTTGAGGTAAAAACAGGGATTCAGAGAGGATATCTCCTTTATCGTCGTGTCGTCCGCCTCAATATTCGTGAATATAACCACCTTTGTATCTGCAATTAGAGGATTCCCTCGTATCTTTTTGAACACATCAACACCGTTCATTTTCGGCAAAACGATATCAAGAATAACCATATCGGGTTTTTCGGAAATAACCTTCGCGAGCGCCTCCTCGCCGTCTTTCGCCTCGGACACGGAAAACTTATCAAGCCGTAATTCATCCACAATCGCCTTGCGTATAATTTCCTTATCCTCAACAACCAGTACTTTAATCATGGGTATATTGTATCACCTAAGGTAAAAAGGGCACAAGGAAAATCTCTCTTTTCTTGTGTGTCGGTAGATAGCAAAGAGGAGAGCAAGAGACACCTTTCTTTCAAATCAATCGTGACTGTCCCTATTTTCCCTGTCCCTATCTTCCCCTATTTTCTCTCAAAATTCTTTAAGGAATGGCGATGCGCAAATCTGTATGCGCTCGCCCCAAACCCTCCCTTGCGCGCGCAATCATCCCCGCCGTTTTGAGGAACAGTATAAAAACGGCGTGGATGTCCCCCGCTACTAATTTTCAAAGGCGCTTAAGTCCAAAAAACTACTGAACTTTAAATTGGGATCCGAACGGAGCGCGAAACTCTCCAAAATGCGATCAAAATCTGTTTTAGACCCCTCATTGTAAATCGCGCTCAATGTGTACGATGTGCGTCCGACCAAGACAATGTAGCCCTCAAATTTTCCCCGTTGGGTTCCGCTTGATAAATCGCCGTTAAATTTAATCGTCGAATATTCTCGAACACTGCCTGGCTTGGTGGAAAAATTTGAGACCCCTTTTCCAAGATCGTCCTTTAACGATTCCGCAAGTTGTTTAAGAAATGCCTGTCTTTGCTCAACGCTAAAATAGCTTATATTCGAATCAGCAAAAGTTTTTTCGTAGTTTTCATACTTTACTGCATAAGCTATCGTTCCCGTTTCGCCCTGTGTATAGACAAGGTAGGAATATCCGGGGATTGAGCCCGAAGAATTATGTTCCTCAAATTCAAACCCAGCGGGGAAATCCATAGTAAGCTCGCCGGATGGCGAGCTTACTTGAGTCCATTTTAGAGAATCCATGTATTGCTTAAAATCTTCGGCCAACGAATTTAATGCCGTGATGAATTCGGTGTCAAAATTTTCATGCAAGAAATCGTTAAGGGCATTTTTCTTTAACTCCAAATTCTCCTCCGCGGCAACGACATCCTCCGCCAAAGATTTTGACTGCATTATTTCTTTTGACGAAAGATTGTCTACGCCCTTTATGCCAACGTAATCTCGGAAATACTTGTGCCATTCGATATACGCAGTAAAAAATT
>Ga0209514_10004099_pt1 | contig 19961 bp, 20 predicted proteins | sample Subgrocontami58m_FD_187452 | JGI IMG/M metagenome (GOLD analysis project Ga0209514, IMG submission 187452) | Subsurface groundwater microbial communities from S. Glens Falls, New York, USA - GMW37 contaminated, 5.8 m (SPAdes) (version 3) | ecosystem: Environmental > Aquatic > Deep subsurface >...
GCCCCCCGCCCCCCTCCTAAGCTCCTTCCCCAAGCCCCCTATCATCCGCCCACCTCGGCAAGGCGCTCCTTCTCTTCCTCGCGATGACCCGTCGCGCCATCCACTCCTCCAGCGCGTCCATCGAGTCCACGCCCTGCCGCTCCAGGTCGTGCAGCAGCCCCTTCAGCACCAGCGCCGTGGCGCGTGCATCGCCGAGGGCGCGGTGGCGGCTCTCGATCTGCACGCCGTAATGCATCGCCACCGCGTCGAGGTTGCGCCGCGGCAGGTGCGCCAGCAGGCGGCGCGCGAGGCGCACTGTGCAGAGCGGGGTGCCGTGCAGGGCCTCGGGCCATCCGGCCCGCGCGAACTCCATCCCCAGGAAGCCCCAGTCGAAGGGCGCGTTGTGCGCCACGAACGTCCGTTCGGCCAGCACGCGCGCGAACTCGGCGGCGACGTCCTCGAACGGCGGCGCGTGGGCGACCATCGCGTCTGAGATGCCGGTGAGCGCCGTCACGCGCCACGGGATCGGGCGCCCCGGATTCACCAGCGTCTGGAATCCGTCGGCAATCTCCCCCTGCTCCACCACGACGGCCGCCACTTCCGTCACCCGGTCGCCGCGTCCGTGGCTGGTCCCGGTGGTTTCAACGTCCACGACGACGAAGCGGCAATTGGCGAACGCCTGCATGTCCGAACGGTACCACTCCAACGCCTCCCATTCTAGATTGTGAACGATTTCACAAGCACGCTCTCCCGTGAAGAAGATCGCCGAACCCACCGTCCGACGGCTCTCGCTCTACCTGCGCTTTCTCGAGGAATTCGAAAAGGCGGGGCGCGCCACCGTCTCGAGCGGCGAGCTCGCGCGCAGCGGCGGAACGACGTCGGCCCAGGTTCGCAAGGACCTTTCGTTCTTCGGTTCGTTCGGCAAGCGCGGCCTCGGCTACTCCACGCACGACCTCACCGCGCACATTCGCGAGATCCTCGGCCTCGACCGGACGTGGAATGTGGTGATCGTCGGCGCGGGGCGAATTGGCTCGGCGATGGCAGGGTATCACGGCTTGCGCGAACGCGGCTTCCATGTGGTGGGCATCTTCGATGCCGATCCGCGCCGCGTGGGCCAGGTGCTCGACGACCTGCTCATCGCCGACGTCAGGAATCTCGAGGCCGACGTGCGACGGTTGCGCGCGCACATCGCGGTGCTCGCAGTCCCGTCAGGTGAAGCGCAGGGCATCGCCGCGCGCCTCGCCAAGGCCGGCGTGCGGGCCATCCTCGACTTCTCCACCGCGCCGCTCACGCTCCCCGTGCACGTCACCGTGCGGCGCATGAACGTGGCGCTGGAGCTTGAGGTGCTTTCGCATGCGTTGGCGGGGACATGACTGCTGACTGAGGATTGGGAATCCGGATTCGGCAGATGATCTCGACTCAGGATTACGAATGGCGATTGACGCCGTAATCGTGAATCGCGGTCCGAATTCGCGATCCTGAATCCCGTTCCGGATTCCATATCCTCAATCAGCCGTCCGACTCGCCCTCAGCAGCCGAGCAAAATCCTCCGGCGTCAGCACCTCGGGCCGCGCCTCCGGATCCAGCCCCGCCGCATTCACGACGACGTCCGCCGCCGCCGCCCCGAGGTTGCACACCGTGCGCACCACGCGCCGCAGCTGCTTGCGCCGCAGGCCGAACGCAGCCTGCACGAGCGTGCGGTACGCGTCCTCCTCGCCTTCCGCCAGCACCGGATCGGCGCGCGGCGTGATGCGCAGCACCGCGCTCTCCACCTTGGGCGGTGGCTGGAACGCCCCGGCCGGCACCTTGAACACAAGCTCGGGGACGGCCACTGACTGCACGTTCACCGAGAGCGCGCCGTACGCCTCGCTCCCCGGCGGCGCCACCACCCGCTCGGCGACCTCGCGCTGCACCAGGTAGACGGCACGCAGCGGACGCGGCCGCCGGAGGGCGTGAAACATGATGGGGGTCGTGATGTTGTACGGCACGTTCCCCGCCACCAGATACGGTCCGCCCGAAACCTCGCCGAAATCGACCTTGAGCACGTCGTTCTCGATGACGGTCAGCCGCGCATCGTCCGCGTAGCGCTCGCGCAAGCGTGGCGCGAGGTCGCGGTCCACCTCGATAGCAATCACGCGCCCGGCGCGCTGCATCAGCACATCGGTGAGCGCGCCCCGTCCCGGGCCGATCTCGATGACCGTGTCGTCCGATCCCGGCGCGAGCGCGTCCACGATCCGCCCGAGGATGCTCGGGTCGGTGAGGAAGTGTTGGCCTAAGCGCTTGCGGGGGGGAGGATAGGAGGACATCACGGGCGGACGGAGGACGGAGGACGGAAGACGGAAGACTGCGGATGGCGCAGCAACAGCGAAGCTGTCGCCGGTCAGCCATCCTCCGTCTTCCGTCCTCCGTCCTCCGTCCGCCGTCCTCCGTCCTCCGTCTGCCTCGTGCGAAGCACGACGAGCGCCTGGTCATCCCTCGGCGTCATCGCCCCCATGTGTCCTTCGACGAGCGCGAAGACACCGTCCACGATGCGCCAGGCCGCTTCCGCGCGGCGCGCTTTCACCACCTCGAGCACCGCGCGTTCGCCGAGCCGCTTCTTTTGCGTGCCGCGCTCGTCGCTGATGCCGTCGGTGAAGAGCACCAGCACGTCGTCCGCATGCCACGGCCGCGAGGCCGCGTGCGGCGCGTCATCCACCAGCCCCAGCGGCGGGTCGGTGGCGGCGAGCCGCGTCGTCGCGCCGTCGCCGTGCACCACGAAGGCGTGCGGGTGCCCCGCGTTGCACCACGTCACGGTGCCGGCCCGCGTGTCGATGATCGCGTAGCAGACCGTCATGAACATCTCGGTCTCGCGCAGTTCGTCGGCCAGCGACACGAGCAGCGCGCCGATGGTCGCCGCCGGATCGCTCGAGCCGCGCGCATGAATCGCCGTGGCGCTCATCACGAGCGCCATGATGAGCGCCGCACGGTAGCCGTGGCTCGACACGTCGCCGATCAGCACGCCGACGCGCCCGTCGCCGAGCTGAAACAGGTTGTAGAAGTCGCCGCCGACGCTCTCGGCGGGGGCCACCCGCGCCGCGCAGTCGGCCGTGGGCGCCAGCGACTGTGGCGTCGGCAACAGCTTCATCTGCAGGTCGTGCGCCAGCGCCATTTCGCGCGTCAGCTCGGCCTGTTCAGCGGAGGCGCGCGCGAGTCGCGTGTTCTGGATGGTGGTGCCCACCTGCGTGGCGATGGCCGACACGAGCTTCTGGTCGCTCGCCGTGAACGGCTGACCACCGCGGCGCCCGGAGAGGTTCACCACGCCGAGCGGCACGCCCCCCTGTGGCGACGCCCACATGATGGGCACGCTGAGCATCGCGCCGCGGCGGATGGGCGCCTCGATGTCGGCGTGCATCGCGCCGTCGGCCACCAGCAGCGCGTGATGCGTGCGGAAGACGCGTGCCGTCACCGAGTGCGGATCGTCGGCCGCGATGTCGGCGAGCGGCGCGGCGGCGCCGAGCACGGCCACCGGGTGCAGCACGCCCACGGTGCGGTCAATGACATAGATCGCGCCGCGCCGCGCGCCCACCGTCTCGGAGATCTCGTTGAGGATCACCCGCGCCGCGTCCTCCAGCGACACGGTGCGGCCGAGGATCTCGCCGATGGAATAGAGGAGGTTGATCTCCTCGTACCGTTCGGCAAGGTCCGCCGCCGCGTGGCTCACCTCGAGCTGCGACCGCAGCACCTGCGACGCAACGGGGAGCAGCAGCTTCAACCCGAGTCGCGCCGCCGCATGGTCGGCGGTCGGCCCCAATGAGAGCCAGGCCGTGCGCGCACCGGGGACGCGGGCGACGATCTGCAGGCCCCCCGGCGCCGCGAACTCCGTCGCCCCGTCGGCGGGGCACCGGTCGGCGGGCGGGGCGGCCGAATCGCCCGGGTCGCCGCCTTCGATCTGCAGCGGCTCCTGCGGGCCCGGTTGGGTCCAGACCGACGCCGGGCATCCCGTGGCTTCGCGGAAGGCGGACAGGACGGCGTCGAGGTCGCTCACGCGGCGGCGCTCACGCGGCGCGGTCGTCGCTCGACCGGCGCCGCAGGGTCATGCGCACGACGTTGCCGCGCGCGCGGAACTGCTCCACGAGGTCCATCAGCCGGCGCATGAGAAAGAGGCCGCGCCCGTCCTCGCGCCCCAGGTTGTCGTTGGTCGTGGGATCGAGCGTGCACGCCTCGAGGTCGAACCCGACGCCGTCATCTTCCACCTCCACGACGAGCGCGTGCGCATCCACCATCACGCGCACCCGAACCGACTTGGACGTGTCCTCCGCGTTGCCGCGCAGGATCGCGTTGGAGAGCGCCTCGGTCAGCGCGACCGGAATGTGGAACGCGACGTGCCGGCCCGGGAATGCCGCCGCCTCGCAGCGGCGGACAACCTCCGCCACCACGTCCTCGATGTAGCCAATGTCGCTCGGAATCTCGAGCTCGAGCGACAGGGGGCCCTGCCCCATTCAGAAACTCTCGAGTGCGCGGGCGCGGCTCTCGGAGATCTGGAACAGCGTGTCGAGCTTGGTCAGCTCGAAAAGCGTCTGCAGGTCGTCGTTCAGGTTGGCGAGTCGCAGGTCACCGCCCGTCTCGCGGATCTTCTTGGCGAGCGACACCAGCACGCCGAGCCCTGAACTGTCGATGTACGTGGTCTTCTCGAAGTCCACGAGGACCTTGCGGGCGCCGCCCTCGATCTCGTCGATCACCTTCTGCTTCAGCTCCTGGCGGTTGCCAACGATCAGGGTGCCCTCGACTTCGAAGACCGTGACGTCGCCTGCTTTCTTGACCGTGAAGCTCATGTCGGGTGCATCCTCGGGAGGTGGGAGCCCTCAGTACGTGCGTCTCAGTACGTGCGTCTCGCTGCGTGCGTCTTGGATCGTGCGTCTCAAAACGTGCGTCCGTCGGCCGGTGCGCGCGACAGCACGGCGGTGACGGCCGCCACGTCAAAAATGGCATCGGGGCCAGCGCCGCGCGAGAGATCGGAGACCGGAAGTGCCAGCCCCTGCAGGATGGGGCCGATGGCCCGCGCCCCCGCCAGCTGTTCCACCAGCTTGTAGGCGATGTTGCCCGCATCGAGGTTCGGAAAGACGAGCACGTTGGCGGCCCCGCCGACCACACTCCCCGGCGCCTTGCGCGCCGCGATGGCCGGCACGAGCGCCGCGTCCCCCTGGAGCTCGCCGTCCACGATGAGCCCCCGATCGCGCACGCGGATGATCGCCAGCGCCTCGCGCACCTTCTCCACCGACGCCGACTCGGCGCTCCCCCGCGTGCTGAAGGAAAGGAGCGCCACCCGCGGCTCGTCTCCCACGATCAGCCGCCGCGCCGCCGCCGCCGCGATGGCGATATCCGCGAGCTGCGCGGCGGTGGGGTCGGGAACGACCGCGCAGTCAGTGAAGGTGAGGACTGCCGCCTCCCCCTGCCCTTCAAACCCACCCTGCCCCGCCCCCCGCACCACACCCTGTTCCCCGCCCCCTGCACCCAAGACGAGGTAGAACGACGACGACACGGTGGAAATGCCAGCCGCCGCCCCAATCAACCACAGCGCGTATCGTATCACCTCTGCCGTCGTCCGAACGGCGCCCGCCACGCACCCGTGCACCCCGCGCTCGTGCAGCAGCCAGATGGCGAAGACCAGCGGATCGAGCGCGAGACGCTCGGCTCCCTGGAGGGTGAGCCCCTTGTGCGCCCTGGCATTGATGAGCGCTTCCACCAGGCGGTCGCCGTGTGGGTCGGTCGCCGGGTCCACGCACTCCGCCCCCGTGGCCTGCGCTGCCTCGTGCGTCTCCGGCGCTGCCGGATCCAGTACCAGCACCGGAATCGCAACCCCCTGCTTCCGCAGCCGCCGGGCCACCTCCAGCACCCGCTCGTCCGCCGACTCGGCGAAGGCGAGGCGGCGGGGGATTTCGGCGGCGCGGGAGTGGAGATCGGATAAGAAGGTCATGAGGGTCGGGTGCGGGGTGCGGGGGTTTGGTGCGGGGTGAGGAGTGGAGGGAGGAGGAACGGGGGACGCGCTTCACTCCTACTCGTCCCCACACTCGTCCCCCCGCACCAAACCCCCGCACCCCGCACTCTTCACCCCGTACCGAACTTCTTTCGAAGCGCCTTCGCCACCGCCGGATGCACCAGGTTCGTGATATCCCCGCCAAACTTGGCGACTTCCCGCACCATCGACGAACTGATGTACGTCGTGTCGAGGCTCGGCACCATGAACACCGTCTCCATGGTCGGCGCGAGGTGGCGGTTCATCAGGGCCATCTGGTACTCGTACTCATAGTCGCTCACCGCGCGCAGACCGCGAATCAGCACCGGCACTTCGAGCTTGAGGGCGAACTCGACGAGCAGCCCCTCGAACGACCGCACGTCCACGCGTGGGTCGTTGTCGAGCGCGCTGCGGATGAGCGATTCGCGTTCTTCCTTCGTGAACAGCGACTGCTTCTGCACGTTTACCGCGACGGCGACAATGAGGCGATCCACGAACTGCAGCGACCGCTTGATGAGGTCGGTGTGTCCGTTGGTGATCGGGTCGAAGCTGCCAGCGTACAGTGCCACCTTGGGCATATCAGTCTCTGTAGAAGGTGATCGCCGTGTCCCCGTAGCGACGGGTGTCGCCAGCCCCGGGCAACGGTTCGCGCGGCGAATGCTCCACGCCAAGAATGCGCGCGAATGCCGCCTGAAGCCAGCGGTCTGCCACGGCGGTGGCCAGTCCTTTCTCGTACGGCGGGTCGGCAAAGGCGATGTCGAACGCCCCCGCGTCCAGCGACTGCACGAACTTCACCGCGTCGGCGCGCACGACGGCCACCCGATCCCCCGCTCCCAGCGCGTCGATGTTCTTGCGCAGCGCCGCGATGGCGCGCGGGTCACTCTCCACGAACGTGGCCTCTCCCGCCCCACGCGACAGCGCCTCGAGCCCCAGCGCCCCCGACCCCGCAAAGAGATCGAGCACCCGCGCGCCCGCGATGGTCGGCTGGAGAATGCTCATCCACGCCTCGCGCGCGCGATCAGTGGTCGGGCGCGTGGTACGCCCCGCCGGCGCCGCCAATCGGCGGCCACGCCACTCCCCCGCAATGATCCTCACTGGGGCACGCCCCCGGCGATCCTGGGGATGCCCGCCTCGTCCGTCTTCACCCCGTCCTCCACTCGTCCCCCCGCACCAAACCCCCGCACCCCGCCCCCTTCACTCCGCCCTGAAGTCCACAACCTGCGCCTGCAGCACACTCGCATTCCGATACTCATTCCGATCCAGCTTATACGCGATCTCAATTGTCCCGCCGCGCGCCGCAGCAAGTTCAGCAACGCGGTGCGCCATCCCCCACCCCACCGCGTCGAGCCCCCCGCGCGACGTCGCCAGCCGCATCTTCACCCCGTCCGCGCCAATGCGATCGGGCCCGCCAACGATGGACACGCCCCGCGCCGAGAAGACCGGCCCCGGATTGCCGATGCCGCACGGCTCCATGTGGCGCAGCAGCTTCTCCAGTTCGTCGGTAGCGTCGTCGAGCGGCAGTTCGAGGTCCACCTTGATCTGCGGCACGAGGTCGTCACTCGTCAGTCGCGCGCGCGCCACCTCGTTGAACCGCCCGGTGAACGCGTCGAGCTGGCTCGCCTCGATCGTGAGCCCCGCCGCGGCCTTGTGCCCGCCGTGCTTGATGAGCAGGTCGTCGCAGTCCTGCAGCGCGGCGTGCAGGTCGAAGGCAGGGATCGAGCGCCCTGACCCCTTGCCAATGCCGTCGTGCACCGCGATGAGAACCGCCGGCCGCCCCGTCTGTTCCACCACGCGCGACGCCACGATGCCGATGACGCCCGCGTGCCACTGTTGGCCGTGGAGCACCAGCCCCCACCTGTCGTCGAGGTTGAGCGCATTCGCGCCGCGCAGCGCTTCGTCGAGGATGCGCCGGTCGAGCTCCTGCCGCTCGCGGTTCAGCTCCTCGCACTTGCGCGCCAGCGGGTTGGCCTCGTCCTCGCGGTCGCTCATCAACAGTTGCACGCCTTCGATGGCGCGGCCGATGCGCCCCAGTGCGTTGAGCCGCGGCGCGAGGATGAACCCGATGCGCCCCGCCGTGATCTCCTTGGCGTCGAGTCCCGCCGCGCGCACCAGCGCGCGCAATCCGGCGCTCTTCGACTCGCGGATCATCGGCAGGCCGCGCCGCACGAAGAGCCGGTTCTCGCCGCGCAGCGGCGCCACGTCGGCCACCGTGGCCAGCGCCACGAGGTCGAGCATGTTGAGCACCACGTTCTCGTTGCCGCCCATCGCGCGCGTCAGCGCCATCGCCAGCTTGAACGCTACGCCCACCGCGGCGAGGTCCTTGTCGGGCGACGTGTCGTCCACGCGACGCGGGTTGAGCACCGCGTGCGCCGGCGGCAGCGGGCCGCCCGGCAGGTGGTGGTCGGAGATGATCACGTCCACTCCCGCCGCTTGCAGCTCCGTCACCGCCGCCACCGCGCTCGTCCCGCAGTCGCAGGTCAGCACCACGCCGGCCCCCGCATCGAGCGCCGCGCGCACGCCGGCCGCGCCGAGGTCGTAGCCGTCGGTCATGCGGTCGGGGATGAACGGTGTGACGTCGGCGCCGAGCGCGCGCAGCGCGCGCGTCATCAGCGTGGTGGAGCACATCCCGTCCACGTCGTAGTCGCCGTGGACCACGATCTTCTCGCCGTTGGTGATGGCGCGCTGCAGCCGCGCCACAGCGACATCGAGGTCGGTGAGCGCTGCGGCGCCCTCCAGTTGCTCGAACTGCGGGCGCAGGTAGCGCCGCGCGTCGTCCTCGGCGGCCATGCCGCGCGCCACGAGGAGCGCGCAGAGCGCCTCAGGGAGGTTGAGGGCGCGCTGCAGGGCCTGCACGGCGGCGGCTTCGGGCTGCGGCGCGCGCAGCCAGCGCGCCGCGGCGCGCCGACGAGGCGACAAGGGGGCGGTCATGCAGCTACGCTGGGCCCGTCCGCGCGAATTGCACCACCATTATTCCGCGAAGTACATCAGGACGCCGCACGCCTCACAGACGTCAATGCCGCCGTGGTTCGACATCTGGTTGCGGCGCTGCATCGGAATGGCGGTATCGCACGCCCCGCACGCCGATCCCTTCACCGCCCACGCCGCCTGCGAGCGCCGGCGAATCCGGATCTTGTCGTACTTCCCGAGCAGCGGCACCGGCACCTGCTTCGCCTTGTCGTTGCGCTTGGCGCGCGCCGTCGCCAACTCGCCGTCGATCGCCGCCTGTTCCGCCGCCACTTCAGTGCGCGCGTCCGACTGCTCCGCTTCACACGCCTCGAGCGCCCCCTGGTGCGCGTGCAGCGCGGCGCGGGCTTCCTCGAGCCGCCGGTTGATCGCCACCAGCTCCGACTCCTCGGTGGCCACGATGCGCCGCGCCTCTTCCATCTGCGCCACCGCCGCGGTGGCCTGCCGCATCGTCTTCACCGCGTCCATCTGCGCCTGGTTGCGGTCGATCAGCGCCTTGTGCTCCGTGATCTTCTCGCGGAGGTGCGCCTGCTTCTTCTCTTCCGCCGTCACCAGCACCTGCGCGCGCTCCAGCTCGTTTGCAATGCGCGTCTTGCGCTGGTCGAGCTCCTTCAGCCGCGGCTGGAGCGCGGCCAGCCGCTCCTCGAGCCCATGGATCTCCAGGTCATCCGCCTGCACCGCCAACAACGCTTCAAGTTCCTGCTGCACTGATCCTCCCCCGTGTCGCGGCGCTCAGGGGCGCCGATACCCCTTCCAACCCGTCGCGCCCATGTGGCGCAGCTCGTTGTGCAATCGTTGCTTCTCGGCGATCAGCCGGTCCTTCTGGTCCCCCGTCGCCAACGGGGTCACGCGGTCCAGCTCGGCCATGCGGTCGCGCATGGACCGTTCGCGCAGGCGGCGCAGCGCATCTTCCATGCTCGCCTGCGGGTTCATCATGCTCTCGGGCGTGTCAAGCATCTCCTCCGCCATTTGCACCACCCACGGCTCGAGGCGGTCGGCCAGCCACGCAATGAGCGCGCCGCCCTGCCGCTCGGGATCGGCGTCGAGCAGCGCCTCGTACATCTCGCGATACACCGGATCGCGCAGCCCCGACGGGGCGCGTTCCGTGTCGTCGTCCGCATCGTGCCACTCCGGCCGGTCGGCGTCGTCCTCGCTCAGCCGACCGACTCCTTCGATCACTGCATCGGCCAGCCCGCGATGCAGCAGCATCACGCGCACCAGGTCGCGCTCCGACGACGACGCCTCCACCGTGCTCTTGTACGGCCCAATCGGCGCTGGCGCTGGTGGCGACGGCGTCTCGTCCTCGCCGTCGCGCGGTCGGCGCGCGGCGGGCGGCGGCGGCGCGAGACGCGAGCGACGCGCCTGCCCCGCGTCGAGTTCGCGGGCCAGCACGCCGCGGTCCACCTTGGCGGCCTCGGCGGCGCGCGCCAGGTACATCTCGCGCGTCAGCGGATCCCGGGCGGCGCGAATGGTCGGCAGCAGCGCATCGAGCGCGCGCCGCTTGCGCTGCAGGTCGGCAAACCAGCCGCCGCGCTCCAGCAGCTGCACCTTGCGGTCGAACACGTCGAGCGAGTTGGCGAGCAGCTTCTCCATCGCCTCGCGGCCGTGCGCGCGCACGTACGTGTCGGGGTCATCGCCCTCGGGCATCGTCACCACGCGCACCGCCACACCCTGCGCCAGCAGCACGTCGGCGGCGCGGAACGTCGCCTTCTGTCCGGGGCCGTCGCTGTCATAGGCGATGAACACCGTCTTGGCGTTGCGCCGCAGCAGCTCGGCCTGCCCCTCGGTGAGCGACGTTCCCAGCGGCGCCACCACCGGTTCGATGCCGGCCGCCGCCATGCGCACGACGTCGAAGTACCCCTCCACGAGGATGGCGCGCTCCTCGCGACGAATCGCGCCGCGCGCCTTGTGCAGGCCGTAGAGCGTGAGCCCCTTGTGAAAGGCGTCCGTCTCCGAGCTGTTCAGGTACTTCGGCTCGCCCGGTCCCATCAGGCGGCCGCCGAAGCCCACGTAATGCGACGAGACGTCGAGGATCGAGAACATCAGCCGGTCGCGGAACCGCGGCCGCGGCTCGTCTTCATCCTCGCGCTTCGACAGCAGCCCCGCCTGCAGCAGTCGGGCGGGATCCCACCCCAGCGTCGCCATGTGCTCACGCAGCAGGCCAATCTCGCGCGGCGCGTAGCCCAGGTCCCATTCGTCCGCGACCTCGCGCGAGATCTCGCGTGACGCGAGGTACTCGCGGGCGGGCGCGCCGCGGTCGTCATCCCACAGGCGCGCGCGGAACCACGCTGCCGCCGTCGCGTTGATCTCCCACAGCGGCTCGCGCGGGTCGGGCCCCTCGCGCTGCTTGGTGACCTCGCGCACCTCGATCCCCGCCTTCTCGCCCACGTACTTCACCGCTTCGGCGAAGGTGAGGCCGAGCCGTTTCTGTACGAAGGTGAAGACGTTTCCCTTCTCGCCGCAGACGAAGCAGGTGTACCCGCCGCGCGGCATCACTGAGAAATTGTTGTTGGTCCCCTGGTGAAACGGGCACGGGCCGCGGAAGACCGAGCCCACGCGCTTGAGGCGCACGTGTTCGCTGATGATCGCCACGATGTCCGCCGCTTCGCGGACCCGTTCGACATCCTCGTCGGGAATCACTTCAGCTGCACCACGGTCACTCCCGCCCCTCCCTCGTTCCACGCGCCGAGCCGCGACGCGGTCACGCGCGGGTCTTGCTTCACCATCTGCCCCACTCTCTCCCGCAGCGCGCCCGTTCCCTTGCCGTGGATGATCCGCAGTTCAGCAAGATCGGCGCGCAGGGCACTGTCAATCGCCTGCAGCACCGCGTCCTCCACTTCGCCAATCCGCATGCCGCGCACGTCCACCTCGTGCTTGGCCTCCACCTCGGGAATATCCCCGATGTACGCCACCGCCGACTCGCGGTCGCGCAGGTGCCGGTCGCTGATGCGCGTCAGGGTCGCGGTGGGCACCGTGAGCCTGAGCGCTCCCACCACCACCATCGACTCCTTGCCGCGCAGTTCCAGCAATTTGCCCGCCTTGCCGCCCAGTGTGGAGACCGCCACGGTGTCGCCCACGGCCAGCGGACGATCGGCGCCGGCCCCCGTGCCGCGCGCGCCCTTCTGGTGCGCCGCGTGCAGGCGCCGCTCCGCGTCGGCTTTGGCTTCAGCCTGCTCCTGCTCATCAAGGGTGTTGAGCGCCTCACGTTCCTGTGCCGCACGCTGCTCCAGCCCGCGTCGCGCGGCGGCCGCCGCGTGTTCGAGCCCCGCGGCCCCGGCGTCCTTGAGCGAGGCAATCATCTTCTCCAGGTCGGCGCGCGCGTCGAGCAGGTAGCGCCGCGCGTCGTGCCGCGACGCGCGTTCCAGCTCCCGCTCGCGCCGCCGCAGTTCCCCCTCGCGCTCGGCGAGCTTGCGGCCGCGCTCGTGCACGTCGGCTTCGTCGGCCTGAAGCCGCGCCATCAGTTCGGCGCTCTCGCGGTCGCGCACCTCGAGCGTCTCGAGCAGGCGGTGCACATCGCGCTCGACGGTAGGGACTCGTTCCTCCGCCCGCGCAATCACCTCGGCCGGCATCTCAAGCCGGCGCGCGATACTCAGGCCGTACGAGCGGCCGGGGATTCCCTTGATCAGCCGGTACGTCGGCGCCAGCGCTACCGCGTCGAACTGCAGCGACGCGTTCACCACGCCCGGCACTTCCTGCGCCAGTTCCTTGAGCGCGCCCAGGTGCGTGGTGGCAATGGTCATCGTGCCGCGCGCCGTGAGCGCCTCGAGAATGGCGCCGCCCAGTGCCGCCCCCTCGAGCGGATCGGTCCCCGACCCCAGTTCGTCCACGAGCACGAGCGAGTCGGCGGTGGCGTCCTTCACGATCTCGATCAGGTTCTTCAGGTGCGCGCTGAACGTGGAGAGCGACGCCTCGATGCTCTGCTCGTCGCCGATGTCGGCAAAGACGCCGTCGAAGGCGGCCAGCCGGCTCTCCGGCCCCACCGGCGCCGGAATGCCGCTCTGCGCCATCAGCGACAGCAGGGCGAGCGCCTTGAGCAGGACCGTCTTGCCGCCCGTGTTGGGCCCCGACACCAGCAGCGTGCGCTCACCCGGCAGCATCTCCAGATCGAACGGCACCACGTTGTCGCCGCGCGAAAGCAGCAGCGGGTGGCGGCCGTTGTAGATGGCAAAGCCGTCGGCGGGCGCGCCCAGCGGCGCGGGCGAACAGCGCGCCGCCAGCGCGTACTTGGCGCGCGCCGCCAGCGAGTCGAGCGCGACGAGCGCCTCGAGCGACAGTTCCAGCGCGGCGTGGTGCGGGCGAAGTGCGTTGGTGAGTTCGTGGAGGATGCGCTCGATCTCGCGCTGCTCCTCGATGGCCATCTCGCGGATGCGGTTTCCCGCCTCCACCGCGGCCGGCGGCTCGACGAACACCGTGGCGCCGCTGGCGCTGGTGTCGTGCACAATCCCCCCCGCACTCCGCACCCCTTCTCTTCGTACCGGGATCACATATCGCCCATCGCGGACTGTCACCGACGCGTCACTCACTTGGTGCCGAGGCTCGAGTTTGGCCATCAGCCGTTCGAGCATGCGCACCAGTTCGCCTTCGGCGCCGGCCATCTCGCGCCGCAGGCGGCGCAGCGCGGGCGAGGCGTCGTCGCGCACCAGCCCCTCGTCGTCGAGCGCCTTCTCGAGCTTGCGCTCCAGTTCGGCGTCGCGCGCCATCACGTCGGCGTACTGCACGAGCAGGGCGCGCGTCCTCGCGCTCACGTGGTCGGCGTAGATCGCGTCGCGCGTGCGGCGCGCCGAGCCCAGCAGGCGCCCCGCGTCGCGCAGCGAGAGTCCATCGAGCGTGGTGCCGGGGATGCGCAGTCGCGCCAGGGCCGCGGTGAGGTCAGGGATCAACTCACCCTGCCACCCCTCCTCTGCACCGACGAGTGTCCGCATCGCCTCCACACGCGCGTGCTCGGCGCGCACCTCGTCGAGGTCGAGCGACGGCGTGAGCGAGCGCACGCGCGCCGCGCCCAGCGCCGAGTGGGCGTAGCCCGCGACGACATCGAGGACACGCGGGAACTCGAGCACGCCGAGGGCGTGGGGACGAAAAAACCCGACCGGGCGATCGAGATCGCCTGTTCGGGCTTGTCCGGATACCACGTTGGGGGGTGTCACTCCGACTTGCCGAGCTCCTCGCGAACCACGCGGTTGATCATGCCGCCATCGGCGCGCCCCTTGAACTGGGGCATCACCGCGCCCATCACCGGCCCGACACCGCTGGCGCCGGCCGCGATGGCCGAGCGCACTGCATCGCGGATGTCGTCTTCGCTGGCCATGGCGGGGAGGTAGCGCTCGAGCACCACCACTTCCGCCGCTTCCTGCGCCGCCAGCTCCGCGCGGCCTCCCTTCTCGTACGCCTCCACCGACTCCCGGCGTCGCTTCACGCCCTTGCGCAGCACGTCGATGACATCGTCATCGGTGAGCGGGCGCCTGAGTTCGATTTCGCGGTTCTTGGTATCCGAGAGGATCGTCCCCAGTACGAGCGTCAGCGCCTTGTCCTGGGCCTTGCGCGCGGCGTTCAGCTCCGCGGCGAGGCGATCCTGCAACGGAGGCATTTAACCGGAGCGGGTGCGACGATTCTTGCGCATCGCCGCGTTCATCTTGCGCTTGCGGCGTTCACTCGGCTTTTCATAGTGACGATGCTTGCGCAGGTCCGAGAGGATACCGGCCTTTTCGCACTTCTTCTTGAAGCGCTTCAGCGCGCGCTCGAAGTTTTCGTCGTCATGGATGATGACTTCCGACAATTACGATCTCCCCCCTTCATGGCGATTGCGCGCCGGCTGGAGCGGTAGTGATAACAACCTATAAATATAGCTGGCGCGGATACTTAGAAGCAAGGGTGAAGGGTGCGGGGTGCGGGGGTTTGGTGCGGGGGGACGAGTGTAGGAACGAGGACGGGGGGACGGGGAACCTCGCCCGTCCCCCCTCACTCCACTCTTCACTCCGCACCAAGCCCCCGCACCCCGCACGCGTCCCCCTCAGCGAGCCCCCGCACCCCGCACGCGTCCCCCTCAGCGAGCCCCCGCACCCCGCCTCCGTCCCTCAGCGCACCAGCGGCCGTAATGCAAGCTGCCCCTTGCGGGACAAATCAATCGACTTCTGCAAGAGCCGAGCTGCCTCCTGCGGCGCATGGAATCCCACGCTGTTCTCGGCTTCCACAAAATCCAGCAGGAACTGCGCCTGCCGCTGGTAATCCTGCGCCTTCTTCAGCGCGGCACTTGTCGAATCGGACTTTCTGACCGCTGCTTCGTCGGCGATGAGTTCGAGCAGGGCGTCCATCGCGATGTTGCGCATGCCGAACGTGCGGTCCTGGATGAGCGTCACGCGCCCCTTCAGTTCCTCTTCCGTCTGCTTGTGGCACGTCTGGCAGGCGCGGTTGACCATCAGCATCGGGCTCTGCACGTGATGGTCGCTGATCTTCTGCGCCCCGACGCGCTGGAACGGCATGTGGCAGTCGGCGCAGGCGACGCCGCTCTTGGCATGCACGCCCTGGTTGAACATCTCGAACTCCGGATGCTGCGCCTTGAGCGCCGGCGCGCCCGATGCGGTATGCACCCAGTCCTTGTGCCCGTCCTTCTGGTAATAGGCGAGAATCGAGTCGCCGGCGAGCCCGTTGTGCCACGGGAAGGTGAGGCGCTTCTCGGGGCCCTTGAAGTAGTACTCCACATGGCACTGCCCGCAGACGTAGCTGCGCATCTCGGCGCGCGTCGCTTGCGTGTTGACATCGTAGTTCGGGACGCCGAGCGACGCCTTGTACGCCTTGATCCCCTCCATGAAGGCCGGGCGGGTGATGCGAAGCGCCATCGACGCGGGATCGTGGCAGTCCACGCACGACACCGGGTGCTTCCCCGTCTCCTTGAGCGCGTCGAAATACGGCAGCTTGTTGAGCGCCTCGAACCCCTTCATCACGTCGCCGTTGCCGAGCCGGATCATCGTGGCATAGGTCGAGGCGTGGCAGTTGATGCAGGTGCCCGGCTGTTTCACCACCTGCTGGCGCTCCGTGTACATCTGGTCGGTGAGCATGTACGCGTGCCCGCGCTCCTCGCGGAAGTCCTTGGCGAAGGCGTAGCCCGCCCACATCTGCACGAGCCGCGGGTCTTCCTTGAGCCGCGACTGCGACACCACCTCGCGCGGGTCGAGCGTGGTGGGCGCGTGCGGCATCGCCTCGCTCCCGCCGTAGCGCGTGCGCACCATGTCGGCGGTGCGCAGGTAGCCGTCGTACTGCAGCGGGAAGTTCTTCCCCCACAGCGCCGCGTCGGTCGTCGTGTCGGTCAACTCGACCACGCGATAGAACGGGTTGCGCGCCTCGTCCTGCTTGCGCGTGATGTCGCGCAGCATGTAACCGGCAAGGATGGCGGCCAGGCCGAAAGCGACCGCCACGAGAATCAGCGTCAGCGTCGTGACGCCGCGTCGAGCACGAAAGAACATGAGTGGAATCTCCATCGCAATTCGAGAATCAGAAATCAAGATCGAACCTGCCGTCTGCCATCCGCCGTCTTCCGTCTTCCGTCTTCCGTCCTCCGTCTGCCGTCTTCCGTCCGCCTCACCTCACCCAATGCCCCACGTAGCGATGACAGGCAATACAATCCAGTGCATCGTCGCCGCTCGCCGCATGCCCGACTCGCGCGCCGGGCGTAATGCCCGCCGCGAGATCCGCATGGCAGCTCAGGCACGCGTCCTGCGTGACCACACGGTTCTTGGCGCGGATGCGCAGCGGATCGGGGTGACGCCCTGTGGTGAAGTTCAGGGAGTGCCAGAAGCCGTTCTCCCCCTTCACCATGTACTTGTGCACCATGTTGTCGTGCGGCGCGTGGCAGTCATTGCACACCGCCACCTTGCGATGACTCGACTTCTCCCAGGCCGCGAAGTGCTCGCGCATCACGTGGCAGTTGGCGCACGCCGCCGCGTCGTTGGTCAGGTACGAGTAACCCTTGGCGGCAATGAACGTGTAGCCGCCAAGTCCGCCCGCCGTGCCGAGCGTCGCGGCAATCACGAAGAGAATCCACTTGGTCATCGGTCAGCGAGTCAGTGTCGTTTCGAGATACACGAAGCGCGCGTCGCGCGAGCCGCTGTACGCCCCCTTCACCACGGCCCCGCCGCGTGCCACCGCGCCGTAGAGCTCCACCGCGACCCGCTTGTGCGCCTGCCAGGCGATGGACAGGTCGGTGACCGTCGCCAGCGAGGTGGACGCGCTCGACGCGCGCCCCGTGAAACCGAAGACGCGGGCGTCGAAGGCCCCACCGCCAAGGTACCACAGGTCCGCCGCCTCGGTGAGTCGCAGGTCGTGCATCCCGGCGCGCAGCGTCACCCTGGCGTGCGGCTTGGCCTGCACCGTCACGAACGCCTCCGACGAATTCATCATGTTATAGAACGGGAAGCGCGCGTAGACGCGCGGCGTCGGCAGCACCTGGAAGAAGGTCTCGTGCCGGTCGTCGGTGGACGCATCGTCCCCGCTCGTCTGCAGCCATCCGGCGCGCAGCCATGCGCCCCACGGCAGGGCGCTGTGCTGCACGCCCGCCTCGAGCGCGGCGGCGTGCGCCGCATGGTCCAGCCGACCCCAGTTGCCCGACTGCAGCGCCCCCCACGCCAGCACGTCGAACTTCGCGGCGCCGACCTTTCGCACCGCCGCCCAGTGCGCCCCCACCGTCAGCACGTCCACGCGACCGCGATCGGCGTTGCGCGCCGCGGCGCTGCGATTGTCGGTGGGCACCCTGCCGCGGTCGTCGGCGTACCAGAGTCCGAACAACCGCATGTCCTGCTCGCTCGTGGTCGAACGCGCGCCGCGCGAGATCGCCGCGTACGCCATGTCCACGTTGAGTCCCGGCTGCCCGTCCACGCGGAAGGCGCCGGCCGTCGGGCTCGCGGCGACGAGCGTGAGGTTCTTGCCGCGCCAGTCGGCGGCGAAGTGCGCGCCGTCGAAGGCGCGCCCCACCGCCGAGAAGCCGAACGGCCCGATGAGGCGCTGGCCAACGCGCTGCGCTTTCACCGCGGCCAGCGAGGGATCCGCAGCCGCGCGCTCCGCGCCGTCACCAAACTCGAAGCGCCCCACACGCAGCGACTTGCCGGCGTTCGCCCAGCGCACGAAGGCCTGCTTCACGAAGACGCCCGTGACATTCCGTTTGGAGTCGTTCGCGGCGTACAGCGTGCTGCCGAGTCCCAGCTGGCCGGCCGGCGCCGGCAGCGTCGCGTCGTCGGGGAGGCCCATGAGCACTGGCACGGCGGCTTCGAGCCGCCACTGCCAGCGCCCCGTCGCGCGCGCCGCCGCCACGCGCGCCAGGGCGTGCGCATACGAGTACTCGCCGGCGGCGCCGGCATCAAACCAGTCCCACGACTCCGCGCGCACGCGCAGCGACGCGGAGAGCGTCACCGGCGCGCCGCGCGTCACGAGCGCCGAGGACGCCGGCGCGCCGCGCGTCACGGGCGCCGAGGGCGCCGGCTGCGAGAATAGAGGCGAGGCCATGGCCGTCGCCGCGAGAATTCCAAATCGAACATGCCGCATCGTCCGCTCCACCAGGTAGAATCGCCGAACGGACGCATAATAAGCAAGAGAAATACCAGTTCAATCGGGGAGGCATTTACGAGATGTCGGAGAATTGACTTCAGCCTGGAGGAGGCGTGCAGGGGTTCAGGATGAGAGAGGAGTGGAGAAATGAGAATGGGGGAGGAGGCCTCCTCGCCTGTCCCCCCCATTCCTCCACTCCTCCCCCCTTCCACGCCCCTGCACCCCTCCTCACGCCCAATCAGTCGAACACGCAGAGGACATCCAATCCCCCATCGATGTTCGGCACGACCACCTCAATCCGCCCGTTCCGCCAGTTGGCGACCATCACGCTCGAGTAGTAGTCGTGCGGACGGAAGTAATCGAGCCACAGTGTGCGCCCGTCGTTCTCGTAGGTGCCCGCGTAGGCGCGGGTGGATTCGTAGAACTGGCCGGTGGCCGTCCATTCGCGCACCTCCACGAGCAGGGCGTAGGAGTGGTCGCGACGCAGCGTCAGCGAGCCGCGCGTCACCTCCACGCGCGGGCTCCCCGGGAGGCTGCCGCCGCTCACGACGGTCGGCACCGGACGGTTGTTGGCGTAGGCCAGGTAGTACGTGCCGCGGTCCCAGTACGGCGAGAAGGGGTCGTCGTAGCACGCGCTCAGCGTCGCGGCCACGATCGCGAGCGGCACGATGCGCATCAGGGCGCGTTTCACACGAGGCAGTGACATGAGGGCTCCGTGGTTTAGAGGACGGCCTGGTGGCCGCATTTCACGGAGAGTGCAACGATGATGCCAGACCACGTGCCCGTCGCGCGGGGTGATTCTGTCCACTACGGGGGACAGAGCGTGTCTGAACCGCGACGGCGACGCTTAGCGTCGTCCGAAGATTCGGACAGAGAGTGTCACTTGGGGGGTGGGTGCGGGGTGCGGGGGTTTGGTGCGGGGGGAGGGGTGTGGTGCGGAGGAGGGAGGCACGAGGTGGGCGTGGTAGTCCCCCCTCGCTCAACCCATCCCTCCGCACCAAGCCCCCGCACCCCGCACTCTTGACTCCCCATCACCCCGGCGGCCACCCCTGCACCCTGCCGCCGAGCAAGTGCGCGTGGAGGTGAAAAACCGTCTGCCCCGCCTCGGCGTTGGTATTGATCACCACGCGATACCCGCGCTCGGCGATCCCCTCCTTCACCGCCAGGTCGCGCGCGAACGCCAGCACGCGTCCCGCCAGCGCCGGGTCCGTCATCTGGTTCAGCGACGGCACATGCTCCTTGGGAATCACGAGGATGTGCGTCGGCGCCTGCGGGTTGATGTCCCGAAAGGCGAGGCAGTGATCGTCTTCGGCGACGATGGTCGCGGGGATTTCCTTGGCGATGATCCCGCAGAAGAGGCAGTCCATCATTCACTCCTGGTTGGGGACGAGTGCGGGGTGCGGGGGTTTGGTGCGGAGGGACGAGTGTCGTAATGAGGAGGAGTGAGGAGAACTGCGAAGCAGAGGCACATGCAGAAGCTCTCGTCCCTCACACC
>Ga0209514_10004104_pt1 | contig 19943 bp, 22 predicted proteins | sample Subgrocontami58m_FD_187452 | JGI IMG/M metagenome (GOLD analysis project Ga0209514, IMG submission 187452) | Subsurface groundwater microbial communities from S. Glens Falls, New York, USA - GMW37 contaminated, 5.8 m (SPAdes) (version 3) | ecosystem: Environmental > Aquatic > Deep subsurface >...
TCAATAATATAATCTTGTAGCCATTGTTTAGAGAATTTCATATCTAAAATTGATTCACAACCCGAAGGTCGCCATTGTATAAAAGTCTCACATCATCAATGCCATATTTAAGCATTACCATACGGTCGATACCACAACCAAAAGCAAAACCACGATACTCGCGAGGATTGATACCACCTGCTTCAAGTACTCGTGGATGTACCATTCCTGCTCCACCTATTTCTATCCACCCTGTTTGCTTACAAATATTACATCCGTCACCCTTACATTTAAAACATTGCATATCAAATTCATTTCCAGGCTCAACAAATGGAAAATATGATGAGCGTAATCTAATTACGATATCTGTCTCAAAAAAATCTGAAAAAAGTTTCTGCATAACCCCCACCATCATTGAAAGCGATGTGTCTTTGCCAACATAAAATCCTTCTATCTGAAAAAACTGAGCCTCGTGAGTCGCGTCTGTCGCCTCGTTGCGAAATACTTTTCCTGGACACCCGATAGCCAATGGAAACTCGCGACCTTCTGCGACATGTTTCTCCATCGCGCGAATCTGCATATTACTTGTGTGGGTGCGCAAAACATAGCCAACATCTTCGCCATGTTTATTTACACCCCTTTTATCTTTAATCCAAAAAGTGTCCTGCATATCCCTAGCAGGATGATCTCCAGGGATATTCAAAGCATCAAAATTATGCCATTCATCTTCAAGCTCTGGTCCGTCAACGGTATCGAAGCCCATCCTCGAAAAAATGTCCGAAATACGCATAACAGCTAACGTTATTGGATGAATGTGGCCACTTTTTTCCGGAGACAACATAGTCCTCTGATTATAGCCAAATGAGGCCCTTAAACAAAGTTTTTTAAAATACTCTTTCAAAACACGTATAATTTTCTGCTGAAAATTTACTATGCTCGCGTCGTCACGCTCCGCAATGTTTTTCAAGAGTATTTTGGGATAATTAAATGCAAAAAAGAGTTTTTATGGTAATTCTAGGCGATAAAATCTACCGTCCACGCTTTTTATAAAATAAGCACCATTTGAGGCAACCCGAATTTTTGAATCTCGCTCTTTAAAAACTGGGCGTAAATTTGCTTCCCTTGATCCAATATTAAGCTGTAAGGCAACAATCCCAGATGGTCTCTCTATTAAAACAACGTCTGTTCGGTCTGGGTAAAATTCAATATTAGAAATTTTTTCCTCACTTTTAAAAATATCAGTTGTCGTTGCTACGGTACTAGTAGAAACACGGAAGAAATATGGGGCATCTAAAACGTTACCAATCCATAAAGCCGAGATTGTATTATTGTTTAAATAAACAGCGCTTTTGCCAGAAATTAAAATGTCGTCAGTTTCATCAAGATCAAATCTTTTATGAATATCAAGAGATTCTTCAAGTTCTTTTTTTTCTTCAGCTTTAGTTAACTTTCTTTTTTCAAATAAACTTTTAACAGCTAGATATTCTTCCGTACTTGTTGCCACCCTCACGACTTCTTTTGTTGTCGTAGAAGTGCCTTCTTTTAGCTTACCGAACTGCAACACTTCGTCCAATATAAATTTTTCTGGAGCAAGAAATGCGTAATTCTCAGTAACAATTTTGGGGTATACCACAATATTTTTTGCCCAAGGATAATACCCTTCCTTTTTGACCTCAATAAAATAATTACCAATTTTTAAATCTTGAACAAAAAATGACCTAGATAAAAAGCCAAGCGTATCTCCGGCCCTATTGTTTATATATAAAGTAGAACCCGCTGGGCTTAGGTAAATAGAAATGCCCCCAGTTTTAGAAACAATTCCCTCTCCAAAGCGATAACCTGATGTGTATAAAACCAAAATTGGGGAAGCAATAAAAAACACAGCTATCAGCAAATAAAAAAATCTATTTCTGCTCTTAGTTGAAAGTGGTTTTATCGGCATGTTTTAAATGTTAGCATTTTTCCCCTTACTAAAAACTTTTATTTCTCCACGATGTTTTGGGGTAACCCAAAAACCCATATAACGACCTAACATCAACCTTGTTTGAGCCTCAAGTCCAGGTACAGCCCCAAAAATAGTTATTGTGATAGGAACTAAAATCCATTGAATAATCATTGAGAAATTATCTCGCCACGTTCTATTTGATGGACGTGGTGGCAAAAAAGAATAAGAAATTGCCGCAGTTAGAAAAAGCCCAAGCATTGAAAGCACCATTAAATCTCTAGTAATTATTGGAAGATTATAAGAAAGAATTGTTTGGTTAAAAATATTTCCACCAATCATAACAGGCAACCAGCCAAGTAAAAATATGATTAGCGGATTTGTTGAAAGAGACCAATAGCCTTCAAGTTGAACCAAAGAAATTCTTATTTTTTGCAATAATGGAATTCTTTTATTTTTTAAAAAATTCATCAAAATATAAGGAACATTTTCTGATCCATATGCCCAACGTCTGTGTTGCTTATACACGTTCTTCATTGTTTGCCATAAACTTGAGTCGAGATTTGCATCCATCGAAACAGGGTAAGCAATCGAGACTATTTCATAGTTTCCATCATGTGCCATTAAAAGATTCCAGAAAATTCTTGAATCTTCAGAAACCATATTCTTCTGCCAATACCCCACCTCATAAAGAGTTTTAAAAGAAACAGCGTGAGAAGAAAAAGTGACAAGCTTTTCTGGTCTTTCTTGTTGAATCATTTGCCAGAAAGTAGAAGACATGGCAGCGACGCGTGATGGCGCTGGGGCATCCCAAATATTGTTGTTATATAAAGGTACTGGCTGAAATGAAGATTGATATGGTTTTTCGCAAGTTAGAAAGTGCCAGGTAAGACAAGTAAAATAATCTGGGTAAACTACCGTATCACTATCAAAAGCAGAAACTAAAACGTCTTCGTATGAAATATTTTTCGCATCCAAAATGAGCTTTCTGGCTTCCTCTGCCATATACGAAATATTTGAACCTTTGCCAGCCATCTCTCCGGGAATACCATCTCTATGCACAGTCAAAAGAACGTCAAAAAACTTTTCTTTATATTTTAAAAGTATTGCTTCTCCACGTAGAATTGCGTCCTCCCCTGCCCTTTTTTCCGCACCCAGTACAACAATTATTTTCTTCAAATCATATTTCGATTCAGCAAGCTTTTCGATTGTATTGTTGAGCACGTGCTCACTTTCGTCGTAGTACGGCAAAACAACCAAGTGATATATATGCTCATATTTAAGATTCTCAAGCATGGAAGACCAATCTACTTTTAGATTGTGCTTTATGCGCTTCCAGTTATGGCGAAGATGATAAGAGAGATGTGCTGTTTTCAAAACCCAATACACATCAAAGGCAATTATGAACATTGCGGCAATAGTCGGAGCAAAAATAGACAATAATATTATTGTAATAATCGTCCCCCAAGCCATAAGGCCAGGAATCATTTCGAGAAACCGATACAAACGATAATCCCCCAAAGAAAGATCAGTGGCGCGCCCCACATGAAAATAAGGAGTACTTATTGACTCCTTATTCACCCAAGAAATATTATGTTTTTTTTCTTCTCCTTCCATAAAGTTGTAAGCTGGTACAAAATACCGAATTTCATGCATTGGTTACGACACAGAGTGTCTCCCCAGCATTACTCGAGCCTACTTTATCAAAAATTCACCCCCAACGAAAGCCCTCTAAAACAACCTCTAAAAAGCCAGCATTTAAACCTTATCGGCAAAAACTACAAGGCGATTAGAATAGCTCTGCATCGTTTTATCCCATACGCCCTCGCAAGTAATCAGATTGAGCTGTGCCTTCCCGTCATTTGAGCTAAATACGTTTGGAACAATTTCTTTCTCATCATATATCCGAATCTCGCGCACTGCAAAAACAACACTGTTCCCCTTTCCGTCCTCGACGTAGATTTTATCTCCTTTCTTTAGTTTATTTAAATCATCAAATATTGCGGGCGTATTATTTTTCCAACCAAAGTGTCCTGTAATAACCGCTGTTCCCTCCTCTCCCGGGCGTGGCCCAATTTTAAGCCACCCCGCGATGTCAGGCACTTTCGGTGTATCCATTACACCGTCTATAGCAATTCCTACTTCTTCAACAGAAGCATCAACTTCAATGGCTGGAATCCGGAGATGCATCGGTAACAATTCTGGATATTCAATAAAAGATACCTTGCTGTCACCTGTCGAATTACGTGGTGTAAAGTAAGAATAAAGAACAGCCGAGACAATGAACCCTATAAGAAATACTATTGTGAGTGTTTGATTTGAAGAGATTTTTGATTTCATAAACTTAAGAGAATTTGATCCTAGGGCGACACATCAGTACCGAAAACGGAGTCCTAAACATAAACTTCGCAGTACATTTTTTAATCCTTCGCTAGAAATCTCTGGTAGGTATTTAAACCGTGCGCTTTTTTAAGACTACCTTAAGTGTAGTTGAGACCAGTGCGATAACCCCTATCAATGTGGCAACAAACCATAAAGTATTTCCTCTTTCTGGTGGGAACCCTGCGTTAGGAAAACCAACGGTTGCTCCCAGAACTTCAGGTACAACAACTGTAGCCGATGAAAAATCGACGGCTGTTAAGCCATTGGCGTAGCCAACGGCTGTGCCTATATTTGTCGTTGTTTGGGTAATATTTGTCTGACAAGTAAATGACCATGTTTCGTTACTCTCAAGCAAGTTATTACTGTTGATGTCTCCAGGGTGTCCCGTAACGCGTCCAGGTAGACCAGTACACTTGTCGTCGGTAATGCTAACGTTCGACAATGGCGCTGTTCCTGGATTAGTTACTGTATACGCATAAGTGACAGCTCCTCCGCCAATCGGCAAAACTGATACGTTTGGCTTTTTTACTAAATGTATTAATGGTGGTGTTACAGCCGAACCAACAACGACAGTTGCATTCGCAGTGTCATATGTGTCCCATCCGTTATAGAAACCGCGAGCAGTTGCTGTGTTTGTTTCAGTTTGAGAAACTGTTTTAGTACAACGGTATATCCATGCTTCAGACAAGTCGAGCCACGAGTTATTATTTGTATCTCCCGAAACAAAATTTACCTGACTACACTTGTTATCCTTAACCCATACATTACTCATCGCAACTGGACCTATATTTGTTGCTGTGTAAGTGTAGTTGACTACCCCAGCACCAAGAGGTAACGCAACAGGACTTGGTATTTTTGTAATGTTAATAAGTGGCAATGGAGAGAAGGTGCTACCGCCCGTAGATGATGGTGTTGGAGGTGGTGGTGTATCTGTGTTGGTAATAGTACAAGTTTTACTATCGCCCAAAGCAAGAATCACGCTACCACTTGAATTACAGTCTCCGCTGAAAATTGCTGTATATGATGGGTTCACGTTTTCGCTCACCACATAAGTACCAGCTGAGAGTGAGTAGGCGGTCCCTGGTGTTACAGCTCCAAGCTGTGGACTACCAGAAACATCAACACCCGCACTCTTCACATGTATTGTAAAGTCAGAAGAAACAGCTGTCCCTCCACTCGTGTTAATGACAGTCTTAATAACACGGAGAGTGGTTGGCACAGTAATTGTGTTTGAGTCAGTTGTAACGGTATGACCAAAAGCCAACACTCTTCCTAAGAGGTGTGCAAAATGTCCCAAAGTAACCCCTGTAGAGCCGAGAGCGTCAGCAATTATATTACCAACGAAAGTTGGTGTAGGTGACGTTGCAGAGTTCGCCCCGATTGAGGCAAGCCCTGTTGGTGTCCAAAAAACATCTGAAGCACTCGCACCATTTATCAAAACAACCTGGGAGTTAGCTCCTGTTGTAAGCGCACCACCTGATCTAAAAATATATGTCCCAGGGCCATCGAGGGTCACAGTGGTACTTAGTGCTATATCCATTGTCCCACTACTAGAGTAACAACCTGGAGTATATGTTCCAGACAAAACAACGTTGGCACCAAGAGATGTACACGCCTGACTATTTAAATTTGCCAAAGCCGTTGATTGAGCCGCCCCATTTATACATGGCACAACAGCTTGGCTTAGTGGCGTAACGGTAATCCCATTAATTGATATCGGAGCTGTGTCTGGCGGTGTGGTATAACAAACATTTCCATTAATAGCCGTCTCAAGTCCAGCATTCAAGGAGTTTGTCCAAGTACCAGAAACAATACCGAATGTACTGGCAGTACCAAGTGTTGGTGTAGATGCTGCGGAAACGACAACGGGATTGGCGAATCCTGCAACAAACGCGACTGCCACTGCGACTGCTATTAAATTGTTTTTGAGTTTTTTCATTTTTTTATAATATTTAATTATTGCTTTAATAATGCTCACTTATAAATCCGCGTGTTATTGTTCCAAAATTTCCCAAAGCCGGACTAATCCCTACCCTTGCTTGAAATTCAGCCAAAGCCGCACGAGTCAAGACTCCAAAGTAAGACGTGGCACCAACTCTAGACAGAGCCACAGCAGCCGAACCTTTGTTCTCTGAAATCAAAAACTGTTGAAGAGCTAATACATCACTACCTCTACCACCCTCCCTAAGATTGGCTGTAATTGCTCGGACTTCTTGTCCAATGCCACGCGAAGAAGCTCCGGGGATACAGGCAGTGCCCGTTGTTATGCTGAATTTATTTCCCAAAAAACATCCTGAGTCATTCATAGTGGTCACACTTGAAGAAACGCAATTGCGACCAGTTGTTATGCTGAATTTATTTCCAGAAAAACATCCGGAGTCGGTTTCATTAACTGAAGATTGAGTTGTATAAGTTGTAGCTACAGATGAAGCTGGGGTTGCAGGCACAGCGGGTGTAGCAGAAACCGTAGGAGTCATTGTTGTAACAGCTGGAATTGCTGGTGTAGCAGGAGTAGTGGAAATAGAAACCGAAGGAATATTAACGGAGTTCGCATCAAGAGTAACCGCGGTCTGTGCAAGTGCTCTACCATTTAACGTTGCGCCAGTATTCAACACAATCGCTGTCTGGTCCAAAATATTTCCATTAAAAACGGCTCCTGTGCCGATAGTTGTCTGACCTGCTACTACCCAGAAAATATTACTGGATTGCGCTCCTCCACTTAAAATAATTTTAACGTTTGAACTAATCTCAAGATTCTGTGCTATCTGAAAAATCCAGACATCATTCGCACCACCTGAAATGGTAACGTCAGATGGTATTGTTACGCCTGTACCCCATTTGTATAATCCGGGAACAAGTGTCATTCCGCCTATGTTTCCGGCACCTAATTCAGTCGCAGTAGGATTTGTTCTACCCGCACCGTCAGTGTAGGCAGTTTCCATATTACTGATTGAGGTAGTCATATTAGATGGTGTTGGAACAGCATAATCAGAGGCATACACTTTCCCGGTAACTTGTACTGATGTAGAAAATGCTGATGCAGAAGGAAGAATCAACCCGAATCCGGTTATAAGTGTTGCGGCTGCTGGACTAACCCCAATATCACCAACAACTAAAGTGGTGCCTGTAGTCGATATTCCAGATTTTGCCAAAATAGCAAAATTTCCAGCTGACCCAAGATTAATCGCTTCAGGTCCTGCTGCAAGCACAGCCATTGGCGCTGTTCCTACAAAAACAAGGGAGACAGCCAACGCTACTGCTGATAAGTTTTCATTAATTTTTTTCATATATTATTTTTAAAAAAATGCTTTATTACTTATTAATTTGCACCATTTTTTTATTTCTGTTATTTAAGATAGTTATCTTACCCAATGATGCCGTTTTAAACAGAAAACCATTACAGTTAATTTTTCGTGACCATATAGAAAAACAGACCTTAGGTTAGGCGTAGAATTAGCCCTTCAGCAAAAGGTTAATTTATTACTTAAATGATTTTAGTAATGAATTTATATCTTCAATGATTTCATCAAGACGATGGTTAGATTTAACGTAATACTTGCTTACACCGGAATCAATATATGACTTTATTGTTTTAGGACTTGCGGCATTAGAAACAACAAAAACGGGTATTTTATTCCACCTTCCACCGTTTGCTTTAAATTTTTTAACAAAAGCAAGACCATCTTCTTCTCCTAGGAGGTGGTGGTCAAGCCAAACCGCATCAACCCTCTCAAGGCTTTCGATATATTTAAGAGCTTGTTCAATACTGAGCACAGTAATCGCCTTAGGAGAATTTTTTTTGATTTTTGCATTAAAAGCTTCTTCAACACTCCGAGCAGAGATAACTCCAAAACCGCTTTTCTCAAGTTTTGCGTTTATCACCCCAAGTAAAGGTCGATCATCTTCTATAACCAAGATTGTTTTCTTTTTGCTAGAAATATCTTTTTTTTTGCTATTAATTTCTTTTAAGGCTTTTTTAATCATGTGTTTTTATATAATGAGTTATGAATATTGATAATTTATTTTGCATACCTATTCCCCCTTTTCTTAGCTCCTAGTAATGGTAGTGTTACATAAAAAGTAGTACCACTATCTCCTACCCCTAAAGATTTAAACCAAATCTTTCCTCCAGAATTTTCAACAATAGATTTTGCAATATAAAGACCGAGCCCTGTTCCATCAGTATCCTTATCTCTAACATTATCTGCTCTAAACAACTTGGTGAATATCTTGTTTTGTTGATTTTTGGGAATACCATAACCTGTGTCGAGAATTTTTAAAAGAATATTTCCCTTCCCAGCCCAAGAAAGCGACATTTCAATTTTTCCTCCATCTGGTGTGTACTTCACGGCGTTTGATAAAATATTTTGCACCACCATTCGCAAATGCTTTGGATCTGCTTGTATAACTCCGACATTCTTCTCTGAAGAGAAGGAGAATGATATTTTTTTTGCATTAATCTGTGGCCTCTGTTCATCTATGACGCTTTGAGCAAGTTTACTTATATCTACTGATTCTGGTTCGACAATAAACGTACCAAGCTCCAAAGAAGAAACGTCTAAGAGTGCATTTACCAACTCAACCATGCGTTGATTACTTTTATAAACCTCATCAAGATATTTTTTTTGTTTATCATTTAGTTCTCCCACGTCGCCCGCCAAAAGCATTTCAGCATACCAATTAACAGTAGATAACGGTGTGCGAAGCTGGTGACTAGCAAGAGAGACGAACTCCGTCTTAGCTTTATCAATCTCCCTCTCAGATGTTATGTCCCTAAAAATTTTAATTGCGCCTATCACCTTCCCCTTGAGAATAACAGGGGTCGCCATAACAGACATGGGAAATTTTGTTTTATCTTTTCTCCTATAATAATAAGTGGAAACGGAGGTAGTTGTGTTATCCTTCAAAATTGTTTTTGCCTGATATTGCTCTAAAAAAACAAGAAATCCTTTTTCGTTCTCAAGGAGAATAGTATCAGAAAAAATTTTTCCAATAGTCTCCTCTCTCTTTTTGCCAAACAGTTTTTCGGCTGTTTTGTTCATTATTATAATAATTCCCTTCTCGTCGGTAACAAGAAGACCGTCACCAATTGACAATAATATTGCTTCCTCTTTCACTCTAGCCATTTCTAAATCTTTAGTGCGCTCGAGAACTTTATGTTCCAGTGTTTCATGTGATTTTTTAAGCTTTTTAGCAATCACCGCGAGTTTACGTCTAGCGTCTTCTTTTTCCTTTGCTGTTACGGCGAGTTTACGTCTAACGCTTTCCCTCTCTTCAGCTGTTGCAGCAAGTTTAGTGGCTGTTACCAAAAGATTACGGCGAACGTCTTCTTTCTCTTCGGCGGTCACTGCGAGTTTACGGCGAACGTCTTCTTTCTCTTCGGCGGTCACTGCGAGCTTCCCTGCTGTTATTGCTAACTTCGCCGCAGTTACTACTAGTTTTGCGGCTGTAACTTCTAGTTTTCTTCGAACAACCTCTTTTTCTTTTGCTGTTGCAGCGAGTTCTTTTGCTGTGACAGCTAATTTTTCTGCTGTTATTTCTAGTTTGCGCCGAACAACCTCTTTTTCCTTTGCTGTTGCAGCGAGTTTTTCTGCTGTTGCAGCGAGTTCTTTTGCTGTTATCTCTAGTTTACGTCGAACAATTTCCCTCTCCCTAGCTGTTGTGGCAAGTTTCTTGGCCGTCTCGGCGAGCTCCTTTGCCGTTATCTCCAGTTTACGTCGAACAACCTCTTTTTCCTTGGCTAGAACCTTAAGGTTTCGAATTATTTCATTGGATACTGAGGTTATAACTTTTTTTTTCATAAAATTTTTAAATTTCCAGTATTTCTTCTATTTTCTTCACAATAGCATGGAGCTTCCAGTCAGATTTTATTAAATAATGTGTTAATTTATGAACTAGTAAATCGTCTACAAACTGTTCGTTGGGGCCACTTAAATTGGTTAAAATAATAATTGGCACCTTCTCTCCCCATTTATCTTTTCTGATGTTCTTTAAGGCCGTTATGCCGTCCATTTCAGGCATAATAAGATCGAGTAAGATAAGGTCTGGGTGTTTTGAGAGCGCCAAAACCACACCTTCTTTTCCATTTCTAGCCTCAATTGATAGAAAATTTTTAATATGAAGAATATCAACTATTGCGCTGCGGAGACTTTTTTCATCCTCGATTATTAGTATCGTTTTTTGTTTTTTCATAATATTTTCTCTATACACATGAGCCGAACAAGAACGAAAACCATTACAACAAAACAAAGAGGGCGCAAAAAAACCTTTTTGGTAATTTTCCAAAAAGATTTTTTTGTTTAACCTAAATCTCTCCAATACTATTGATTAGTATAAAAAGAAGAAGGTGGGGTTATACTTGCGTTGTTTGACGAATCTAGTACTTCAACCAAGTAATAATACCTAGTATTTGGACTAAGACCGTTTATGTTTACGTTATGATACGTTTTTGAGGCGCCATCATATTGTGCCAAGATACCACTTACACCAGGCTCAACAGAATGAATGCCGGTCTGGTCAAAGGTGTTACTTAGCATAATTGGTGAAGTGCTGTAGTAAACCTTCCCACGAGCCAGACTGTCGGTATTCCAACTGACAGAGGCACTTGTATTAGTGGTGGTGATGTTTAAGCTGGTAATAAGTGGTGCAACTAAGTCTGCCCCAACACTTATACCACCAACCATCTGAGCATTAAGGACCGAAAGCGTTATCGGACCAACTCTACCGACAGTATCAATGCCGTTACGCGCCTGGAAATTCGATACGGCAGACTTTGTTAGAGGACCAAAATACCCAGTCACGAGACCTTGGGGGTAAATAGTTTGATCCAAAGCCAAGAATGTCTGAAGGGCGGAAACATCCGACCCACTCATTCCAATTTCCAACTGACGGTTTAGCGTTTCTGCTTGCGCAAACAAAGGCGTGCTGATAATTACTGCTGCTGACAAAATTATTCCCGCCTCCAAAAGAAAGCGATTCAATATTTCTGTGTAATTTATAGTTTTAGACATATTTTTTTTATTATTGTTATTAATTTAAGCTTCTAAATAATCGTTCGACCTGAAAACTACCCTCACTACAATAATTGCCGTTTATATATCTAACCGATTACAGGTTGTACTGATTAAAAAATAAATAAACTAGCAAATTAATGTTACAGATGCTTTTTAATATGGTTCCATGAACGCTTTGCCTCCTTAACAAGAATCTTTTCTTCTGCAATGGAAAGTTTTTTTGCTTTGGCATATTTCTTAACACTTTGATCAACAAGAGTGTTGTATTCTGACTCGCCAAGATTTTTTAACTTCTTCACTTGCGGTGCCATATAACGATAGAAATCTCCGGAAAGTTTCTTGATATCAGTTCCTATTTTCTTCCCTGCTTCTGACGTTATAAGTATTCCAGCCACAACACCGAGCACTGCCCCTACCAAAGCCCCTTCTAAAAGTTTTCCACTATTTCCTTTTGTGTTTTTTTTATTAACTATTTTTTTGTTCATTTTTTATTATTTACTATATTTCTTATTAATTACTTTTACACGACCTTCCTTTACGTATTTTGACGGACGCTTCCTAAAAAAATATGAAAGTACTGGCAGTTCTGAAAGTCTTTCTAGGGCTTCGCTTATCCTCTCCCCCACTTCCGACGAAACATTAGTAATGTTGTCGGAAATCTTTTTAAGATCTTGGGCTACGCTTACTAGGTGATACGCAATAACAGTCATCAAAACTCCAACTACCATTACGGCCAAAGAAATTGTTAGATTGAAAACTATTTCGGAGAAAATAAGTGCTGTTTCCATGTTAACAATGCCGACCAAACCGCCTACTTGTTACACTTGATATAATCAACACAACGTGGTACTATTTGGGTAAGATATTCTATTCCACTGGGTGCCATGTAATGTCACACAGCTATCGTTTCCACAAAAAGAACTGGCCCGCAACCAAACACGACAACAAACTCAGTACCCGTCGTAATCTTGATGTAATGAAACAAACCAAGAAACGTCATAGGTTGTAACTACTTAAACTAAAATGAATAAAAAGGAAACAGCACAACAACAAAGAGCGCTAACTTTAGCGCATGGAGAATACGAGAAAGGTCTTAACTCGCATGCGTTTTTTAAAACGCATAGCCATGAGATTGGCGAGGATTTAGTTCAAGACACCTTCATGAAGACATGGGCGTATCTGGTTAAAGGGGGAAAAATTGATGTGATGAAGGCCTTCCTTTACCACGTCCTAAATAATCTAATAGTAGACGAGTATCGCAAACATAAAACAACTTCTCTTGATGTTCTCACGGAAAAAGGTTTTGACCCAGGAAACAATGACTCAGCAGAACTTCTTGCAAATGCACTAGACGGTAAGGCGGCGCTTTTACTAATACAACTACTCCCAGAAACATATCGAAAAGTTATGAACATGAGGTATGTGCAAGATCTTTCACTTGAAGAAATATCCATCCTAACCGGAAAAACGAAAAATGCTGTTGCTGTTCAGTTACATCGTGGCCTTGAAAAATTTAAAATACTATATGGCCACGCCTAATTTATATTTTTACAAATATCGTGTAATGAATTAACTAGGGACACGTCATTAGTGTATTACCGATAATTTTTTTAAATATGCTTCAAACAACTATAATCGTTTTACTCATTCTCTGGTTACTTGGCTTCAGTTTTAATCTAGGTGGCGACCTTATTCACACACTCCTTGTCATCGCAATCATTGCTTTTATTGTTCGCTTACTTTCAAATTAAACTCTTCGTTAGAATTTCATTACAACAAAAAACTAGCACAATTTGTGCTAGTTTTTTGTTGTAAATTTATTGGAGCCGCCTCTCGGATTTGAACCGAGGACCCTCGCTTTATCCCGGTAGTAAAAATTATTTACAACGGGACAAGCAAACGCTAATTCTGTTCACTCCATCAGAGCCGCCTCTCGGATTTGAACCGAGGACCCTCGCTTTACAAAAGCGACGCTCTACCACTGAGCTAAGGCGGCTCTGATGGAACCAACTGCCTGCCCCGTAGCGAGTCTTCTCTGCTACTGGGGAGCTAAGGCGGCTAATGCAATCACTAGGCTTGTTTGCCCAAACATTTTTACACACAAAATGTTTTAGAGCAATTGTCTAAAAAACTACTTCAATTCTCCGTTACGGAAACTATCCCTATGATTGGATATATCCTTAAGAAAAAATGAAGCTGACCCCCTTTCTCCATCTTCTCCGCTAACTGGCGGAATAGACATCGAAAAGTGTTCTACTCTCTCTTCAATAAACTTTTTCGCTATGTGATAAAAGTTTATTGAAATTCGAGAAAAAGCAGATGACATCTTTTGTAACTTACCAAGGATAAATGCTGAAAAACTTTCCCAGGCTTTTTCCCATTCAAACACCGACAAAAGATCTTCAACTCTACATTCTTCACCACTTAATATTTTACCCCTCCTAATGCTCCACACCCTAAAAAGAACCATCCCCGAGATGGCGGAAGCAAAAACCAAAGAAAATATAGCCGGTAAAATCATATATACCTATGTCAATAATACTACCTAACTGTGGAAAAACGTGCAAAGCGTGCAATTTCAATACGCTCCCCAAATTTCTGAACTGCCTCATCCACCAATGCTCCAACAGTAACATCACCATTCTTTACAAAAGGCTGTTCAAGTAGAGCCCTCTCTGCAAAGTATGTATTTAATTTACCCAAAACAACCTTCTCCTTAACAACAGGATCATTCTTACCAGCAGCTAGAGCCTCTTCAGTAAATACTTTTTTTAAGTCTTCGATAACTTCCTCGGAGATATCCTCACGTCGAACAAACTCTGGATTTGCTGCCGCAACATGCATTGCAATGTCATAGGCAAGTTTCTTAAACTCTTCGTTTTTTGAAACGAAGTCAGTTTCAGAAGAAAGCTCAACCATTGAACCAACAGAACCACCTAAGTGAATGTATGACTGAACAGTGCCAGAACCCAAAGTCCTGTCACCTTTCTTTCCGGCAATATCTTTACTTTTTCTTTTTAAGATTTCAATTGCCTTTTCTTTGTCTCCCTCTGCTTCCTCGAGAGCTTTTTTACACTGCATAACGGAAACACCTGTTATGTCGCGCAATTCCTTAACTTGATCCATTGTTACCATGGTTTTAAAAAAGAACTTATGAGTAAATTATTTAGCAACCTCTTCGCGCATCGATACCCCTTCTTGGTATGCATTCACGATGCTTTCAACAAAAAGTTTAATACTTGAAGTTGAAGCGTCGTTACCAACAATAGGATATGTAACCACTGAAACATCACAGTCAGAGTTTGAGACACTGATAACTGGAACTTTAACGTTTTTGGCTTCGACGATTGCAATGGCTTCTTTTTTAGAATCAATAACAAACATTGCACCAGGCATACTCTTTAGAGAAATCAAACCAAAGAAATATCGGTTGAGTCTTCCGAGCTCTAAGTCGATAATAAGACGTTCCTTTTTTGTATAACGTGCAATTGTACCTTTTTCTTTTTCGTCATTAATTTGCAAAAGTCTTTCTACTCGCTTTCTAATTTCTGAAAGATTAGTCAAAGTTCCTCCAATCCAACGCTCTGTGACAAAAGGCATATCGATTGATTGTGCTGCTTCTTTAACAATATCGCGAGCTTCTGGCTTAGAACCAACAAAGATAATCTGCTTGCCTTGTTTTCCAAGCTCTCTGACAAAATCACAAGCTATCTCAAGCATTTCACTTGTTTTATCAAGATCTATGATATCAGCGTGATTTTTTGAACCTAAAAGTGACTTTTTTATTGATGGGTGACGTCTTGTGCGGGAATAGCCGAAATGAGCGCCTGCCTTAAGTAGCGCTTCCATGCTTGGTATTTCTTTAGTATTTTTCTGCATATTTTAAAATTATTATCCCACCCCACCCATATATAGAGGGTTAGAAGTTCATATACTAACAAAAAGGCTTATTCTAAGCAACCCGTATTAGTCTTCGTCTTGTTCTCCCTCCCCCCCACTAGGAATCACCCCGTTAAACCCCTCAAACGTCCTAATTATCGGATCTAAGCCCCCAGCGAGTATTCCCTCGATATTGTGCCATGTCTGCTTGATACGATGGTCGGTGACACGATCTTGAAGAACATTATACGTGCGAATTTTTTCTGAACGGTCGCGAGTTCCAATCTGGCTCTTTTTTTCAGCAGAAAGCTTATTAAACTCTTCTTCTTCTTTGAGCATTGAGAGGCGCGCGGAAAGCATTTCAAAAGCCTTCTCGCGATTTTTCAACTGACTTCTCTCGCTCTGGCAACGCACCGCAACCCCTGTTGGTTTGTGAATAAGGCGTACAGCCGTTTCAACTTTATTAACGTTTTGCCCACCAGCACCACCGGAACGAGAAAGTTCCATCTCCACATCAGCCGGAGATATTGTGTATGAAAAACGAGTACGAATCGGTAAAACCGAAACAGATGCTGTTGACGTGTGCACTCTACCTGATTTTTCCGTTGCAGGAATTCTCTGCACTCGATGAACCCCGGTTTCAAACTGAAGCGCTTCATAAGCTCCCTTTCCTTTTACTTCAAACGAAACTTCTTTATATCCACCAAGTTCACTTCGCGATTCATCAAGTCTAGTCACAGACCAATTACGAGATTCAGCATATCGCTGATACATAATAGAAAGCTCTTCCGCAAAAAGTGCAGCTTCTTCTCCCCCTACACCCGCATACACTTCTAAAATGGCACCGGTTGGTTTTGCCACCTCCTCCTTCTCTGATTCAAAGATTGTCTCAATCTGCTTTTCGATTATTTCTTTTTGCTCAGAAATTCTTTTTAACTCCTCCTCTGCAATTTCGCCCATGGAAGAATCGCTCTCAACCATAGAGTTTATCTCTTCCTCTTCTTTCAGTAATTGCTCAAACTGAGTCGCCAGATAAGCGGTCTTTGAGTTCTTCTTCCAGTTTTCAAGATCCTGCATAGTGGTAGAAAAAGAAAAAACAGCAATTGCATCGCTGTTTTTCCGTTTTATTATCTAAGACTTTTTAACTGCTTTCTTAGTAGGTTCTGCGGCTGCCTTGCGCTTTTTGAAACGCTCAACACGTCCGGCGGTGTCGATAACCTTTTCGTTGCCAGTATAGAATGGGTGGCAAGCACTACAGATTTCCACCTTAATTTCAGGCAAACCAGAAGAAACGACGTAAGTCGCTCCACAGGCGCAGGTAGCCTTAATTTCGTCGTTATATTTTGGGTGAATCTCTTTCTTCATAAGCCTGTACTTTACTAGAAAGTGTTGAAATTTGCAAACCTTTGTATTTTAGCTTTTGTCCCTGGAAACCCGCATATCCGCCTGCTGGCGGATTGCTATACTCGCGTCGTCACGCTCCGTAATGTTTCCAGAAACAAAAGCGGAGTTTGATATAAACAAAAACTTAGCAAAGTTTTATGTGTGTTTTAAAAAAAAGACTAAACGATAACTAAACCCCTTTCAAAAACTCAATATTAGCTTGAATAGTTTCTGCTTTTTGTAAAACCTGCGTGCCATAAAAAGTATTAACTGGTTTCCTGTTGTCACAACTTCTACCAGAATAATACCTACACGCCGCATTTCTTTCCGCGGTATAACTTCCACTCACGGCTCCGAGGTCAGAGAGATATATCGCTGTTGCTATAAACGAATGTTCTGGATTCCAAGGATTTGCTTCATTTTGAGAAACACCAACCGAGCTCGCTATTCGTTTTTTAAAAATTTCCCAAGTTGATGGAATAAATTGTGAAGGTCCCATTCCCCCACCATAACCACGCGATGATGACCACTTCGCTGCTGGTGGACACGAAATGGGAGTAACCTTCCAGTCCATTCCGAGTCTATTGGTAATATCTTTAAATGGCTCTGTGTCTCTAGGTGACTTCATAACCTTCTCGAAAATCGTTCCAGTATTTTTTCCAACACCATCACCTGTATCAATACTAGACAAAATACATGATCCAACATTTTTACCTAAGTCAGATTCCTGAGTAAGAATCGCCAAAATAAGCGCAGGTCGTATACCAGTTTTACTTCCAGCCAAAGTTGCGTATTCAAGTGCTTTCGCGAAAGAGATTCCATCTGTGTCACGAAGCTTAAACAACGCAGCCCTGATTTGAGCTGCCCTAGCTTGCCTTTCACTTAGCACAGCTTGATAACCGCTTGCTTCACTTTTTGTAGCCGCTAAAAGCTTCTTTTTCTCTGCTTCTGTCTGGGCAATGGTCTTCTTTTTTACCTCAACAACATATTTAGCGTCTGCTTCTTCGTTTTTCTTTTGATCCAACCTTTTACGCTCCTCCTCTGTTGTCGCCTTAACCTCTCTAACAAGAGTAAAGTGCTCTCTCATTTCGTTTTTTATTGAACTAAACGAATCAATGTCCTGAAAGAACTCGGAAAGGTTCCTGTTGGACAACATAACTTCAACCACAGACTCTTCGTCTATCTCGTTTGTTTTTCTGATAATTTGCGCCAATGACTGACGCCCGTCGTCAAGTTTAACCTCAAGGTCTTTTATTTTTTTACTCTTCTCGTTAATCTGTTTTCCGAGCTGAGAAATAGCTAGATTTTTTTGCCTGATCATTAATTCTGCCTCTCTTATTTTAGCTGTGAGGATAGTGACGTCTCCCTGAATAGTATTCGCCTTTTTACGCGTCTCGTCTAAAACCATCTGCCATGTATTAATTTCTTTCTGAAGTGCGTCGTATTCCGCTTGAAGCTTTGCTTCTTGCTGATTGATAACATCTGCTGTTTGAGCATTAGCGCCCAGAGAAAAAAATATCAAAAAAGATGTCGCCAAAAATACGACTAGGAATATTTTAAAAGGATGGCGAAGTATCATAATAGTTAAAAAGAAAAACTGGTGTATTGATTTCAGGAAAATTACACCATCTATATATTCTATCTTACTGAATACTTTCAAGCCACACGACGAAAAAATTAAAAAACAGAATGATTTGGCATTCTGTTTTTTGTGTTTACTTTGTAGATTGTCCTATTTTTCCTCTTCTTCTGCTCCGGACTCTTCTTTCTTACCCTTCTTTTCAACTTCAATTGCAGAAAGGTCAATTGTTGCAACCGGTGCCTCTTCTTCTTTGGCTGCTTCTGATACCAAAGCAACAATTTCATCACCCTTTGTTAAGACAGTAACACCCTTTGGCATTTTAATGTCACTAACAGTGACATGGCCGTCGATTGCAATAATAGATGAAACATCAACCACGATATTATGTGGCAAATCTTGTGGAAGAGCCTCAACTTCAATTTCGTGAAGAACCTTAACCAATATTCCACCGAAATCTTTAACCGCAGGAGAAACCCCTTCGAATTCTAGAGGAACTTCAATCTGGGTCTTTTTATCTTTTTCAACAACATAAAAATCAACATGAATAGGCTCGTGGCGGATTGGGTCATACTGCACTTCGTGAACCAAAACATCAGTATTGCCATTTGATCCAGTTAGACGCACAAGTGATGATTCCCCTGCTTCTTTTAGTACTTTTTTAAACTGAACAGTATCCACAGAAAATGAAGTTGATTTTGCTTTTGGTCCGTAAAATACAGCGGGAATACGCCCGTTTTTTCGTACGGTGGCAAGATTTGCCTTCATGTCTCGTTCTTCTATTGCTAGTTCAAACATGGCGGACATTATACACAACCAAATAAAATTGTGAAGTCTTTGTAAGACAACACTTTTTTAAAGATATTAAACACCACTAAACATTAAAATATATCTTTTTACAAAATCCTTTAGGTCGTCAACTACCGCGGCATCATATTTATATGGAGCAACCTGATTTTCCTCAATACTTTTATCAACAGCCTCTTTGGTTGATTTTTGATACAGCACTCTCATTTCTGTACTTATATGGACAATTCTTATACCAGCACGAATAGCCTCCTTAAAATCTTCTTCTGAAATACCAGAGCCACCATGTAAGACTAGCGGTGTATTAATTTTATTTTTTATGTCGCGAATAGAAGAGATACTGAGAGCGGGGTTACCAATACCCTTAATAAAACCGTGAATGTTGCCGACCGATGGTGCAAATAAATCAATTCCAGTGGAATTTATAAAACTTTCAGCCTCCTCTGGCTTTGTAAAATTCTTAAGGTCAATTCCTTCTGGAACTGTATCAATAACCTGTGAGGACATTCCGATATATCCAATCTCTGCTTCAACAAGAACATCTTTACCGCTCTCCTTAGCATAATCAACACACTGCTTAGTAATTCGGGTATTATCTCCAAGTGAAAGTTTTGCTCCGTCAAAAATAACAGCGTCAAAACCGGCATCGATTGCTTCTTTAACGCGCTCAAATGAATAGGAGTGGTCTGCATTTAAAAAGATTGGGAAATCATGTTCTTCGCGCAAACTACGCACTAAAGCGACGATTTGCTCCACCCCAATATAGTCTCTCTCCCCTTCAGACACCCCAACAATAACTGGCTGATTTAACTCTTTGGCAGCCTCAAAAACACCTTTTAACATCTCCAGATTTGAGACGTTGAAGTGCCCGATCGCAACACCCTTCTCGTCAGCCTCCTTAATAACCTCTCTTAATGATTTCATTTGAAAATATTATACCACGTGCTTCGAAAGCGTGTTAAAATATGTTTGTATGAGT
>Ga0209514_10004105_pt1 | contig 19943 bp, 19 predicted proteins | sample Subgrocontami58m_FD_187452 | JGI IMG/M metagenome (GOLD analysis project Ga0209514, IMG submission 187452) | Subsurface groundwater microbial communities from S. Glens Falls, New York, USA - GMW37 contaminated, 5.8 m (SPAdes) (version 3) | ecosystem: Environmental > Aquatic > Deep subsurface >...
GCTGATTGGCTTAAAACAAATTTTAATTCTAAAAATGAGAGTTCAGTATGAATCTTGACGGCATAATTTCTTTATTGATCGCGTGTGTTGAGTTACTCTACATTATTAATCTTCTCATATTTGCTGAGAAGAATTCAATCAACAAACTTGTCATTTCAATTATTGGACTCCTATTTGGTTATCAGTTCATCGAGTTCTTAATTTGCTTTGCAGGATTGCAGAAACAAATTTTTATTTATCTCGCTTTCCTGGATATATCGCTTCTTCCGCCGCTTGGATTGTACACTGTAATTAAATTTTCTGCAAAAGAATCTCGATACAGCAAACTTGTTTTCATTCCGGCATTATTCTTCATCATTTATTATCCTTTTGTAATTGAACAATTTGCAGTTACAAAATGCACGGTGCTGTATGCATCCTATCATTACCCGCTTGGAGAGTTGTATGGGATTTTCTATTACTTACCGATTATTTTTTCAATGATCATCCTTAACAAAAAATGGGGCGCTGAAACCGATCCGCTCCAGAAAACTCTCACCCGTACATTTCTATTCGGGTATCTTTTCACTTTTATTCCGTCAATGATCCTTGCAATAGCGATCCCAACATTCTTAACAGCAGTTGATAGTTTATTGTGTAAGCTTGCATTTGTTTTTGCAACATTCTTAATGATCTTTGTAATGAAAAACAAAACTATAATTAGATAGGGTTTTTATTGGAAACCATTCTAAATATTTATCTAATCATTGATAATAATTTTGTTACTGCCTTCAAAGCAAAAGCTTATCAGCAAGAAGGAAGCGACGAAGAAAAAATAAAATTCCTAAAAGAACGTGCAAAGGAGGATTTAAGTACTTCATTTTATTTTATTGCACCTCAGAATAAGAATGGTGAATTCATGTCTTACAAAAGGTTCTCCAAAATCGAATCCCAAGGATTACAGTACAAACTATTTGACGAGATATTTGAAAAATTCCGGGTACCTGAAAAACCGCTTATCTGTGTAACGCCTGTCGTTGATGGCGAAGTTTGGACGAAATGATTACTATATTCAAGGTGTTAAAATGCCTCTTAAAATAATTGGCGAAATTACTAATACTGAAATTGTAGCTGTTGGAAAATCAATTAGAGAGATTAATCGCCTAAATAAAGTCTATGGGAGAGCTCGCTGGCGAAAAATGAAAGGTTTTTCTAAATTGCTTTTAGAAAATGGTAAGAGAATAAATGCAGAAATTCATTGGTATGAAGCACACGGATTTGGTAAAATTGAATATAAAATTAAGAGAATACTAAAATGACTAAAAATTACTTCGTTTGCATCGATAACTCAGATTATAAAGCATCTCTTGAAAGATGGAAAATTTATAAAGTGAAAATAGATTCTGAATCAGAAAAATTGGGATTGCTTAATGTAATCGATGAATCAGGTGAGAATTATCTTTATCCCGATAGAATGTTTGTTAGAATAGACCTCCCTTTAACGCTCCAAAAGAAAATGAAAGTCTCGCAACTTTGAAATGTTCGCCTCTTTTTCCCCAAACCTTTCATTTGCATTTTTTCATACCTCGTCTTATCTTGAACCGTAACTTAAAAGGAGAAATCCATGCCAATTTATAAAGACTTCAAAACCATTCCGCAGCTTTTTCAAATTATTACTCAAGATTTTGGAAGGGGAAAAGAAAGACCCGTACTTAAATATAAAGTTAATGATCAGTGGTTTGGAATTAAGTATGATGAAGTTTATAGAGACACAGAAAACTTAGCATTAGGTCTTGCTGCATTAGGTGTTAAACGGAACGATAAGGTAGCTATTATAGCAGAGAACCGTCCCGAGTGGGTTTATGCAGATATGGCGGTACTTGGATTGGGCGGTGTTGATGTTCCGCTCTATCCAATCTCAACTTCGGAAACAATAGAGTTTTGTCTCAACAATTCGGAATCTGTTGGAATAATTGTTTCGAATAAATTTCAGCTAAATAAAGTGTTGAAGGTGAGGAATGAATGTAAAACTCTACAGTTCATAGTTGTAATGAATAATGAAGATAAAGGAAACGAAAAAGATGTATTCAATTTCTCGGATGTTCAGGCAAAAGGAATGGAGTTCGGTAAAGATCATCCGAATTATTTTACAGAGAGCTCTAAACTCACTCAAGAGAGTGAGCTTTGCACAATTATTTATACTTCAGGTACGACTGGTGTACCTAAAGGAGTAATGCTGACTCACAAAAATATTGTATCCAATATAAAAGCAGCACATGAAATTTTTGATATTGGAGAGAATGATATATTCCTATCGTTCCTTCCGCTTTGTCATATCTTTGAAAGAATGGGCGGATACTATACTGCATTCTCCTGCGGCGGCACTATAGCTTATGCCGAAAGTATAGAAAAAATCGCAAGCAATATGGAAGATATTCATCCTACAATAATGACCGCAGTACCGCGTCTCTTTGAACGAATGTACAGCAAGATAAAACGTAATGTTGAATCACAGCCGGAGAAAAAACAAAAAATATTTAATTGGGCAATTGAAATTGGTAAAGAATTCTGCGTTGCCAGAAAATCCGGTCATCCGATTCCAATCTTTTTAACACTTAAACATAAACTTGCCGATAAACTAGTCTTTCATAAATTAAGAGCTAAGACCGGCGGTAAATTGCGTTTCTTTATATCTGGCGGTGCCGCTCTTGCCCGTGAGTTAGGATTATTTTTTGAATCTGCCGGTATTTTAATTATAGAAGGATTTGGTTTGACCGAGTCATCTCCGGTAATTGCAGCAAACAGAGTAAACGATTATAAATTTGGAACTGTTGGAAAACCAATGCCGGGTGTAGAAATAAAAATTGCAAAGGATGGAGAGATTCTGGCTTACGGTCCTAACATTATGCAAGGTTACTATAAGAACAAAAAAGAAACTGAAGAAACAATTAAAGACGGCTGGCTATACACAGGTGATATTGGTGTTTTTGATGCCGAAGGATTTTTAATTATCACTGATAGAAAGAAACATTTATTCAAAACATCGGGTGGAAAATATATTGCACCGACTCCAATTGAAAACATGTTCTTAGCAAGCAAATACATTGATCAATTTATTTTGATCGGTGACCGCAGAATGTTTGTAAGCGCTTTAATTGTACCGGATTATGATGCATTAAAAGAATATGCTGATGCAAACAGAATCCAATACAAATCAATTGATGAACTCGTGGAGATGAAACAGATCTACGAATTGCTGGATAGAGAGCTCGATCAATTCCAGAAAAAACTTGCCAACTTTGAACGCGTTCGCAAGTTTGCAATTTTAGATAAACCATTTACGATCGAAACCGGTGAACTAACACCTTCGCTTAAAATAAAACGTAAATTTGTTGAAGAGCGTTACAAAGATTTAATTGAGGATATGTACAAGGGTCTTGAAGGTTAAAAATTTCCATTTGTAATCGTGCTCTTGCTCGTGATCATGCTCTTTTAATAAGATCAAGATTACGATCATGATCAAGAGCATGATTAGCTTTCAGACCACCATAATCCTTTCTTCTAATTTTCTTATATTTGCCAACAATAAAATCAATTTGTGAGATTTGTTTTGGCTAAAGAAAAAGTTTTAGTTACTTCAGCGCTCCCATATGCAAATGGAAATATTCATCTCGGGCACTTAAGCGGTGCATATCTGCCGGCTGATATTTACGTACGCTACAAAAGATTGAATGGCGATGATATCCTTTACATCTGCGGTTCAGATGAACATGGTGTGCCTATTACAATTACAGCAGATAAAGAAAAAATCTCACCAAAAGAAGTTATAGACCGCTTTCATAATGCTAATAGATCCGCTTTCGAAAAATTTGGAATGAGCTTCGACATCTATTCTCGAACAAGTTTACCAATCCACCATGAAACAGCGCAATCTTTTTTCAAATCATTCTATGATCAAGGAATTCTTGTAGAAAAGAAAACGATGCAATTCTACGATGAAAAAGTAAAAATGTTTTTACCGGATCGTTATGTAGAAGGAACTTGTCCGCGTTGCGGAAATGAAGAAGCCCGAAGTGATGAATGTGAAAAATGCGGTTCGCTTTATGATTCTTCTGAATTGAAAAATCCAAAGAGTAAGATCAGCGGACAAACTCCTGTATTGAAAGAAACGTCTCACTATTATTTCCCTTTAGGAAAATACCAAGACCGGTTAAGGAAATATATTGATGAGATGAATGAAAAATATGGTTGGAAAGATAACGTTCTTAATTATTGCAGAGGATGGTTCAATGACGGATTGAAAGACCGCGCAATAACCCGCGATCTTGACTGGGGTGTTAAAGTTCCGCTTGACGGAGTGGAAAACAAAGTTCTTTATGTTTGGTTTGAAGCAGTTCTTGGTTATATCTCAGCTACAAAAGAATTATCGCGTCAGCGTAGTGAGCCGGATTTGTGGAAAGACTACTGGCAGGGTGCTGACACGAAGTATATCGCATTCATTGGAAAAGATAATGTAGTATTTCACACAATCATTTTTCCGGCAATACTTATGGCATGGAACGATGCTAACAAAGATAAATTTATTCTGCCGCAGAATGTTCCCGCAAATGAATTCCTAAATTTTGAAGGAAAGAAATTTTCTAAAAGCCGCGGATGGGGAATTGATCTTGAAGAATTTCTTCAGTTATTTCCAGCGGATCTTCTGCGTTATACACTTGCTGCTAATCTACCGGAGAATAAGGATACAGATTTTTACTGGAAAGAATTCCAAGGACGGACTAACGGCGAACTTGCCGATATACTCGGAAATTTTGTAAACCGAACATTTACTTTTGCACACAAACATTTTGATGGTAAAGTTCCGGAAAGAACTAATCTGCAAAAAATTGATGAAGAGATGCTCGAGTATCTAAAATCTCAACCTCAAAAGATCGCAGATTTATTAGAGCGTTTTAAAATTAAGGATGCAGTATTCGAAATGATGAATCTTGCCCGTGCCGGCAACAAATATTTTAACGACTCTGAACCTTGGGTAACTTCAAAGAAAAATAAAGAACAGTGTGCAACAACAATTAATATTTGTCTCAATACAATTTATACTCTTGGAGTAATTTTTGAACCGGTAATTCCAAATACTAGTGTTAAAATTTTGAAAATGCTGAATGCAAGACCGACTGAATGGTCAAAATCCGGAGATTCAATTTTACATCCCGGGCAAAAACTTAATGAAGCAGAAATATTATTCACAAAAATTGAAGATAAAGTGATAGAAGAACAAATTAATAAACTCGAACCAATGGCGGATAAGCCAATAGAATCAATAGAAGAAATAACTATTGATGAATTCAAGCGTGTAAAGTTAAAGGTTGCAAAAATTATTACCGCCGAAAATGTAAAGACGAGTGATAAACTTCTTAAACTTCAAATTGATTTAGGGACTGAGCAGCGTCAATTGGTTGCTGGGATTGCGAAAAGCTATAAACCGGAAGAGCTTATTGGAAAGAAAATTTTAATTGTTGCTAATCTTAAAGCGGCAAAATTATTTGGGATTGAATCTCAAGGAATGATCTTAGCTGTTGATACTCCGGAAGATGGAAAAGTAAAGATCATAGAAATAGACGAAGCTATCGAACTCGGCAAAACAGCTAAATAATTTTCATGAATGAATTCATTCCAAAAATCTGATATGTCATTCTGAAGAAAGCGACTTGCCTGCTGGCAGAGCGTGTTGCACAACGCAAATTCTGTAAAACACAACCTTCGAGGTTGACACATCGTTGGTGGTATTATAACCTCGAAGGTTGCTTACCGACTTCTGCAACACACTCGGCAGGCAGGAGCGACTGAAGAATCTTAAGATTCTTCGCTGCGCTCAGAATGACGAGCAACTTGTTTCATTTTTCTTAGATAAGTTCATGAATGTTATGAAGATTACTCAAACTCAGTATTTATTTAATATCTACATTTGAAGAATTACTTTGATAAAACAAAAATCACCGCGAAATAAAACCATCACGTTAAGCCGTAAAGAAATATCCGATTATTCTAAACGATTAATAAAACTGGACAACAAAACTTCACTTTCGGAAATTATTAATAAAACTATCAACCAAAATTTATTTGATGTTTTAGACTTTTTACCGGAAGAATTTGTTGATCTGATTATTATTGATCCGCCGTATAATCTTACTAAAACATTTAATTCAAATTCATTTAAAGAAAGATCTGTTCTTGAATATGCCGAGTGGATTGAGAGTTTTATCCCAAAACTTAAAAAAATACTCAAACCAAATGCTTCGATTTATTTTTGCGGTGACTGGCATACTTCGATTTCAATTCCTCTTGTTCTTGAAAAATATTTTATTGTTAGAAACCGAATAACATGGGAAAGAGAAAAAGGAAGGGGAGCTAAAAGCAATTGGAAGAACAATTCGGAAGATATTTGGTTCTGCACTAACTCAAATAAATATACATTTAATACCGATACTGTTAAATTGAACAGAAGAGTTCTTGCCCCGTATCGTGATTCAAATGGGAAACCGAAAGATTGGAGTTCATTTAAGAATGGCGATTACCGTTTAACTTTTCCTTCTAATATTTGGAATGATATTTCAGTTCCGTTTTGGTCTATGGGCGAGAACACTCCTCATCCTACTCAAAAGCCGGAGAAGCTGATTGCTAAATTAATTCTTGCCGGTTCCAACAAAGGGGATTTAGTTTTTGATCCTTTCCTTGGCTCGGGAACTTCATCGGTTGTTGCCAAAAAGTTAGACCGCAAATTTGTTGGTATCGAATTAGACAGATTTTATGCTTGTATCGCTGAAAAACGACTCGAAGAAGCAGAAAAAAATAAATCAATTCAAGGATATGAATTTGGTGTTTTCTGGGAACGCAATACCGCACCAATCAGTATAAAAACTCAACGAAAGAAGCATTAGTACATAAAGAACAACCGCTTCATTCCTTGATTTTCAAACCCTCAATGGGTAAAATAGCACACTAAAAAATCACACTAATGGAGGATTCCTAATGCTTAGGACGAAATTACTATTACTCATTTTACCATTATTTATTTTCATCTCATGCTCATCCCAAAACCAGAGGATAGTTGTTGCAGAATACGGTAACTACAAAATTTATTTAGATGATTTTGAAAAGGCATATGAAAGAAACTCCGGCGGATATGAAAAAGCTAAAACAGATTCGTTGAGTTCTTATCAAAAATTTCTCGATCTCTTTCTTAAATATAAATTGAAATTACGCGATGCAGAAGTCCGTGGTTATACAAAAGATTCCGATATGCAAAAAGAATTGCGTGATTATAAGATGAATATTGGTTCAACTCTATTCTTAAGCAATAAGTTATATGAACCGAATATGCATAAGCTTTATGAAAAAAGAAAAACGGAATTTAGAGCAAGTCATATTTTTCTTCTTCCTGATTCTACGATGAGCGAAAATAAAGTGAAAGAATTGGGTAAAGAGCTTATAAAGCGTATTCAAAACGGAGAAGATTTTGCAACGTTAGCTAAGCAATATTCCAAAGATACCTATTCAAAAAATAACGGCGGAGATGTTTACTATTTTACTGCCGGTTTAGTAAATAATATTGCTATTGAAGATGCTGTTTATGGAACTGAGCTGGGGAAAATTTATCCCGAATTAGTTTATTCCGGTTCAGGGTATCATATAATAAAGATAACTGAAAAACATCCTCGCAAGGTATCAATCGCTGTTGAACATATATTAATCACTTTCGCTGATTCAACAGGTAAAGCCGATACTGCCAAAGCATTTAAAACAATTCAGGATATAGAACAAAAAATTAAAACTGGAGCTGACTTTGGTGAAATGGCGCGAACATATTCTCAAGATAAAGGAAGCGCTATGCAGAGAGGTTCTATTGGATCAATTCAACGCGGACGTACTGTAAAAGAATTTGATGAAGCTGCATTCAAATTAAAGAAAAGTGAAATTTCTCCAATTGTTACAACGCAATATGGTTTTCACTTAATAAGATTAGCTGATGAATCTCCATATCCAATCTACGAACAAGAGAAAGAAGAACTTAAAGGGATCTACGACCGGATGCGTTATAAAACAGATTATGAACAATTAGCAGAAAAATTAAAAACGGAATTGAAGTATTCCTTAAATGGAGAAACATTTGCTAAGATAATGGCTAACAGCGATACAACAAGAATCGCCGAGAGTTACTGGAAAAGTAATCTGCAAAAAGTAGTTGGAAGCCAGGAACTTTTTAGTATTAATAATAAATCTTATCCATGCGATAGTTTGTTCGCTTTTATGATCAAACGTAATATTAGCTTAAATATGATTATAAATTCATTGATCCTTGATGAATCGCTGAAAATATATTCCGGCGACTTATTGATCAAAGAAAAAGCTTTAACATACGATAATGAGAATCCCGAATTTGCAAAACTGATTGACGAATACGAAAAAGGAATTTATTTATTTCAAATTCTTGAAGAAGAAATATGGTCTAGAATTTCTATTGACAGTGCAAAAGTTTATTCTTATTGGGAACAAAATAAACAAAACTATAAATGGAAAAATCGAGTTGAGTTCAAAGAGATCTACTGCCAAACAGATTCTCTAATAAATCAATGTTATTCACTTGCAGCATCAGGTACTAACTATGATACTTTATTGGCAAAGTATAATCAAAGAACCGGATATGATAATACTCCCGGTTATCATGGGTTAGTAGATATTAATTTCAATGAATTATCAAAACAATCAAACGAATTGAAGAACTTAGGTGATATTTCCAAACCTTTCCAAATTGATAACGGTTGGTCAATTGTAAAACTAATTAAACGCGATTCAGCTCGAATAAAAACTTTTGATGAAGCAAAAGCAGAAGCAAGCAGTCAATTACAAGAATTTGAAAGTAAACGTCTTGAAGATGAGTATTTGAATAAGCTGAAAAAAGTTTATAAACCAAAACTATATTATGAAGAACTCAGCAAAGCATTTAAGCAGTAACAATTATTGCATTATAATTTTTTTTGTTTTTGCTTTAACTCAGTTTGGTTGTTCTAAAGAAGAAAAACCATCCAAGCATATTGCGAAAGTAAATAAGTCCGTATTAACGGAAGATGATATAAAATTAGCTTTATCGGAAGAACGTAATAAAGGGATATATAGAGAAGAGTATATCAACAACTGGATACAAACTGAAATTCTATTTCAAGAAGCGGCTGATAAAGGATTATTAAATGATAAAGAATTCAAATCATTGTTGGACCGCACTAAAAAAGAATTAGCTTCTGCCTTATTCATTAGGAAAATAGTTGATGAGAATAGAATCGAACCGACTGAAGACGAAATAAAAAAATATTTTGATAATAATAAAGATGATTTCAAACTAGTTGATGATGCATACAGATTTAATGAAATTAAGTTTAACGATTATAATAAAGCGTTCGAATTCAGAAATTCTTTACTTGAAACCGAATGGAATCGGGCATTAAATCCATATCGTAATGATCAATCAATAATCGAATTACAACCTCAAAAATTGTTATTGAAATATCAGCTACAACCGGCTACATTGCTTCGCGTTATCACAACTTTAGGTGTAAACGAAGTTAGTGTTGTTTTAGAAACGGAACCGATGAAATTCACAGTTGTTCAACTTCTTGAAAAGCTTGGTAAAGATCTTATCCCTCCGCTTGATATGGTTAAGAATGAAGTAAAAGAAAGATTATCAATCATAAAAAGAAATCAGTATATAAAAGAGTATATAGACAAATTAATCGCAGATCATAATTTGGAAATTGAGAGGTATTCAGAATGAAGAAAATATTTTTAATCCTATTTGTAATTGCCGGAGTAATAAATGCACAGCAAGTAATAGATAAAATTGCTGCTGTTGTTGATAATGAAATCATTTTACAATCAGAACTTGATTTCAGAACTAATATGGAAGCTGCACAAAAGAATCTAAATCCGGCTGATATAAATTTACGCCGCCAGATTCTTAATGCAATGATAGAAGAAAAATTGCTTTATGCACAGGCAGAACTTGACTCGATAACTGTTACTGATGATCAAGTGAAACAGCGCCTTGAAGACCAGATGAATTATTTTATTCAGCAATATGGCTCACGTGATCGGCTTGAACAAATTTACGGCATGCCGTATGAAAAAATAAAACGATCACTACAAGATGATACTCGTAAAGGATTAATGTCTTATATGCTTCAGCAAAAAAAATTCGGTCAACTTGATGCTACTAGAAAAGAGGTTGAAGATTTTTTTGAAACCTTCCGTGATTCTTTGCCGGACGTACAGGAGAAATTTGTTATACAGCATATCTTCCAAAATCCTAAAACCGGAGAACGTATAAAAAAGAAAGCAAAAGACTTTGCTCTATCCCTGTTAGATTCACTTAAGATCGGCGCTGATTTTGCTTCACTTGCAAAAAAATATTCTAATGATACCGGCAATGCATCGCAAGGCGGCGATCTTGGTTCCGTTAAAAGAGGTGCTTTGGTAACCGAGTTTGAAGCGGCTGCATTTGCATTAGCCCCAAATCAAATTTCCGGAGTAGTAGAGACTGTTTTTGGTTTTCATATAATTCAACTTATAGAAAGACGCGGCGAATCTATCCATTGCAGACATATTCTTATTAAAGTTAAGAGTGATGAAGAATCTGATCTGAAGGCAATTGAGTTTTTAACTGACTTAAGAGATAGTGTGGTACGCGGTAAAAATACTATTGAATACTATGCACGCTTGTATAGTGATGATAAGGAATCTGCTAAGTTCGGTGGAGAGCTTGGAACTTTTGAGACGAGCCAGCTTGACAAATCTCTGCTTGATGTTGTTTATAAATTAAAAGAAGGCGAGATAAGTTATCCAAAACGACTTGAAGTAGATAGAAATGTTTACGGTTATCATATCGTTAAATTGAAAAAAAGAATTCCGGCTCATAAAGCAGATTTAAATATTGACTATACGGAAATAAAACGAATTGCTGAATATTACAAGAAACAAAAATTGTATGCAAAGTGGATGGATGAAATAAAAAATAAAATTTATTGGGAAGTTAAATTATAACTGCAAAAATATTTTCATTCACTAAAATATAATTATAGGAAAAATATTGACAGAACAAACAAACACAAATGATGTACTGTCTGTTGAGCAGTTAGCTCATTCAGTAAAACAGATCAAACATGAAATTGCAAAAGTAATTATTGGTCAGGATCAAGTTGTTAATGATCTACTCGTAAGTCTTCTGTCAAGAGGTCACTGTCTGCTTGTAGGCGTTCCCGGTCTAGCGAAAACTTTATTAATAAAAACACTTTCGGAAGTTCTCGATCTTAAATTCAGCCGTATTCAGTTTACACCGGATTTAATGCCAAGCGATATTACAGGCACAGAAATTATTGATGAAGATCCCGTAACTAAGAAACGTATATTCAGATTTATTCAGGGTCCCGTTTTTGCAAATATTATTTTAGCAGATGAGATAAATCGTACTCCGCCAAAAACTCAGAGCGCTCTTCTTGAAGCAATGCAGGAACACAAAGTAACTGCAGCAGGTGTTACACGAACTCTTGATGAACCGTTCTTTGTGCTGGCTACACAAAATCCTATTGAGCAGGAAGGAACTTATCCTTTACCGGAAGCTCAGCTTGATCGTTTCATGTTCAATTTGTGGTTAGATTATCCAAGCTTTAAGGAAGAAATAGAAATTGTTAAATCAACGACTAGTGATTATAAACCCGAACTAAAAAAAGTAATAAGTTCAAGTGAGCTGATCAATTTTCAAAATTTAATTAAAAGAGTTCCTGTTGCTGAAAACGTAATTGAATTTGCAGTTAATTTTGTGAACAACACACGACCAACAACAAACAACCAAGATAGTTTTATTAAAGAACACGTTGCATGGGGCGCCGGTCCACGAGCTTCTCAGTATTTGATATTAGCAGCTAAAACTAAAGCTGTTATGGAAGGACGATTTACACCGGCTATTGATGATGTTAAAACGTTTCTAACTCCAGTTCTTCGTCATCGTATTATTCCCAACTTCTCTGCTGAAGCAGAAGGTATTAATTCGGTAGAGATAATAAAAAAGTTAATGTAGAAAGGAAAACAATGAACCGCATTATACATTATGAAATTCGAACAAAAGGTTCTAACTGATAAGTGGTTTATTTGTTTACTACATCAATAAATTTTCATAGATTTTGTCTAACACATTAGCAATAAGTTTTAATAACATAATTTCTTTATGGAAATATTTGGTAATAAATATCATAAAATAATTCACGGCGACGCAATTAATGCACTTGCGAGTGAAGTTAAAGATTCTTCTGTTGATTTAATTTTTATTGACCCTCCTTATAATATCGGTAAAAACTTTAATGGACATAAAGATAAGTGGGAAAAAGATTCAGATTATTTGGAATGGGCTTATAAATGGTTGCAGTTATGTATAAATAAACTAAAACCATCCGGAAGTTTGTATGTTATGACTTCTACACAATTTATGCCTTACTTTGATATTTTCATAAGAGATAAATTACATATTCTTTCTCGAATTGTTTGGTATTACGATAGCTCGGGTGTTCAAGCAAAAAATTATTACGGTTCACTCTATGAACCAATTTTGTTTTGTGTGAAGGATAAAAATAATTACACATTTAATTCGGATGAGATTTCCGTTGAAGCAAGAACTGGCGCTGAACGTAAATTGATTGATTACAGAAAAGATCCTCCACAGATTTATAATTCGAAAAAAATACCCGGGAATGTTTGGGAATTCTCGCGTGTACGTTATAGAATGGACGAGTATGAAAACCATCCTACACAAAAGCCAATCGCACTATTAGAGAGAATAATCAAAGCAAGCTCCAATCCAGGTGATACAGTATTAGATCCTTTCGCTGGAAGTTTTACAACTGCTTATGTTGCTCAGCAACTTGGTCGTAAATCAATTTCTATCGAGCTGCAAGAAGACTACATTAAGATTGGTTTGAGAAGACTGAAACTATCTGAAGTGTACAAAGGCAAAAAGTTACTAAAGGAATTGAAGACCTATGAAGAAGAGTAATACTATGATCCGAATAGTACCCTTTGAATTGTCAGCTAACGAAATTAGAGCAGGTGTGAATGACGCAAAATAATCTCCTCCGAAAACTATTTCTCACGGGGGTGAGTATAGCAGTTATTATTTTTACATTCACTTGTTGTTCAAAGAAATCAGAAACCACTATTCAAAAAACAAAACCCAACCAATTTGGTCTTGCTGTTGATAATCTCATAGAAGTCTGTGATACTATCGAAGCTGATCAAACTCTTTCCGATATTTTGATCCCTCATGGAGTAAATCAGCAGAAGATCAATCAAATAGAAAAAGCGGCTCGTGATATATTTCCGCTTCGCAGTTTTAGAGCAGATGACGAATTGTATATTTATGCAAAGTGGGATTCTGTCGAAACTGTTAAATATTTTGTTTATGTGAAAGATCCCGTGAACTATGTTGTTTTTGATTTTAGCGACTCTGTTAATATTTACAAAAAACAAAAACCGGTTACGATTAGAGAAAGAACAGTTTCAGGAGTGATCAGTAATTCTTTATATCAAACACTCCAGGAAAAAAAGATTGAACTTCAAGTTGCTGCACGATTAGAAGATATTTACGCATGGCAGATTGATTTCTTTAGAATTCAACCTACAGACAGCTTCAAAGTAATTTATGAGCAAATTTTAGTTGATGGAGAGCCGGTTGATGTTGGAAAAATCCATGCTGCAAATTTCTTTTCCAATAATGAAAATCATTTCGCTTTTTACTTTGATAAAGAAAAAGGCGAAAGTTATTTTGATGAGAAAGGGAATAGTCTTAAAAGATTATTCTTGAAAGCACCATTGAAATACAGCAGAATAAGTTCGCGTTTTTCCATGAACCGTTATCATCCAATACTACATAGGACCAAAGCACATCTTGGAACAGATTACGCCGCTCCTACAGGAACACCGATTATGACAGTCGGCAATGGAGTAGTTATCGAAGCAAGTTATACAAGCGGTAATGGAAATTATGTTAAAGTGAAACACAATGCGACTTACACGACACAATATTTACACATATCGCGTTTTGCAAAAGGAATTCGCCGGGGTGTTTCGGTTTCTCAGGGTCAAGTGATCGGTTATGTTGGAAGTACCGGATTAGCAACCGGCCCGCATGTATGTTTCCGCTTTTGGAAAAACGGAAGGCAGGTAAATCCGTTAAGAGAAAAATATCAGTCTTCCGGTCCCATCAGAAAAAAGAATAAAGAGAAGTTTGAAATAGTTAAGAGAGAGTGGATGGAGAAGCTTCAAGCTGTTAGCGGTTAGCCATTAGCTTTTAGATAAAAATAATATCGAAGAGCTAAAAGCTAATCGCTAATTATTCCTCTGCATCTTCTTGCACCATTATGAATAATTATTCATTCAACGATTGACGGAAATTTACTTCACTGACCTTCGAATTAATTTTTTTTAATCTCACATCAAAATCATTGCATTGAAAAAATTAGTTTCATAGTTTTGCAACACTTTATAAACCTAAGGATGTAAAATGAAAACAGAATGCCCGGTATGCGGAGCGCAGATCGAACTAGCTTCTGATGCAGTTCAAGGTGAATTAATTGAATGCCCCGATTGCGGCACTGAATTGGAAGTTGTATCTGTCAATCCACCTCAAGTAAAAGAAGCTCCTCAAGAAGAGGAAGATTGGGGTGAGTAATTTGATCTGGGTATTAGATTCAACTTTACGCGAAGGCGAACAAACTCCGGGTGTTTATTTTGATAAACATATAAAACTTGCAATTGCAAGTCTGCTGGAAGAAATTGGTGTTGATATCATCGAATCCGGTCACCCGATGGTTACACCTGAAATTCATGCTGCTGTAAAATCAATTGCGCAAAAAGGATACAAAGCAATAATTGGTGCTCACTCGCGCTCACTTCAGAGCGATGTTGATCTTGCTCTTGAATGCGGTGTCGGATTCCTCGGAATTTTCTATTGCGTCTCAGATGAAAGATTAACAACAGTTTTTAAAAAAGATTTAGATACTGCAATCAAACAGATCACAGATGTAATTAAGTATGCAAAATCACAGAAACCGGATCTATTAATTCGTTACACTCCGGAAGACACAGTTCGTTCTCAATTTGAAAATGTTGTTAAAACTGCGGCTGCTGCAGTTGAAGCCGGAGCGGATATTATTAGTGTTGCCGATACAACAGGTTATATGGTTCCCGGGACATCTAGAAGCATGTATGATTATGTATCACGATTGATACAAGAATTAGACAAATTAAATTTACATCCAAGAATTGCCGTACATTGCCATAACGATCGCGGATTAGCTCTTGCTAATGCACTAGATGCATATCGAGCCGGTGCAAGTATAATTGATGCAGCTGCATTAGGTCTTGGCGAAAGAGCAGGAATTGTGGATCTCGCTTCTTTATTAGTTGTCTTAACAGTTGATTATAATGAAACAAGATGGAATCTTTCAAAACTAGTTGAACTTTACGATTTAGTTAGTAAACATTCCGGGATTCCAATTCCGGCAAACTTTCCGATCACCGGAAAAAATGCTTTCACACATTGCGCAGGTGTACATACACATGCGGCTTCAATTAATCCAATGCACTATGAAAGTTTGAATCCGGAAATTCTTGGACGGACGAGAACATTTTCGCTTGATCATATGTCCGGTATAGCTTCTTTGAGGTATGCATTAAAATTAATAGAAGAAAACTCACTTGATGAACCGCATCAAATAGATGTTCTTAAAGAAGTAAAATCAGTCGGTCAACACGGTCGTACTGTTGATCTTGCCGAACTAAAACATATCGTTGATGCAGTTAAACATCACAAGACATTCAATAGCTGAGATGAATTTCTCAGCTCTGCTTTTGAAATATATTTGAACTAGGAGAGAAAAATGAAAATCGGGCTGCTTCATTCGTTGATTAGAAAAGATGAAAAATTTCTGATAGATGAATTCAATAAAGTAAAAGGAATTGAATTAGTAATGATAGATGACCGTGAAATTAAATTTAATATCGGTAAAGATAAATTTGATCTTGATGTTATAGTTGAACGGTGTATCAACCACTCAAGAGCATTGCATGGTTTGAAATTATTTGAATCAGCCGGAATTAAATGTGTGAACACATATAATGTTGCAACCATTTGCGGCGATAAATTATTAACATCTTGTGCATTGTCAGATTATAAAGTTCCTCAACCTGAAGTACGTGTTGCCTTCACAGAAGAATCGGCACTTAAGGCAATTGAAGAGATGGGTTATCCAGTTGTACTAAAACCTGCTGTAGGTTCTTGGGGAAGATTACTTTCAAAAGTAAATGATCGTGATGCAGCAGAAGCAATCTTAGAACATAAAGCAGTTCTAGGTTCATATCATCATTCTATTTTCTATATTCAAAAATATGTTGAGAAAAAAGGAAAAGATATTCGTTCATTTGTTGTTGGTGATAAATGTATTGCCGCGATTTACAGAACTTCTGCTCACTGGATAACAAACACTGCGCGTGGCGGTGTTGCAACGAATTGTCCGGTTACAGATGAATTAAATGATATCTCGATACGCGCGGCAAAAGCTGTAGGCGGAGGAATTGTTGCTATAGATGTTTTTGAAACTGCACAAGGATTGATGGTTAACGAAGTGAACTATACTATGGAATACAAAAACAGTATCACTACAACCGGCGTAAACATTCCTCAGAAAATGGTTGAATATATTTTAGAAGTTGCTGAAGGTAGAAAATGAAATTAAAAGTTTCGATCATTGGTGCTTCCGGATATACAGGAGGAGAGTTACTAAGACTTTTACTTTTTCATCCTAATGTTGAAATAAATCAAGTTACATCCGAAAGCTATACGGGAAAATATGTTTACAAGATCCATCCGAACTTGCGTAAATCTACAATGCTTAAATTCAGTTCGGCAAACGAACTGCAGCCGTGCGATCTTTTATTTTTATGTCTGCCTCATAACAGATCCCAAAATAAAATTGATGAATTTAAAAAGTTGGCGCCAAAAATTATTGATCTCAGCGCTGACTTCCGCTTAAAAGATGTTAACGAATATGAAAAATGGTACGGACATAAACATGCACGTCCGGATTTGCTGAACGATTTTGTTTATGGAATTCCCGAGCTTCACCGCGAAGAGATGAAGAAAGCAAATTACATTTCGAGCGCAGGATGTAATGCAACTGCAAGTATACTTGGTTTGTATCCGCTTTATAAAAATAATTTAGTTGAATTGGATAGAACAGTAATCGAAGTTAAAGTAGGATCAAGCGAAGGCGGTAATAAAGGAAACGAGGGATCGCATCATCCGGAAAGAGCTAATGTTGTACGCTCTTATCAGCCGACTCAGCATCGCCACACAGCCGAGATGCTTCAAGAACTTTCATTCGGACAAAAACTTACAATTCACTTTTCTGCAACTGCAATAGATATGGTTCGCGGGCTGCTTGCTACTTGTCATGTTTTCCTTAAAAGTGATCTTCAAGAAAAAGATATTTGGAAAGTTTACCGTGATGCATACGGTAATGAGCCGTTCATAAGGATTGTTAAAGAGAGTGAAGGCATTTACCGTTATCCTGAACCGAAATTATTGATCGGCACAAATTATTGCGATATCGGATTTAAGAAAGATGAGTTTTCTAATCGTCTTGTTGTTATAAGTGCGATTGATAATTTAATGAAAGGCGCTGCCGGTCAAGCGCTTCAAGCATTTAATTTAATGAATGGTTTTGATGAACGGACCGGATTAGAATTTCCGGGACTTCATCCAATTTGACGAAGTCATTCTGAGGAGTAAAACGACGAAGAATCACTTACTCGATTTGTTTGAGATTCTTCTCCCGATGCTTCACTGAACTCAGCAATCGGGATCAGAATGACAAGAGAAAGAATATGTGCAGATTACTTTACGTTAATTCTAAAAATAAATTTTCATGTACAGAGCATCTCAACAAGTTTGCAGAGATTTCCAGGAACAGTAAAGAGTTTCAAGGACACGGCTGGGGCTGTGCATATTTTCAAAACGGGAGATGGAATTATTATAAAAATGTAAAACCGATTTGGGAAGATGATCTTTCTCAATTTGGCGATTCGGATCGCTTAATTGCACATGCCAGAAGTGCATTCAAAGATGAAGGTATTGTTGTCGAAAATAATATGCCGTTCTATGATGGCAAGTACATTTTTATTTTTAACGGTGAACTTAGAGGAGTAAAGATTAAAGAAGAAGGGAAGATCGGCGCAGAAAAGATTTTTAATTATATAAAAAGATTTGATAAAAGTAATATCAAAGATGCTTTAAGCAAAGGGGCAGAGATCATAAAAAAGAAATCTAGTTTTATTCGTGCTATGAATATTATTATGGCAGACGAGAGATCAGCTTATGTCTATTCCCATTTCAACGAAGATGAAGACTACTTTACAATGTATCTAAAAAAAAATATTGAAATATCGATTGTCTGTTCAGAAAAATTATCAAATGAAAATGATTGGGCACCGATCCAAAATAATTCATTAACGGAGATTCAATGCTTTTAATTAAAATCGGCGGAGGGAAGGATTTAAATCTTGTTGGGATCGTAAAAGATTTAGCTTCGCTTAATGAAAAATTTATAGTTGTGCACGGTGCTAACGCATTACGAGATGAACTTGCTAAAAAGCTTGGTATTGAAAAAAAAGTTGTTACTTCACTTTCCGGTTATGATTCTGTTTTCAGCAATGAAAATACAATTGATCTTGCTATGATGGCTTATGCCGGTTTGAAGAATAAAAGAATAGTAGAGCTATTTCAACAGCATGGAGTTAATGCAGTCGGGCTTTCCGGTATTGATGGAAAAGTTATACAAGGTAAAAGAAACAGCGGAATTAAAGTCCGAGAAGGCGGAAAAACATTATTGCTAAGGGATTTTTCCGGTAAACCCAAAGCCATAAACAAACAACTTTTGGATCTATTACTTGATAACGGTTACACGCCTGTTCTTAGTGTTCCGTTGATTGATGAAAATAACTTCGCGATCAATTCCGAAAACGATGACATTATTACTTTGCTTCAAAATGAATTTAAAGCTGAAAAAATAATTTCGCTTATAGAAGCGCCAGGATTTTTATTAGATAAAAATGATCCTACATCACTTGTTTCAAAAATTTCTAAAACAGAATTAGAAGAATTGGAACAAAAAGTTGATGGTAGAATGAAAAGAAAAATTCTTGCACTTAGAAAATTGTTCGAGTCGGGAGATACAACTGTAATTCTTTCAGACGGCAGAACTGAAAATCCAATTAAAGATGCATTAGATGGAAAAGGAACTACAATACAATGAAAGATTACAAAGCAATCACCCAGCAATATGAAATTGATGTTTATCCGCGCCGCGATGTTGTACTAGTGAGAGGAAAAGGAGCGCGCGTATGGGACGATCAAGGTAATGAATATATTGACATGGCGGCGGGAATTAGTGTAGCTAATGTCGGACATGCTAACGATAATGTTGTTGAAGCAATTTCCAAACAAGCGGCAACTCTTATTACTTGTCCAAATACTTTTTACAATGATACTAAAGCAATCTTTTTGGAAAAACTATTCAGCATAGTGCCCAAGAATTTAACTAAAGCATTTCTAACGAACAGCGGTACCGAAGCAATTGAAGCGGCAATCAAATTTGCACGTTTAAATACCAAGAAAACAAAATTCATTGCAGCAATGAAAGGCTTTCATGGAAGAACGATGGGTGCATTAAGCGCTACTTATAAAAAAGAGTACCGCGAAGGATTTGGTCCGTTAGTTCCGGGTTTTACTTTTGTATCGTATAATAATTTTGAAAAACTTTCTGCTGCTGTTGATGATGATACCGCAGGAATCATTCTCGAACCGATCC
>Ga0209514_10004106_pt1 | contig 19941 bp, 21 predicted proteins | sample Subgrocontami58m_FD_187452 | JGI IMG/M metagenome (GOLD analysis project Ga0209514, IMG submission 187452) | Subsurface groundwater microbial communities from S. Glens Falls, New York, USA - GMW37 contaminated, 5.8 m (SPAdes) (version 3) | ecosystem: Environmental > Aquatic > Deep subsurface >...
CCAGGCGCCACCAGGAGAACGGAGCGCCCCGCAAATGCCAGGCAGTGATTTTGCCCTCTGGGCGGTGAATGCATGAAGGAGACCCCTCCCACCGCCACTGTGGTGGAGCGGAAAGAGGTCACCCACGACCTCTTCATATTGAAACTGGCGCCTTCCATCCCCTTCACCTTCACGGCAGGCCAGTATTGCACCCTCGGCCTCGATGGCATCGAACGGCCCTATTCCATCGTGTCCGCCCCGCAGGAATCCACCCTCGAGCTGTTCATCGAGATGGTGCCCGACGGCGCCCTCACGCCGCGCCTACACCGGCTTTGTGTAGGCGATCAGGTGAACCTGCGGCCCAAAGCCAAAGGGGTCTTTACCCTGGACGAGCACTTCCGCACTCACCTCATGGTGGCAACGGTCACGGGGGTCGCGCCCTACGTCAGCATCCTGCGCTCCTACCTGCGCCAGAACCTCCACGGCCACCGCTTCTTCATCCTGGACGGGGCCTCCTACCAGGACGAGCTCGCCTACACCGCCGAGCTGCGGGGCATGGGTCAGACCACCCCCACGGTCCTCTATCTGCCCTCGGTGAGCCGGCCGGCGGATGCCCGCAACCGGGGCTGGATGGATGGGACGGGACGGGTGGTGCAATGGGTGGAGCCCATCCTCACCCGCCACGGCCTGAAGCCGGAGGATACGATGGTCTACGCCTGCGGCCACCCGGGCATGGTCGCCACTATCAAGGAGAACCTGGGCGCGCAGGGCTTCAAGGTGAAGGAAGAGCGGTTCTGGCGCGAGCAGGCGGGGCCGTAACAGAAAAACGGGAGCTCTAGGCTCCCGTTTTCGAAGCGCCGGGCAGACCAGCGGGTCAGGCGGCCTTGGGGGCCACGGCCCGGTCCTCTAGCCGCTTGATGGCGGTCCGGACTCGGGTCAGATGCTTGAAGATATTCTCGGCCGGCCCGAAGTTGCCCCCGATCTCCCGGGCAAAGCGGAGCTGCACCTTGTACTCGTCGTGGAGCAACTCTTCCAGGGCGCCCAGCCTGACGACATCGTTCCAGAGCTCCATGGCAACCTCCCTAAGCACAAGTCCCAACTTGCACTTTAGCTAGGTCAGCCCCTTTTGTCAAGCCCGCGCTCGCCTCTCCACACCTCTAACGGCGCGCCCGCGCCGCGGCCAGGGGGGGCTTGGCCGGTGCGCCCGTCCGGCTCCAGTACAGCCCGCCCACCACGATGTAGGTACGGGTGGACTCAACCCCGGCGAGGCCATGGACCCCCTCTATCACCAGGCGGTCCAACTCCTCCTGGTCGGCCACCTCGACCTTGGCAACGATGTCGGTCTCGCCGTAGACCACAGCCGCTTCCGCGATGGCGGGGAAGGCGCGGAGCTGCTCCACGACCTGGTCGGCGATAGTCCCCGGCACCTTGATAAGAAGGTAGGCACGCACCTTGGCTCCTTTCCGAGTGGACTGCGGGCGCCGGAAACGCTCGTCGGCTTTCCACAGCGCCGGGATGGCGGTGAGCCCCGCCTGCCGAAGCAGAGAGACCAGGAGGGGGTACAGGTGGTCCTCCTCGGCTGTCCGCCAGCGCGCCAGGACGTCGAAGCTGCCGCCGTAGACCACAGCGGCCTCCTCCACCTCCTCCTGCTGGCGCAACAGCCCAAGCACCAGGCGGCGACGCTCCTCCGGTACCGCCAGGGCCACGTAAGTCACCACCTCGGCCTCCCGCGTGGCCAGACGATAGGCATGCTGGAGAGAGAATCCGCGCTGATAGTAGCGCCAGAGAGCGCGCAGCCGCTGCAGGTCCGTCGCCGAGTAGTCGCGGCGGGCGATGCGCGCCTTGGGCACCTTCTGCGGCTGGATGTACCCCAGGCTCTCCAGGTAGTACACCAGGCGCTTGGGGAGCCCCGGCACCGCCGCCAGCACCTCCTTCAGCTCCAAGGCGCCTCCCGCAAGTCCAAGTCCACCCCTGGCCTTACTATAGCGCTCAGACTCGCCCCCTGGCGACCCTCTCAGTACGTGTCCGGGGCCCGTTAGCGCGTCTTGGGGTTGAAGACGTCGGCCAGGGCATCGCCCAGGAGATTGAAGGCGAAGAGCAGCAGAAAGATGACCCCGATGGGGAACAGGATCAAGTGGGGGTACTGGCGCAGCAGGCTCAGGTTGCCGATGCCGAAGCCCTCGGCCACCATCGCCCCCAGGCTGGGCACCGGCGGCTGCACGCCGATGCCCAGGAAGCTCAAGATGAACTCGCTCCCCGCGGCGCCTCCCAGGCCCAGGGTGATCACCACGATGATAAGCCCAGAGATGTTGGGCAACAGGTGGCTGAAGAGGATGCGGCTGGTCGGCGCCCCCAGGGCGCGGGCGGCGTCCACGAACTCCGCCGAGCGCAGGGAGAGCACCTGGCCCCGCACCAGGCGCGCCATGCCGAACCAGCTGAAGGCCGCCACCGCCAGGGCGATGACGAAGTAGTCCACGATACCCGTCTGCACCAGGCCCCGAAACCCAAAGGAGTCCTCGATCCCCCGCACGAAGTCCAGAATGCGCGGCCGCATGGTGGCCGCCAGCAGGATTAAGAGCAGTATCTCCGGGAAGGCGGCGGAGACCTCGCCCGTGCGCATGATCAGGGAGTCCACCCTCTTCCCGAAATAGCCGCTGACCAGCCCCAGGGCCACGCCCATGAAGAGGGCCCCACTGACGACCGAGGCCACGCTGACGATCACGGTGGTGCGCAGCCCGTAGATCACGCGGCTGAGCAGGTCGCGCCCCAGCCGGTCGGTCCCGAAGGGGTGCTCCAGCGAAGGGCCCCGGCGCGTCTGGGTCAGGTCCTGGGTGGAGTAGTCGTAGGGAGCGATGAGAGGGGCGAAGATGCCGGACGTATAGATGCCGATGATGACGACCAAGGAGGCCAGGGCGACCTTCTTGCCCAGCAGCCGGTGCCAGGCCCGGGACCAGTGCCCCTGGGCCGGCCGTCGCCGGGCCACCTCCGCCGGGTTTTGCACTGGCTCGACCATGATCAGTAGCGGATGCGGGGGTCAAGAAAGGTGTAGGCCACGTCGATCAGCAGGTTCGCCAGCACGAAGGTGGCGGCGCCGATGATAGTGATACCCATGATCACTGGGTAATCGCGGTTGAAGATGGACTCGAAGGCCAGGCGCCCGATGCCGGGTATGCCGAAGATTGTCTCGCCGATGATGGTGCCCCCGATCAGCCCCGCCACGGAGAACCCCAGCATAGTCAGCACCGGCAGGAAGGCGTTGCGGGCTACGTGACGCCGGCTGATGATCCCGGGCGTCAGCCCCTTGGCGTAGGCCGTCCTCACATAGTCCTGGCTCAGCACCTCCAGGGTGCTGGTGCGCATCACCCGGACGATGAGGGCGAGCCCGGGCACGGCGATGGCCACCGCTGGGATGATGATCCTGGTGTCAAAGAGCCCGCCCCACCCGGCGCTGGGCACGAGCTTCAAAAGGACTACGAAGACCAGCAGGAAGAGGGGCCCCGTGATGAGCACCGGCAGGGAGGAGATGAACACAATGCCCGTCACGATGGCGGGGTCCAACCAGCGCCCCTGGAAGCGCGCCGCCGCCATCCCCAGGGGGATTCCGATAGCCACCACCAGCAGCAGGGCGGCCAGGTTCAATTGGGCGGAGACCCACATCCGGGGCAGGATCAGCTCCAGCACCGTGCGTCCCTGATAGCGATAGCTGTCGCCGAAGTCCCCCCGCACCACCCCTCCCACATAGTCGGCGAACTGGACCACGAAGGGGCGGTCCAGCCCCATCTGGGTGCGCAGCCGCGCCACGGCCTCGGGGTTAGCCTTGGTCCCCAGCCGCACCTCCACGGGGTCGCCGGGCCCGTAGGTGCCCAGCACGAAGGTGATGAAAATAACTATGACCAGCAGCACCGGCAGCCAGAGCAACCGGCGGACGACGTAAGCCGTCACGGCGCTGCCGCCAGCCGGGGCACCGGCAGGAACACGTCTCTACTCACGGCCGCTCGATGGAGACGTCCTTCAGCTTGGGGACGATCAAGCGCGTGAGCTTGTAGCCCTTGATGTAGGACTTGATCAGCACGAAGCGCTCGCCGGTGTACCAGAGCGGGATCCAAGCGGCGTCCTCCACCACCGTCTGCTCGGCGTCCTGGTAGAGCTTGATGCGCTTGTCGCTATCCTGCTCGACGCGGGCCAGCTCCAGGAGACGGTCCACCTCAAGGTTCTTGTAGGCGCCGTGGTTGTTGAAGCTCTTGCTGTGGAACAGGATGTCCATGAAGTCCTGGGGGTCGGGATAGTCGGCGTTCCAGCCCAGGCCGCCGAACATCTGGAAGCGCTGGCGGTTGAGGTCTTGCAGGTAGGTGGCCCATTCCGTCTGCTGGACCTCCACCGTCACCCCCAGGTTCTGCTTCCACATCTCCAGGATCACCTCGGTGTCCAGGCCCACGGTGCCCCCGGTGCCAGGGACCGTCATGATGATGCGGGGCAGCTTCTCCGGGCCGCCGTACTTGGACTCCGCCAGGAGCTTCTTGGCCTGGACGGGGTCGAAGCGCAGGCCGCTGATGCTGGGGTTATGCCCGGGGAAGCCCGGCGGCAGGACGCCATAGGCGGGGACCACCAGGCTCGATAAGACCTCCTTGGCGATGGTCTCCTTGTCGATCGCCAGGGTGAAGGCCTGGCGCACTTTCTTATCGTCGAAGGGGGGCTTCCCCACATGGAAGCCGATGTAGGAGACATCAAAGGAAGGGTCGCCCCGGAGCAGCTCCTTGTTCAGGGGGTCGTTGGGGTTCAGTACCCGGTCCAGCTCCGCCTGGCCCACCCCGGTAAAGTCGATTTCGTTGTTCTCATACATGGTCATGGGGACGCCGCCCGAGAGGATGAAGTGGACGCGCTCGAGCTTGGCGACGCCGCGGTAAAAGTGCTGGTTGCGCTCCAGCACGAGGCGCTGCCCAGGCACCCATTCGGCGAGCTTGAAGGGGCCCGTGGCGTTGGGCTTGTTCGTCCAGCCCGGCCCCGACTCCACGTTCTGGCGGTCGACTACGTAAGCCGTGGGGTAGGTGAGCTTGGCGATGAAGTAGGGCTTGGGGGCGTCGATGGTGACCTCTAGCGTCCGCTCGTCAACGACGCGGACCCCCCGGACCTCCCGCACCAGCCCCTTGAGTTTGTCCTGCGCCCCTACGATATCGTTCATATAGGTGTCGGCGACGGGCGACTCGGTGCGGGGGTCCAGTACCCGCTCGAAGGAGTATTTGATGTCCGCTGCCTTCACCGCCTTGCCATCCTGGAACTTCACGCCGTCACGCAGCCGGAACGTATAGACGGAGCCGCCGCCCGACACATCCCAGCGCTCGGCGATGTCAGGGATGATCTTGAGGTCGGTGTCAAGGGCCACCAGACCGCTGAAAATCTCCACCACCAGCCCCGCCGACGTGGTGTCCGACGTGAGGTGAGGGTCAAGGGTCGGCGGGTCAGCCCAGAGCCGGGTGAAGGTCCCGCCGCTGGCGCGCTGGCTGGCCGCGCGGGGCGTGGGCGTCGCGGTCGCCTGGGGCCGGGCCCCGGGCTGGGTTGCGCCGGGCGTGGGGCCGGCTGGCGTCGACGTCCCCCGCGACCGACTGCTCCCGCCGAGGCATCCGGCCGCGACGACCATTACACTTAGCACCACCGGCAAGAGCCAGCCCCTAACGCTGGTTTTCATTCATACACCTCTCGGCAAATACGCCCGTCTGTCGCTGCTGGAGCGCTCTGCTATGATAGACGCGCTCTGCCTCCCATTCAAGAGACACTATAGATACGCTCCCCTCCAATATACGTAGGCGTACTAGATAGCGGTTCGCGGGAAAGCGGCCGCCGGAAAGGATGACGATGAGCTTCCCACGCTGGTCGCTGGCCGCCGCAGCCCTGGGCCTGCTGTTGAGCGCCTGCCTGGGCGGCACGCCACGGCCGCGGGCGACGCCTATGGCCACCTTTCTCCCCCCGGCAGCGGCCACCGCCACCGCCCGGGCCGGGGGCACCGCACCGACCGCGACCCAGTCGCCAACTCCCGCCACGTTGCCTGCCACCAGGGCCAGCGCCACCCCCACCCGCTCCCCCGCCCTGACCCCTACGGCCACCACGACTGGGCCCGCTGCCCAAGTCCTCTCCTACATCCAGCGGCTGGCCGAGGGGATCGGGCCCCGGCCCTCGGGAGGGCCGCAAGAGAAACAGGCGGCGGACTTCATCGCCGCCGAGCTCCAGCGCTTCGGCTATCAGGTGCAGCAGCAAGCCTTCGACGTGCCGCCCTCCTCTGGTCCCGGCATCCTCAGCGTGCAGACGCCTTCAGAGCGCGCGGTAGACGCCGCGCCCATGCGCCAGACGGGCCTGGGCACGGCGGTGGGGGACCTGGTGGATGCCAGCCTGGGCAGGCCGGAGGACTTCCCCCAGGGAGGCATCAAGGGGAAGATCGCGCTCATGGAGCGGGGCCAGGTCTTCTTCGAGGTCAAGGTGCTCAATGCCGTCGCCGCGGGAGCGGCGGGGGCGATTATTTATAACAGCGAGTCGGGGCCCTTCTCCGGCACCCTCCAGACCCAGGCCTCCATCCCGGTGGTGGGCATCGCCAGGGGCGAGGGCCTGGCGCTCCAACGCCTCCTGGCGGACGGCCGGGTGAGCGTCAAGCTCACCATCGCCGCCGGCCGCAGCCAGAACGTGGTTGCCGTCCTCAACCCAGGCCGGCCTCAGGCAGTCATCATCGGCGGCCACTACGACACCGTGCCCCAAACTGGGGGGGCCAACGACAACTCCTCCGGCACCGCGGCCGTCCTGGTCATCGCCCAGGAGGCAGCGCAGCGTGGCTATCCCTTCGAACTGCGCGTCATCGCCTTCGGGGCCGAGGAGCTGGGGCTGGTGGGTAGCCGCCGCTACGTGGAGACGCTCCCGGAGGCCGAGCGCCGCCGCATCCTCGCCATGCTGGACTTCGACGCCCTGGGCACCGGGCCGAGCCTGGAGATGGAGGGAGAGGAGGGGCTGCTGCGGCGCGCCCAGGAGGTCGCCCAGGCCAAGAATATCGTTATCGGCCGGTCGCATCTCCAGGGCGGCAGCAGCGACCATGCCCCCTTCCTGGCCGTTGATATCCCCGCCATCTTCTTCTCCGCCAGCGACCTCTCCCGCATCCATACCGCGGCTGACACCATCGCCAACCTGGACCCGCCGCGACTGGGGGAGGCGGTGACCATGGGGCTGGGGATGCTGGACAGCCTGGCCCGCTAGAAGAGCTACGCCCAAGCCCTGCCCTCCAGAGCAGCCAGGGCCTCCGCCAGGGGCCCACTGCCCTGGGACAACAGGCCTGCGCCCCCAGCGGCGGCCCCGCGATACGTGGCCTCTAGCTGCAAGCAGAACTCCTCGCCCGGGCTGGCGGGGTGGCCCGTGGCGAGGGCGCGGGCCACGCCCATGAGCTCGGGGTTGAGAGGGTCCAAAATGGCGGCGTCGAGGCCGGCGCCGGCCAGCATCGCCAGGAGCGCAATCTGGAGGGGCCCCTTCATCTCCGGCGACGCCCCGTAGGCGATGTTCCCCAGGCCCGCCAGCGTCCTTAGGCCCAGCTCTTTCCTGACGAGGCGGGCCGTGCCCAAGGCTTGCAGGACCCTTGCCGCGCCCGTGCCGAGGGCCGGCACCAGGACGTCCACCAGCAGCGCCTCGGGTGGAACGCCATGGTGAACGGCAGCCGGCAGCACCCGCTCCCGCACCAGATCGACGCGTTCCCGGGCGGTGGCTGGCATCTCGCGGCCGTCCAGGGGCAACACGATGACCTGGCAACGCCGCGCCGCCGCCAGAGGCAGCAGGGCCGCCAGCTTCTCGGGGTCGGCGGTGCATGAATTGATCAGCGCCTCGCCCCGGCAGACGGCGAGGCCCGCAGCGATGGCGGCAGGGTGAACGCTGTCGAGGCTAAGGGGCAAGGCCACCGCCTCCTGCACCATCCCCACCGTCCAGGCCAGCTGCTCAACGGCGTCCGCCTCGGGGAGGAATCCCACGTTCAAGTCCAGGGCGCGGGCCCCCGCCAGGGCTTGGCGGCGTGCCAGGCCCTGGATCGGGGCGGCGCGGCGGGCCTCCAGCGCCCGCCGCACGCTGGGCGTGGCAATGGTTATCCGCTGCCCGATGAGGAGCATACTCAGGCCGTCCACCTGTCCGCAGAGAGGACTCCGACCCGCTATCGCAGGGCCGCCAGCCCAGGGCTATGCTATCATGGGCCCAGTGCAGGGGGTGAGCGGCGTCCGTGGCGATGGACTTCTGGCGCCAGCAGGACATAGTATCGAGCGACGAGCTGGACTCGCCGATCGTGGTCATCGGCGCCGGCGGCATCGGCTCGCCGACGGTGCTGGCACTGGCCAAGATGGGCTGCACGCAGCTCACCGTGTACGACGACGACCTGGTGGAGAGCCATAACATCCCCAACCAACTCTATCTCCTGGCCGACGTCGGGAGGCCCAAGGTGGAGGCGCTGGCACACCTGGTCCAGGGCTTCACCGGGACAGCCATCCGCGCCCGGCCGGAGCGGGTAGCAGACCAGCGCCTGCAGGGGCTCGTCATCTCGGGCGTTGACACCATGCAGTCACGCCACGAGATCTGGCGCCGGTGCATCAAGCATAAGCCCCAGGTGCGGCTGTACATCGACGCCCGCATGGGGGCCGAGGTGTGCCGCATATACTCCGTAAACCCCGTGGACCCGGACGACATTCGCCTCTACGAGGACACGCTGTATACTGACGAGGAGGCCTCGGAGGAGCCCTGCACCGCCCGCGCGATTATCTACAACGTATTCTCCATCGCCGCCCTAATCGCTAATCAAGTGAAGAAGTGCGTCAAGGGAGAGGATCTGCCCAAGGAGATCATCTTCGACCTGAAAACTCTGGTGTTGATGACGGGACCTTGAGCGGAGCGCTCACACAGGGGAGGGAACGACGTGGTTGAGGATCAGAAGGTCCGGCAGGGGCCCCGGCGCCCCCGTGACATCAAGGGCGGGGAAGGCTCCGCGGTGCGGCTGGTGCAGCTAGGCAAGCAAATCCAGAGCTTCCGCGTGCCGGAGGGCGGGACCCTGGAGCAGGCCCTGTCCATGGGCGACATCGCCGCCAAGGCAGGCATGGATATCAGGGTGAACGGCAAGAAGGTCGCCGCGAGCTACGCGTTGCAGGACGGCGACCTGATCACGGTGGTGCCATTCATCAGGGGAGGTGAACCCATGGCCAGCGCGCCGATCCGAGTCAAGATTTACGTCGACTACCTTTGACCCTACGTCTACGCCGCAACAGGTTGGTTGCGGGATGTGAAGAAGCAGATGGGAGACAAGCTCCAGATCGACTGGCGCTATTTCTCCCTGGAGCAAATAAACCAAAAGAACGGGCCGGACTGGAAGGTCTGGGACCAGCCCCCCACCTACGAGAGCCGCAGCAACCCCTCCTTCATAGCGGCCGAGGCCGCCCGGCGCCAGGGGCAGGACGCCTTCCTCCGCATGCAGGAGCAGCTGCTGAAGGCCCGCCACGAGGAGAAACGCTTTTTCACCGATCGCGAGACCCTGGTCCTCGCGGCCCAGCGGGCCGGCCTGGACGTGGAGCGGTTCCAGCGCGATCTGGAGGACCGCAGTCTGCTCCAGAGGCTAGGCCAGGACCATACGGAGGCGGTGGAGAAATACCACGCCTTCGGCGTGCCCACCTTCGTCTTCGAGAACGGCCAGGCTGCCTACCTCAAGATGAATCCCCCACCGCCCAAGGAGGAAGCCGCGGCCGTCTTCGAGGACCTCTACCGCACCATGGCCCAGCGCCCTTACATCTACGAGCTGAAGCGGCCCGGCGAGCACTGGCCCAAGAAGTAGGGGCCCCGTCCCCCCGGATGCTCGCATCACGGCTATCCAGGCCACCCAGCAGGCTCCGCTGGGTGGCCTGTCGCATAGGGCGTCCACGCCTGAGGGACCACTAATATGATGGGATCAGGGGCAAGCGCTATCAGGGGCGCTCCATGACGACGCTGCGGGTGGCGCTAGCCCAGATCAACACCACCGTGGGCGATCTGGCGGGCAACAGCGCCAAGATCGTGGACTACATCGGACGGGCGCGGGCCCTGGGCGCCGACCTGGTAGCCTTGCCGGAGCTGGCCATCACCGGCTACCCGCCCGAGGACCTGCTGCTGAAGCCCTCCTTCATCGCCGAGAACCTGCAACGCTTGCAGGAGGTGGCGGCGGCGGCCAGGGATATCACCGCCGTGGTGGGCTTCGTGGACCGCGACGGCGATATTTACAACGCCGCGGCGGTCATCCACGACGGCAAGGTCGTGGGCGTCCATCACAAGAACTACCTGCCGAACTACGGCGTCTTCGACGAGGACCGCTACTTCCGGGCCGGCACCCTGTGCCCCGTCTTTCTCATCGCCGGGGTGCCCGTGGGTGTAAACGTCTGCGAGGACATCTGGTATCCCACCGGCCCCGTGGCCAAGCAGGTCGCCGCCGGGGCCGAAATCATCGTCACCATCAACGCCTCGCCCTACCACCACGGCCGCCAGGGTCCGCGGGAGCACATGGTAGGGACCCGCGCCCACGACAACGGCGCTTTCGTCTGCTACGTGAACCAAGTGGGGGGCCAGGACGAGCTGGTCTTCGACGGCGCCAGCGTGATCTTCAACCCCAGGGGTGAGCCCATCGCAAGGGCCCGCCAGTTCCAGGAGGAGCTGCTGCTGGCCGACCTGCCCGTGGACGACGTCTTCCGCCACCGCCTGCGCGACCCCCGCCGCCGCAAGGAGCAGCTCGCCCTGCAGGCCGCCGGAGTGCCATCCCTCGTCAGCGCCAGCCCACGCCAGGCCCTGCGCCAGCGCCCTCCCCTGCCAGCCCAACTGACCGCGCCCATGGAGCCCCTGGCCGAGATCTACCAGGCGCTGGTCCTGGGCACCCGCGACTACGTGACCAAGAACAGGTTCAAGAAGGTCGTCATTGGACTCTCCGGCGGCATCGATTCCAGCATGGTCACCACCATCGCCACCGACGCCCTGGGCGCGGAAAACGTCACCGCGGTCTCCATGCCCTCCATGTTCTCCTCCGAGTCCAGCATGAGCGACGCCGCCTTGCTGGCCCGCAACCTGGGCATCCAGCTCCTGGCGGTGCCCATCAAGTCCGCCTACGACACCTACCTGGACACCCTGGCGCCCACCTTCAAGGGGCTGCCCTTCGACGTGACCGAGGAGAACATCCAGGCCCGCATCCGGGGCAACATCCTCATGGCCCTCTCCAACAAGTTCGGTTGGCTGGTCCTCAGCACCGGCGACAAGAGCGAGATGGCGGTGGGCTTCGCCACCCTGTATGGCGACATGGCGGGCGGCTTCGCCGTGATCAAGGACGTGTTCAAGACCACCCTCTACAAGCTAGCCCGCCACCGCAACGCCGTCGCGGGCAGGCCCCTGATCCCGGAGCCGGTCCTGACCAAGCCGCCCTCGCCCGAGCTGCGCCCCAACCAGCTCACCACTGACACCCTGCCGCCCTACGAGGTGCTGGACCCCATCCTCCAGGCCTACGTCGAGGAGGACAAGTCCCTGGACGACATCGTAGCCCTGGGCTTCGCGGAGGACTTGGTGCGGCGGGTCATCGGCCTGGTGGACCGGGCGGAGTACAAGCGCCGTCAGGCACCACCCGGGGTCCGCATCACCCCCAAGGCCTTCGGCCGGGACCGCCGCCTCCCCGTCACCAACCTATACCGCCCTTAGCAAGGACCCAAAAACGCCCTCCCACAGGCCCAGGGTGAGCGCTTACCTCACTCTGACCCTTCTCCTGCGGTGGGGGAAATAGTAAAAAGAGGAGAAAGGGGGACACCCCCCAAACACCCCGGAAGGGGGCAATCCCCCTTCACCCCCGCAACGCCGCTGTGAGAGCGGTCCGACAAGTTCGCCACGAGCGGCCTTGGGGAGTGCAGAGGGTCCCTCCCTCTGCCGGAGGACCAAAGGGGGTGTCCCCCTTTCTCACCCTTTTATATCACCCCCTTCCTAGCCAGGGCCTGCCCTGAGCCTGCCGAAGGGAAGGGGCCAGGGGGCGGCCCCATTGACACGCCCATTGACACGCATGTTCCGCTCTGGTACAGTGGCGACAGAACAGCCGTTCCGCACAAGCAATCAGCACAAGCAATCGGAGGCGCGAGAGTGGCCAAGCCAGTGTCGCCGCGACAGCAGAAGATCCTCAACTTCATCCGCAACTTCATCCGCCGGCGTGGGTATCCCCCCAGCATCCGGGACATCGTCCAGGGCTGCCAGGTGAGCTCCACCTCAGTGGTGGACTATAACCTCAATATCCTGGAGCGCCTGGGCCTCATCCGGCGCGACCGCGAGGTATCGCGGGGCATCGAGCTCCTGGGCGAGGACCCGCGGGCGGGCACCACGGCCGTCCCCATCATCGGCACCATCGCCGCTGGCCAGCCCATCCCCGTCCCTGACACCGACACCTGGAACCCCGACGTCTACGAGACGATAGACGTGCCCGCCTCCCTCCTGGGGGACCGGGAGCAGGTCTACGCCCTGCGCGTCCAGGGGCAGTCCATGGTGGACGCCCTCATCGACGATGGGGACATCGTCATCATGGAACAGGCGCAGACCGCGGACAACGGGGACCTGGTGGCCGCCTGGCTGGTGAACGAGCGCGAGGCGACGCTGAAGAAGTTCTACCGCGAGGGCCGCCGCGTCCGCCTGCAGCCCTGCAACGCCCAGATGTCGCCCATCTACGCCGACGCCCGCAACGTCCGCGTCCAGGGCAAGGTGCTCCGAGTCGTGCGCTAGAGCAGAGAGCGACCGCCTATATGGTGGGGACAGGCCACTGGCTCGGCTCCCCGCAGAAAAACCGTCCGCCGGTTGGCGGACGGTTTTGGTGTGACCTATTAAATGACGCTAGTCGGACGAGGGCAGCGCCTTGGGCTGCATGATCGCCATGGGTTTGCCATCGCAGCAGACCACTTGACCGTCACCCGCCTTGGTGCACAGCACCTGGGTGCCACACTTCTCACACTGGAGCCGCTTGCCGAGCTGGTTGGGCACGGGGGATTACCTCCCTATTGTCCTACTTCTTGATCTGCATGGGCTGGCTGCAGCAGGTCATGCTGCCCGCGCCGCCCTTGGTGACGATGAACTCGGAGCCGCACTTGGTGCACTGGTAACGCTTCCCGGTCTCGTTGGCCATCGGTCTCGGAACCTCCCGCGAATCTATGAACGCCCTATTATAGGGAGACCCCCCCTGGCCCGTCAACAGCCCAACAGGGCTAGCCCAAAATCGAGCCCTGAGGTCGCCGCCGGGCATGTTTGCTTACGGACCGTCCAGCGGAGCGACCTCGGGTGCTCTTACACTATGCCGGCCGAAGTTACAGCCCTGCCGCAGGGCGCAGCCCTCGCAGCGCGGCTCCCGGCGACAGGCGCGCTTGCCGTGCTCCACCAGCAGGGCGTGGAACTCGTTGAAGAGGGCCGCATCAGGCGGCAGGTTGTCCCTGAACAAGCACTGCCAGCCGCCGTAGCTGTCAGTGGTGGGGCGCAGGCCCAGGCGTCCCAGTATGCGCCGGGTATAGGCGTCGATCACGAAGACCGGCTTCCCCGCCCCGTAGAGGATGATGGAGTCGGCCGTCTCCTCGCCGATGCCGTGGATGCCCAGCAGCTCCTGCCGCAAGCCATCCACGCCCTGGGCGAAGAAGCGGATCAGGTCGTCATCGTAGCGGGCCAGGTGCTCAGCCAGGGCCTTCAGCTTGCGCGCCTTGGCGTTGAAGTAGCCCGAGGGACGCACCAGGTGCGCCAGCTCCTCCGGGGACAGGGCTCGCAGCGCCGACGGAGAGAGCGCCCCGGCCGCCTTCAGGTTAGCTATAGCCCGCTCCACGTTGCCCCAGGCGGCGGATTGGGTGAGGATGGCGCCGACCATCATCTCGAAGGTGTCGCTGGCGGGCCACCAGTGCTGCGGGCCGTAGGCGCCGTACAGGGCGTCGAAGATAGAGCGCAGCTGCGCCGCCGTCGCCCACGTCGCTGTCGAAAGGGGCGACGGGGCCCCGACCGAGCGGGCCTTCATTTCACTATGGGCAGAGGCTTGGGCATCAAGATAACCTCCTGGGCGGTCACCCGGCATGGGTAAGCGTAGGCCTCGACCCCGGCGGCGCGGGCCTCCCGGAACGCCTGCCCGAAATCCGGGTCGGTGGGGTCAGTCGCGAAGCTGGTCGCATCTTGCCGTTGGACGGTGAACACAACCGCCGCGCGGTGGCCGGCCCGCGCCGCCGCGGCCAGGTCGTGCAAGTGGCGGGCGCCCCGCTGGGTAACGGCATCGGGGAAGAGCGCCACTCCATTCTCCACCCGGTTGCAGGACTTCGCCTCGATGTAACAGGTGCCCTGAGGCCCGGAGAGCAGCAGGTCCAGCCGACTGTCGCCATAGGTGCGCTCCCGTTCGACGCGGCGATAGCCCCGAAAGGACGGCAAGCGCCGGGCCGCCAAGACCTCCTCGATCAGCCGCGGCGGCAGCCGCGAGTCCAATGAGACCAGGGGCGAGACCAGCGTTCCGGCCTGTGGGGGTAGCGCCACCAGGACCAGGTCGCAGGCGGTGGCCCGTCCGTTGACCGGGGCCCTGGGCGCGACCCAGACCCGGCGACCCTCCACCAGCAGCTCGCCCAGGCGCCCGGTGTTGGGGACGTGCGCCAGGACGGTGCGACGCCCCATCCGCACCTCGGCGACGAAACGGTTGGGACGGCGCAGGAAGATGGCTGGCTCAAGGGGTGGCAGGAGCATCTCGGGTAAGTTCGACCTAAGTCCGTAGCTCCGTCTCGATCAGCCTCTCGTAGCTGGCCGCCAGCTCCCGGGTGGCTGGCCCTGGGTGGCCCGACCCTACGGCCCGCCCGTCTATCTCCGTCACCGGCACCACCCCAGACGCGCTGTTGGTCAGGAAACACTCGTCGGCGTGCAACAGGAAATCCCTGTCGAAGGGGGCTGCGCTAGAGTCCACTCGCAGCGTCGCCGCCAGCTCCAAAATGCAGGCCCGGGTGATGCCAGGGAGCACCCCGCTCTCCACTGGGGCGGTCCACAGCTTGTCGCTTTTTACCGCAAAGACGTTGGCCGTGGTGGCGCAGGCCACCTCTCCCCTGCCGTTCAGCAGGATAGCTTCGTCGCATCCCAGTCTTTGTGCCTCCAGCCGGGCGAGGACGGAGTCGCCGTAGTTACAGGACTTGATGCGGGAGAGGGGTGAGGTCTCATTGCGTCTAATGGGCGAGATGCGGGCCCTGTACCCTTTTACAGCGGCCTCGCTGGAACGCTTGCTGGCAGGAGTTGCCCTAATCGCCACCGTGGGCGTGGAGCTTGTCGGCAGGCCGATGCCCCGTCCTTTGTCTATCCCCCGGGTAACGGTCAACCGCATGATCGCTGGGGCTTCGCCCAGGTGCGCCAGAGCCCGTTGGAGACCCGCCGCCAGCTCCTCGTCCAAAGGGAGCGCTAGCGCCAGCACCGCCGCCCCCATGCGGAGCCGCGCTAGGTGTTGTGCCAGGCGAAAGATGCGCCCCCGGGGTGCCCGCATCGTCTCGAAGACGCCGTCACCCAGGGTAAACCCCCGGTCGAGGGCCGAGACGGAGGGCTCGTCCTCGGAGGAAAGACGGCCGTTTACGTAGAGGGCGCCCTGTCGTTTAGCGTTCATGCACTCCCAGGGCTTGAAAGGCGCCCCTGGCCTTGTGCATGGTCTCCTCGTATTCCGCCTGAGGGTCGGAGTCGGCCACTATCCCTCCGCCCACTTGAAAGTATGTCCTGCGCCCCTTGACCAAGAGCGCGCGGATGGGGATGCAGGTCAGCAGGGAGCCGTCGAAGCCGATGTAGCCAATGCCGCCACAGTACACGCTGCGCTGCGTCAGCTCCAGCTCGTCGATGATCTCCATAGCCCTGATCTTGGGCGTGCCGGTGACGGAGCCGCCTGGGAAACAGGCCCGCAGCAGGTCCACCCCGTCCAGACCAGGCCGCATCACTCCGCTCACCGTGGACACCATCTGGATGACAGTGGAGTACTGCTCGACCACGAATAGCTCTGGCACCGAGATAGAACCCGGCACGCACACCCGGCCCAGGTCGTTGCGCATGAGGTCCACAATCATGACATTCTCGGCCCTGTCCTTTTCGCTGGCCCTCAGCTCCTGTGCCAGCCGTAGGTCCTCTGTCGCATTCCTGCCGCGCGGGCGAGTCCCCTTCATGGGCCGGGTGCGCACCTGGCCGGCTTCCAGGTGCAGGAACTCCTCTGGAGATGCGCTGAGGACCGCCACCTCCGGGTACTGCAAGTAAGCGGCGAAGGGTGCCGGGTTGACCCGGCGCAGACGCAGGTAAAGCTCCCACGGCTCGCAGGCTATTGTGGCCTCGAACCGCTGGGAGATGTTCACCTGGTAAACATCCCCCCGGGCGATATAGCCCTTCACCTTCTTGATGGCCTCCAGGTAGCCCTCCCGTGAGAAGTTTGAAGCTACATCGCTCACGCCAGGCGAAGCCAGGTAGGGCTTGGGGCGACCTCTGGCCAACTCGAGGCGGCTGTCTATCCATTCCAAGCGTTCTCGAGCCCGTTGCCCGGCGCCTTCCGGGAGCCCAGTGGCCACAGCCCAGACGGAGCCGGTCTCATGGTCGCAGCCGATGGTCCAGTCGTAGAAGGCGACGTTCATTTCGGGGATGCCCAGGTAGTCGGAGGCCCGGCCGGGGAGCCTCTCGATGTGGTGCGCCAGCTCGTAAGCCAGGTAGCCAAGGGCACCGCCTTGAAAAGGAGGCAAGCCGGGCAGGGGTGACAGGTGGAACCGCCGCAGCAGTCCCTGGAGTATCGCAAGGGGATCACCATCCAGGCACTCCAGGGCCTTGCCCCTCTCCTCCACCTCCACGCGACGGCCCTTGGAGCGTAGCACCAGGAACGGGTCGGCGCTCAGGTAGGAGAAGTGCCCCAGTTGGGGATTGACTAGCGCGCTGTCCAGAAAAACCGGGCGCGGCAACTCTCGGAAGGCCTCAAATATCTCCGGCAGGCTGAGGGCGTTGTCTAGCCTCTGCGCGATGGGTTGGCCCTCGGTTCGGTCCCCGGCGAGCAAGCTACCCCCCATGGACACCCTGCCCCTTGCCGCCCGCGACGGAAGCTGATGGCGCCGCCTCCGCCCCGTAGGCCTCATCCAGCAGCTCGGTGATGTGCATGACCCTCGTGGACGCTCCGCGCAGCCCCTGCTGCAACTGCAACAAGCAGCCTGGGTTGCCGGTGACGACGGTGTCGGCCCCGGTGGCGGCGATATTGTCGAGCTTGCGTTGCAGCAGGCCCTGGGAGCGTTCCGGATGAGTGATGTTGTAGACGCCGGCGGAGCCGCAGCACCAGTCGCTCTCCCGCAGCTCGGCCAGCTGTATCCCGGGGATCGCTTGCAATACCAGGCGCGGCTGAGAGGCCACGCCCTGGGCGTGCCGCAGATGGCAGGGCTCGTGGTAGGTGACCTTGCGCTCCAGCGGGATGAAGGGCTTTTTCAGGGGCAGTTGGGCCAGCAACTCGGTGATATCCCGTGTCTTGGCCGCGTGGGCCCGCGCCCGCGCCGCCCACGCGGGGTCTCCGGCCAGGACCTCGGCGTACTCCTTGTTCATCCCCGAGCAGGCGGCGCAGTCGGCGACGATGTAGTCCACCTGGGCCCGCTCGAAGACCTCGATGTTGTGGCGCGCCAGGTCGCGCAGCCCCTCCCAGTCGCCCATATCTTGATGGGGGGCGCCGCAGCAGCGCTGGACGCGTGGCGTCACCACCTCGCAGCCGTTGCGGGTCATCACGCGCAGGGTGGCGGCGCTGGCGTCGGCGTAGAGGATGTTCATGACGCAGCCCAGGAAGAAGCCAACCCGCGCCCGGCGCTCGCCCTCCGCCGGGGTGACCTCCTTGATGCGCTGGCGCAGGGGTTTCGCCGGCAGCCTGGGCAGCAGGCCCTCCATGCGGCGCAGAGGCCCCGGCAGGAGCCGCTGCCCGACCCCTGAGCGCACCAGCCGTTGCAGTCCGGAGGCCACGTAGAGCTTCAGGAACAGGAACAGGAACTCCTGGCGGTTGTGAGAGGGCAGGACCCAGCGCAGCACCAGGCGCTTGTACCAGGGTAGGGGCGAACCGGGCTCCAGGGCAGCGCGCGCCTCCACCACCCGCTGCCCGGGGTGGACCCCCGAGGGGCAGACGGTCTCGCAGGCGCGGCAGTCCAGGCAGTGGTAAAGGTGCTCTTGGATCGCCCCCGGAGACACCTCGCCGCGGGCAGCGCTGCGGATGAGCTGCACCCGACCGCGAGGCGACTGCACCTCCAGGCCGGTCTCTCGATAGGTGGGACACACGGGCAAGCAGAAGCCGCAGCGGGAGCAGTGGTCGACCTCGAAGAGTCCCTGCTCGCTGATCCTTACCGCTGGCCCGCGACCGGTGGGAACATTCTCCATCGGTCTATGTTACCAGAAAGATGGCTTCCCCCTGGGCCTAGGGCGGAGCGTGGGTTGGCGCCTTCTGAGCGCGGGCCTGGGGAGGCGTCGCCAGCAGCACCAGCGTGGTGCCCACCAAAAACAGGGCCACGAAGAGTATCCACACCGTGCGGTAACTCTGCTGGTGCTGGAAGACGTAGGCCGCCAGCAGCGGAGCCAGGGCCGGACCTAAGATGGTGGGTGGGGAGAGGACGCCGCGGATAGTCCCCAAGAACGGGCGTCCGTAGTAGTCAGCCCAGATCAAGGTCTGGAGCTGGGCGAAGGGGCCGTGACCGATGCCGCCCACCACCGACCACAGGAAAAGCATGGGCACGCTATGCCCCACGTTGAGCAGCACTACAATGCCTGCCGCCTCGCCCAGGAAGCACGCCGCCACGCTGAACCGCGGGGGTATGTGCTCGGAGAGGTAGCCCCAGACAAGCTTGGAGGCGAAGGCGAAGGCGAACCAGATGGTCCAGGCCACGTTGGCCACGTTGCCGAACTCCTTTTCACCGCGCAGGTAAGGGATGACGTGGATGAAGTAGGCGCTGAGGGGAAAAGAGGCAAAGAGCCAGGCCGCCAGCAGCAGCCAGAGCGTCCTGGTGCGCAGCGCCTGCCCCAGCGTCCAGGACTGCTCCTCTCGTGGCGGCGCGGCAGCGGACGCGCCTTTAGCCGCCGCCGCGGGCTGGGCGCCGTCCGGCAGCAGCCCCATATCCTCCGGGTTCCGACGGAGGAGGAGCCCCGCGGGCAGGGCGATCCCCACCGCCAGCAGCACCCCCATCACTGCGAAGCCCGCGCGCCAGCCCAGCTCGTTGATAATCAGGGTCAGGATGGGGATCATGAGAAACGAGCCGAGGGAGAGGCCGGCGAAGGAGAAGCCCAGGGCGCGTCCCCTTTTGGCCACGAACCACTTCGCCACCACCACGCTGGTCACCTGGGCCCCAGCGCTCTGGATCACGGCGATCCCGAGCACCCCGTAGAGCAGATAGAACTGCCAGGGCACGTGGGCCTGGCTGGCGAGGGCGATGAAAGTCCCCCCCAACACCCCCGTGGCCACCATGAGGACACGCCCGCCATGGCGATCAACGATGGGGCCCACCAGGGGGTGAGTGACGGCGCCCAGCAGCGCCGCGATGGTGGTGCTGAAGACGATGGTGGTACGCGACCAGCCCAGATCGTTCTGCATGGGGATGATGAAGAGCCCGAACACCGTGGCCAGACTGCCGGACATCATGTTGATCATCATGGCGACGCCGACGATCACCCAGCCGTAGAAGAACCTGGGTTTGGTGGAGACGGCGACCGCCTCAGCCATAGCGCCCCCCTAGTGGGGCGGAGTATACACCCGCCAGGCCTGCCAGCTACAGCGGGGGCTCCGCTCGCAGGCGGGCGGGGGAAGGAAGCTAGGCTAGCACCTAGTTGCAAAAGATGGCGTTACCATTCCCGTTCGTGGTGAGCTGAGAGTTTACCCTTGTATCTTGGTAGCTATGGTGGGGCAGGCCGTTTTACCCTGGGTCGAAAGACCGTAGCTCAGCGAGGTCGCCCCGCCAGTACCCCTTCGGGAGC
>Ga0209514_10004109_pt1 | contig 19935 bp, 18 predicted proteins | sample Subgrocontami58m_FD_187452 | JGI IMG/M metagenome (GOLD analysis project Ga0209514, IMG submission 187452) | Subsurface groundwater microbial communities from S. Glens Falls, New York, USA - GMW37 contaminated, 5.8 m (SPAdes) (version 3) | ecosystem: Environmental > Aquatic > Deep subsurface >...
ATGAGAGCAACACCATGACTTCATGGTGTAGACTTTCACATCGAACGGCCGGTTCTTTACCGCGATGAGGGTGATAGGACTGAGCGGCGGGGTCGCTGTGGAAGCCCCTTGCCGGGATGCAGGTCTGGGAGACCCCTTGCTCACCAAAGTCGAAGATCGCCCAGGGGTTTTTCAAGAAGCAACTCCTTTCAAACAGGAGTTGGGCAGCGTTAGGAATGCTCCCAGGACAAGCGGCACTTCAGAGGTCAACTGGGTCTACCGGTGCCCAAACTTCAGCCAGACGGTACCGGGGGTACTTACGGTGGGTGGCGCGGCGGGGTAAATCACCCACAGGAAGTCCACCTGCCCCCCGGACTCCTCGACTGGACCGTCTGCGACTCCGTCGCTCCAGCCTACAAGCACGAGCTTCCGAGTTGGACCATAGGACTGGACTCCCCAGCGTGTCCAGTCAGCTCCCGTGATAGCGGTCGTGTGCCAACTGCCCGTTGAGGAGCCAAACTGCCAGGTACCGTCGGAGCGCAGCTCCAGTTGCCCGTACCGGGCAGGATTATCGGAGCCACTTCCACCATCCTCGTAATAGATGCGGGCGGAGAAGACAGTCCACGTCCCCAGGAGGGCCGCGGTGCTCTCGGACGATGGAGTGGGAACAACGGTTGGCATCGCGGTCTGCGTGGGGGATGGCGTCGGCGTGTCGCCTTGCCTGGGCGCCGTGAAGCCCCAGGATGCGGTCCAAGGCAGCGGCGTCCCATCTCCCTGAATCCTGGGACGCACTCGCCAGTAATAGGTCGCGCCGGGGATCAGCGGGAAGTCCGACGGGATGGTGTAGCTGTTAGGAGGACTGGTGGCGCCACCGTGGCGCAACTCCCAGTAGACGGAAGCGGTGGCCTTGCTTGGGTTGGTCTCAAAGCTTGGGTCAGTGCTGACCTGAACCTCATAGTACCAGGTAGTCGGGCTCGTGTTTTGCCACTGGAGCGTCGGTGTCAGACTGGTCACCGCCGCACCATCACCCGGTGATACTGGGCCGATAGTCGCACTGTTGGCCTTAGGCGTCCGGAGGATCCAGCCCGGCGACCAGGGACCCCAGCGGGGGTCTTGTGTCCCGATGGAGACCGTGGCAGTTGTCGTGCGCACTATCCAAGTATAGGTCATATCTGGCAACAGGAAATACCACGTGGGAGGCTTCAGAATGTTGAAGCTGCTGGTGCTTCCCTCCACGTCCCCGATCATGTCCAGGGCTGGACCGTCCAGGCCAAAGGGCAGAATGCGGAGCTCGAACTGAGTTGCCCCAGACGAATTGCTCCACTGAAGTGTCGTTTCAAACGTGCTGAGGTTAGCGCAGTTGGCGGGACTCAGGGGCTGGGACGCACCAGGAGTGGGCGTTGGGTCAGTACAGAGTGTGGCAGTCGGAGACGGTGTTGTTGTCGGCTGGACTGTTGGCTGCGCTGGCGGACTGGCAGTGGGTGTCACGGTCGGGGTCCCCACGCTGATCTTGCCTGGATCGACTACGGAAATGGTGCCATCGGCAAAGTTGGCCACATAGACTATCCCAGACTGCTGATCTACGGCCAGCCCGTTAGGCCGCCTGCCTACCGGCACTGTGGCGGCTATGGAGTGAGAGGCTCCATCAATAATGGTGAGGGTGCCATCGTGTGAATCGGTCACAAAAATCTGTGAGGTGCGGGGGTTTACTGCGGCCAGAGAGACTCTGTTGCCCGTGTAGATGTTCGCGATGAAGTCTCCTGTGGAGGAGTCCAGCACTTCCACCCCGCTGAAATCGCCGATGGTATTGGGTGGTATTGTGACGTAGAGCCGCTGTCGGCCGGGGTCAACCGCCAGTCCCCAGACGCTGGACAAGGGGGGCTGCCAGGTGGCCGTTATGTGGTTCGTGGCGGCATCCACAACGCTGATGGTACCGCTCCCCAGGCTGGCCACGTAGATCTTGCCCCTGGTCTCATCGATGGCGATGCCGGCCGGCCGGCTGCCCACGGCCACGGTGACCACTACTTGGTTGATGGTTCCGTCTAGTACCGTGAGGCCGTTGCTGCTGGTGGCGTAAACCCGGTGGGTTCTAGGGTCAGCGGAGACGCTTACCGGATTGGCGCCCACATCCACCTTGCCCTTAATTCGGCCGTCCGCGGTGCTGAGGATGCTGAGCGAGCGGTCGTCGGTGTTAAGGACGTAAAGCTGCTGGACTCCAGCATCGAGGGCCACCGCCGCTGGCCCGGGACCGGCAATCCAGCTTGCCACAACCCTGCGGGTAGCAGGGTCCACCACAGAGACAGCATCGGCCGGATAGTTGGCGGCATAGAGCCGATTTGTGGTGGGATCGTAGGCGATGCCAAAGTCTGCCGTGCCGAGGGGGAACGTGCCCGTTACCGTCTGGGTATCCGCGTCTAGCACCGTCAGACTGTCGCTGAGGGTATCGGTGATATAGACACGCCGAGCTCCCTGAGCGATGCTGATGGAGCTGGGGAGGCGCAGCACCTCCGTTGACTTCACCCGAGTGCCATCTTGTGCAAAAACACCGACGCGGTTGGTGCCGCTATCTGCCACGAAAAGCAGGTGGGTGTTGGGGTCCACCCTCACGGCGTTGGGGAAGAGACCGCCAGAGAAGCGGGCTACCTCTTTTGGGGTACCCCCACTGATGTCTATTACTGCAACCATGCCTGTATCGTAGTCGGTGACATATACACGGGAGCCCGGGTCCACGGTGATATCCGAGAGGCTCAGTAGGAGGTTCAGAGGCACCTGCGCCACCACGGACTGTGTCTGGCTGTCAATAGCCACCACTGTCCAGGGCGCGGCGCGGACGGTGGCGTACGCCAGATGGGAGAGGGGATCGACCGCGACGGCATAGACACCACCCGTGAGCTCCACTGTCCCCCGCGCGTGGCCCGTCACAGCGTCCAGGATGGTCACGCTCTTTCCAAAGCTGTTGGCGACATAGACCAGCCCCCGCTCTTTATCCACAGCGATGCCCTGGGGTCCTGCTCCAACCTGCACGGTGGCTACCACTATGTTAGCCGAGCCGTCGATAATCGATACGGTATCGTCGTCCGAATTGGTTACATAGACACGATTGCGGCTGTCGTCAACTGCAATGCCCTGGCCAACGCCGTTCAGGGCCGTGCCTACTGGGATGGTCGTGATAATCGTGCCTGTTGCCTGATCTACTACACTGACCGTATCGGTGGGCAGCAGGTCGGCGTTCACGTCAAGGTCGCGATAGAACCTCCGGTGTACCACGTAGACCCTGCCGAGGCCCTCATCCACGGCTACAGCCACGGGTGCTCGGGTGGCGGGGAGGGGTCCGCCGGGAAGGGTCGTCACGCCAGCAAGAGGCGAGGCCGTGGGCGTGGGTGTGGGCGTGGGGAGCGGCGCGGTGGTGCTCGTCGGTACCGGCGTGCTCGTTGCGGTAGGAGAGGTAGTTGTCGAACCAGCCACAGTGAATTCGGCGGTGGCATAGACGATGCTGCTATCGCCAATGGCCCAGACATTGTAAGTTCCTGGGGAGACAACTGGCACCATAAAAGAGGCGTTGCTGAACCTACCGTCAGCGTCCGCCGCAGTTCGGGACAGCACCTCACCTGCGATGGCATTCCAGCGCAGCACCACGGTCTCGCCCGGTTGGAAGCCGGAGCCCGAGGCGCTCAAGGACGTGCCCCGGGGTCCAGAGGTCACAGAAAGGCTGAGCTGTGCCGCTGCCAGAGCAAGGTGGGGCAGAGCAGTGAAAAGCAACAGATTTGTGATAAGGAAGGAAGGGAGGAACAGTGAAAGGGCCAGGCGCTGCCAATGCGGGAGTTTACTCGAGTGCATTATGTTTGTGCCTCCTACTCTGAAACATAAAAGGGGCGAATTCCAGTCCACCACTGAGGGACAGTGTTCTCGCAGCCAAGCTTCTCTTGACAGTACGAGGATAAGCCACCATCGCGGCGGAAAGAACACGCTCAGGGATACAAATCCCATGCAAAAAGTATGCATACCGAAGGGTGGGTAGACCTTAGTATGTATACACTGGGCTCGTTGTCCAGACTGGCTGCACAGGCTGCAAGCACGGAATCTCGGAACTTCCGAGATTTGCGGACAACGACACCGCCCGGGACATGTGGCTGCATGCCCGCCTCGTTCAATTATTAGAGCTGTTCACTTGTACACGTAGCATGACACACCTCTATGCACAGGTAGGATCGTCCACTCCGGCGATTTGTGCATCGGGCTGCCTCCAGTGAGGCGTTGCTCGTCGGCACGACCCACAACCTGCTGAAGCTGTGGCGCAGCGGCCAAGCGCCTTGGGGCTGGAACAAGGCACGGTGGAACTAAGCGGGGTAGACGGTCTGCCTGGGGAGCGATAACCAGGCGGGCGGGAACCACGGGAGTGCGCTTGGCTAAGGAAAGGAGCTTGCAGCGGTAGCACCGAGCAAGACTTGGGATTTATGGGACAGGCTCACAGGACCAGTTTCATGGGTACGCCTCCTTGATGTATTGGTACCTGATGTGCCGTCGGCTTTCCGATGCCATAGAGTTTACCCGGAATTTCCCACTTAGGTCGCCCCCAGGCGCTCCGTGAAGCCCGAATGGGGCAACAGGAGTGTATGCCTGGTCTCTTGGGCCCGTCAACCGCTTGCCGCCGAGCCGTAACATGCCAGTTCGGACTTTGAGCAACCTCCGTGGCGCCACACGCCATCACACGATTTTGTGTGCGAACTTCGGAAACAGGACACTAGCAGATCACTTCCTCTGCAATCAGTCCAGTGACCTCCTCGCGTGTCAGCCCCAATATTTCACAAAAGACGTACTCGATGTGCTCTCCCAGCAATGGACCGGCTCGATCTATGCGCCCCGGCGTCTTTGACAACTTTGCGTATACGCCTAGCATTGGGAAAGTCCCTGCTTCGGGATGGGGGACCTCCGGGAAATAGCCTCGGGCGGTAAACTGCGGGTCTTCAAACATTTCCGGAGTTTGGAGCACCGCTCCCGCTGGCACGCCGGCGGCCTGAAGCGTTTCCATCACCTCACGATGATCCCGCGCTGCGGTCCACTCGTTCAGCAACCCATCCAACTCGTCTTGATGCGTGTAGCGGTTTAGCGCATCAGCAAACCGAGGGTCCGTCTTCCACTCAGGATGGCCGGCAGCCGCACAGAGGGCTTGCCATTGGGCATCAGAGGTCACCGTGATGGCGACCCACATGTCCTCGCCCTTGCAGCGATAACAACCGTGCGGCGCCCAGGCCGGGTGGCGATTGCCCATGAGCGGCCATAATCGCCCATTCATCGTGTAATCCATGACGATGTCTCCAATGAGTCGGGCGGAGGCTTCCCTTTGTGACAGGTCGATGTACTGGCCTACCCCAGTCCTCGCCCGATAATGGAGCGCACTCACGAGAGCCGCCGCCGCAGTCAGGCCGGCGACGGGGTCGCTGTACGCTCCAACGCCGTGCGGAACATCATCTTTGTACCCGGTGATGGCAACCAATCCAGACAGAGGCGAGATGTTGGACCCCATGCCCACGTAGTCACGCTCCGGTCCCGTCATCCCCGAGGCTGGCATCGCAAGCACGATGATGTCCGGTTTGTGCTCTCGCAAGACGGGGTAGTCCAATCCCCAGGACTGCAAGACATGCGCGGAGTAATTGTTCAAGACTACATCGCTTACCTTGAGCAGCTTCAGGAACAGACCTTTCCCCTGCTCTGTGGCCATGTTGAGTGGAATGCTCAGTTTGCCTCTGTTCCGGGTGTTGAATATGGAGCTGAGGTTCCAGGGATGAGGACCTGTCATACCACCGGGAGGATGGCCGATGTTGCGCGCTGTGTCAGGGTGGCGTGCAGATTCCACTTTGAGGACCTGAGCGCCCATATCAGCCAACAGACGAGTGCCATAGGGACCAGCCCAGAAAAAACTTAACTCTAGGATGCGTACACCATCCAAAGCTCTTCGGCTCATACCTCGTCCTTTCACCACCGATCCACAGAGACGGCTGTCCCAGGGCACTCGGAAGGCATTTACACCACCCCGGCACTCCGGAGCATGGTCAAATCCCCTCTGCTGTAGCCCAAAACGCCGCAATATACCTCGTCATTGTGCTCGCCGAGCAGTGGCGCTCTCCGTGACTCCCAGGGTGTCTCGCTCATCTTGAAGGGAGCACCGGGATACGTAATGGTGCCGGTGAAAGGATGAGCAACATCCACGAAGTAGCCTCGAAACTGGAACTGAGGCGATTGCAGCAGATCCTCGACGGTGCAGGCGTAACCAAATGGCATATGCCGATCCTGGCCCATCTGGTAGATCTCCAGTTTCGTGTGCGTCGCTAGCCAAGGCTGCATGAACTGGTCTATCTCTGCTTTGTGCTCAGTCCTGCCCTCCGTCGTAGCAAACCTCGGGTCGGCGAGCTCGGGAATACCCATGAGGTCGGCCAAGCGCCGCAAGGTATTTTCGCCCTGACCCGTGGAGATTTGCACGAACCCATCCTTGCATGGGTATTCCCCTTGCCCGGCAGCACGACCTTGGTTGGGCGCAGCGCGTCCCGATCCCAGCATTCCAGCATACTGCCAATCAGCAGTGGCGTGCTCCATTGTCGAGGCTATGGCCTCCGTAATCGACAGGTCTACATGCTGCCCTTCGCCTGTCATCCAGCGGTTGAGCACGGCAGTCAGGGTGGCTACAAACGCCATCTGTCCGGCGTAGTATTGCGCTATCGATCCCCCCGTTTTCAGGGGCTCCTTGTCAGGGTCACCCATCGTGTACAGTTGCCCACTGAGAGCATAGTCAACGAGTTCGTTGCCCTGCCAACCCCTGTAGGGGCCATCTTGTCCGAAGGGAGTCACCGAAGTGAGCACCAATCTCGGGTTAATCGCCTCCAGCTCTGAGTAGCCTAGGCCCATACTCGTTAAGTAGCTTGGGGGATAGCTTTCCACCACGATATCCATACGTGGGATGAGCTGGCGGAGAAGCCTTCGGCCGGTCTCCGTCTCCAAGTTCAAGGTGATGCTCTTTTTCCCTTGATTCACATAGAGGAACAGACCACTCTTCTCTGGGTGCGGGTGATCCCCAAAGAAAGGCCCCGTTCGGCGAGCCGGGTCGCCGTCGAGGGGCTCGATCTTGAGGACTTCGGCTCCGAGTCCCGCCATGAGCCCGGCGCAGTAAGGACCCGCGATATCCAGACTTAGATCCAAGACCCGCAGATCGGATAAAGCGCTGTCCATCGATAACTCCTCCCGCTACTCTTGAGGGCCTCACCGACCGAGGGTACGAGACAGGCGTGGATCCAGAACGTCGCGTAGGGCATCGCCTATGAAGTTAAACGCCAGCACTAAAAAGAAAATGGCGAAGCCCGGGAACACCGACAACCACCAGGTGGTATCAATCGTGCTGAAGCCACTGCGCAGCATGCCTCCCCAGGTAGGCGTCGGCGGTGGCACCCCCAACCCCAAGAAGCTAAGACTGGCCTCAGCTGTGACCGCGAAAGCCATGCCAAGGGAGCCCTGTACGAGGATCGGCGCGGAGACGTTAGGCCATATATGGAAGAACAGGATGCGAGGGGTAGGCGCCCCGATGGCTTTCGCTGCTCTCACATAATCACTCTCTCGGATCAAAAGGGTGCTCCCCCTGACCAGTCGGGCATACCCTGGAATACTGGTAATACCAACTGCGACCATAACGTTAAAAAGCCCAGGCTGGAGCACAGAAATGATGACCAGGGCCAACAGGATTGTGGGAAAGGAGTAGAGGGTGTCCATGATCCGCATAAGTACGTCATCGAGCACTCCCCCAATGTATCCTGCGATGAGACCGATGGGAACGCCCACGAGTACAGCGATTCCCACTGCGACGACGCCAACCAGCATCGAGACGCGTGCACCGTAGGCCAAGCGACTGAGGATATCCCGGCCTTGGACATCCGAGCCCAGCAGGTGGCCCGACGTCCCGGGAGGCGATGCGAGGAGCGCGAAGTCTGCCTTGTCCGGCGGGAAGGGCGTCACCCAGGGCGCGGCCAACGCCACAACGGCCATGATTACAATGACCACCACACCAAAGGCACCCAAACGTAGGCCAGAGGCAACGCGGCCCATCTCCTTGAGCCGGCTTCTCCGGTGCCTTGTTAGCTCAGTGGCCAGAGCACCCATCACATTATTCGTCCGCATTGGTGCATCCTTTCAAACGTACCTGATACGTGGGTCCACATACGCGTACATGATGTCAGTCAATAGGTTGCTGATCTGCACCCCCAGGATTAGCACCACTATGGCCCCCTGGGCTGCCACGTAATCCCGTCCGTTGATGGAGGCCACCACGAACGACCCCATCCCTGGAATAGAAAAGATCGTCTCAATGATCACCGTGCCGCCCAGTACCCGCCCCAGATGGAGACCCAGGACGGTTACAATGGGGATGAGGGCGTTCCGAAGGGAGTGAATCAGGATGACCCGCAGCTCGCGGAGCCCCTTTGCCCGCGCGGTCCGGACGTAGTCTTGCTCGAGCACTTCCAGCATCGCGGACCGGGTCTGGCGGGCCAACACCGCCGCGTAGTGGGAGCCCAGGGCGAAGGATGGCAGCAGCATTCCCTTCAGATTGGCGAAGGGGTCCTGCGCTAAAGGCACGAAGCCCGCCACCGGCACCCATTGCAGCCACACGGCGAATACCATGACCAGCATTATGGCAAACCAGAAATTGGGCAAGGCCACCCATCCCACTGAAAATGAGGTCGTAACCATGTCAAGGATGGAGCCCCGCTTGACCGCCGAGACGATGCCACAGGGGACCCCAATCAGGATCGCAATGAGAGTAGAGAAGATCGCCAATTCCAAGGTGATGGGTAAGCGCGCGGCTATGCTGTCCCGCACTGGCTCCCGGTTGCGAAAAGAGCGTCCGAGATCGCCTTGGAGCGCGTTCATCACCCAGGTGGCGTACTGCACGGGGAAGGGCTTATCCAGCCCGTGGCGCTGCCTAAAGTCCGCAATCTGTTCCGGAGTCGCCGACATTATCTCTTCCCCCATGAGATTGGCCGCCGGGTCACCAGGCAAGAAATAGACCATCAAAAACATGCCTATAGTTGCGAGCACCAATACCGGGACTATTTGGAGCATGCGTCGGGCGATGTATGCCTGCATGATGTACCTCTTCTGGCTTTAACTCTTCAGGAGGTCTGAAGTCGGCCCTACTTGCGCAGCCATGTCTGGTAGTACTCCCCCTTCTGGTCACCCCCCAGGACAAACCCTTGCACGTAGTCCCAATGGGCGACGCCGCGCTTCGCATACCCGAGCATGAGCTCGAGCTGGTGTTCCACGTAGAGCTTATCAAACTCCAGGTACAGTCGCTTCCGCGTCTCTACATCGGAGGTACGACGGGCTTTCAGCAATAGGAGAGAGGCTTCCAGAACGCAGTTACTTGAGGGCGGACGGCCGCCGCCAAACCCTGGCGTTAAGCCCAAGGCCTCGGAGCCCGCGGGAGCACAGTAGTACTTCTCAAAAAGCCCAGAGTCAGGATCGAGGCGGTCAGAGTACGACCCAGCGAAAGCGGCTGCCTCGCCCGCAAAGAACATCTGTTGCATCAGCGCCCCATCCTGGACCTTTATGTTCATCTTGATTCCCACCTCGGCCTGCATCGCCTGCATCGCTTCCAACCGCTTGCGATTTGACTCGGCGGAACTACCAAGAGTAGTCCACTCGAATCCGTTTACATAACCCGCAAGACGAAGTTCCTCCCGGGCCTTCTGGAGGTCCCGTTCCACGGGCGGGACTCCCCCCTTGTCTGGGGGTACAAAATACTGCTCGAAGGCCGGGGTTATGGCGCCACCGCCGATATATTCGCCCAGTTCTCCATATTCGATCTTCATGAGGGCTTTGCGATCCAGCGAATACGAGATAGCCCGCCGCAAATGGACGTCGGTCATTGGGAAAACGTTCAGATTGAGTCGCAGTGCTGGAACAGAGGCTCCCTTGGTGATGTAGAACACCATGCCAGGCTTGCCGCGCACCCGATCGATGAACTCGCCCGGGAACGTCAGGGGATCAATCAGGTCGACCTGTTTTGTTTCAAGCGCTGCCACACGGATGCGGGCATCGGGAAGGACTTGCCAGGTAATTCCATCCAAAAAGGGCAGTTGATTGCCAGCATCGTCTTTACGCCAGTAGTCCTTGAAACGCTTCACGGTGACGTGGGAGCCCTTTACCCACTCCACCAGCTCATAAGGGCCGGTGCCTGACACCTGCGTCACCCCGTGGTCATCCGGCGATTTGGTTACTGCCGCGGGCGAATGCATCATTCCCCCGCGGTCCGCCAGGTGGTACAGTAACGGAACATCAACCTCGTCGAGGTGTAAGACCACCGTAAGCGGGTCCTTGACCTCGATCTTTTTAATGGCGACGAAATTGCCTCGCACCTGAGAAAAATTCTTGGGATCCAGGACGCGCTCGATGTTCCACTTCACGACCGAGGCATCGAACTTGGTGCCGTCATTAAAGTAGACGTTATCGCGAAGCTGAAGTCGGATGGTCTTGCCGTCGCCGAGGATTTCCCACTTCGCGACCAGGGAGTTTTTCGGGTCAGGCTGTCGGCTGTCGTCTGCGGCGATCAGTTGGTTGGTCACAGCCCGGACGAAAGTCTGGTCACCAGCACCCCGACCTACTACTGCATCAAACGACCCAGGCTCGGAGCCTCCGATGCGCAGTACTCCGCCGTAGCGGGGCTTGTCGTCATTCCCGCCAGCCGTTGAGCCCGGTTGCTCAGCCGCGGCGCAGCCAGCCGAGAACATGACAAGTGAAAACAAACTGGCTATCGCCAGCGTAACAGCGCACCTACTCATACTCTCCTCTTTCTGCCGCGATCGCTGGTTTGTCACGGAACAGACGATCAGACTGACCCGTTCAAACGCGACCCGCCTTGAATTTGCCTGAGTGTGTCATATCTATACTCACGTGTCAATCAATAATGAAAACTAGTATAGACGGTATTTTGCCTATGGCTATCATTGACAACAATGATATCACGTGATAAAATCCCGCCGATGCTTAAAGATCTTCAGGAGGCAATATGTCAGCAAAACCTTTCGAGTGGGATAACTTTGAGGTGGGGGAGTCCTTCGATCCGTTCACCTTTACCGTCACACAGGAAATGGTGGATAAGCACATGGCCGCCCTCGATTCTTATCATCCCTGGTTTATGGAGACGTCTCCTTTTGGGAAGCCCATTGCGCCGCCGACCGCTATTGACGGTCCCATGGCTCAAGGGCTTTTCAACGCAAAATTCTCATCGTCGGGCGGCGGCAATCAGATGCATGCCAGGCAACAGTCAGAGTTCCTCGCTCCTATCTATGTTGGCGAGACGTACACTATCAGTGGCAAAGTCACCGAGAAATCTGAAAAACGGGGAAAACGGTATGCAGGACTGGATGGCGAGTGTGTGGACTCGTCGGGTAAAGTGGTGCAGCGCAGCCGCTTCATTCGCTTGGTGAGCTATCCACCCGGTACAGCAAGAGAAGGGCGCGTTTCGGAAGCAACTGCGGGAGAAGAGCAGTTTGAAGCCGGCCCTGTCGGCCCTCCCTCCGAGAAGTGGGAAGTTGGACACGAGATTCGTCCGATGGCCAAGCGCTTGTCATTGGGCAAAAGCATTGCGTACACAGGAGGCGGGGTAAGCTTTCATACTGACTATGAGGCTGCTCGGCGGCAAGGCTTCAATAAACCTATTGCAATGGGGCGTATGTCCCACGCATATCTCTCCGAGTTGATGATGAACTTTTTTGGCAAGGATTGGATTACTAAAGGAAAGATCTCGGTGGCGTTCATTGGCACGACTCCAATTGACGAGTTCCTTCTTATGCGAGGCGTTATCCGCGGGCGAGAGCCGGCCGCCAACGGCTTCAAATGGGATTTGGAGCTCTGGATCGAGAACCGGGAAGGCAAAAAGATGACTGTGGCGACGGCGTCCTGTGAGGCGTAGGCGCTGAGATTAACTCACTGGACCCGGCCAAGGTCAGCCAGATGCAGCAGAGCTTCGCATCCGGGCTGTAGTGCTTCTGGCGCGCTTGAGTAACATCCGCTGAAGACGGCCAGACAGGACAGCGGGCGCTCGATACAAAGGGGGGAAGCTATGACATCAGAGATGACACCCGACAGAGCGGCTTTCGAGAAACTCGAAGTGGGGGTTCCTGTAGGCCCTACAGTACGGCTCTTGGATGCCGAGACAGTGAGAAGGTACGCCGATTCGCTGGGCACCGGAAATCCGTGGTTTGTAAAAGATTCCCCCTTTGGGGGACCCATTGTTCCGCCTTGTATCCTCGAGAATATTGCCGCTGATCTCGGGAATAGAGCACTCAGCCAGCTTGAAACCAAGGGAGGTGGGTTATTTGCGGGCATCGAGGTGGAATACCTCAAGCCCGTTCCCGTGGGGACGACGGTCACAGTCCTCGGCCGTGTGGCTGACAAGTACATTAGGCGGGACAAGTACTATTTGGTCACCGAGTTCCACGTCCAGGATGAAGCCGGCACTGAAGTGATGACTGGCCGAGTTCTTCAAGCAAGGCTCCCAAGCCCAGAGCAAGCTAGATGGCAATAGGAGGCCAATATGGTTACCCGAACGATGCCGACTAATGTAGGGGACGAGGTGCCGGCGGTAGTGCAGACCATGGATATAGGGAAGATGCGTCTCTTTTCGGGTGGGTTTCCCGGAGCCGCATATCACGAATTTAACAAGAATCAGCATACAGACGCAGACGCCGCTGCTAGGGTAGGTCGTCCTAAGCCCATTGCTCAGGGACTCCATATAGGTGGACTGCTACAGGAGATGCTGATCAGCGCGTACGGAGAGCATTGGCTTACGACCGGTAAGTTAAGTTGGCGTTGCATCAATATGATCCTTGAGGATGACATCATAACCGCTCGTGGCAAAGTGGGAGGTGCGTCCAAGGAAGGTGCGAGCAGTCGTCTCGACCTACAGGTATGGTGCGAGAACCACAGAGGCACCACCGTACTGGTGGGCGGCGCGTCTGTCCTTGTGCCGGCCCCCGACGACGGTCGCTAGAATACACGCCGAGGCCCGGCACTCACAGTGCGGGCAACGTCTGGACTATTAAAGTCAAGCCCTTGCAGTATTCTCCGTAAATATCGGACAGTGCCTACCCTCCTTTCTGAAGCGGTGGTTGAAGGCCAAGTCCTAGATGGGGCCGGTAGTAATGATAACGTTCCAGGGAGGCGTCTACCTCAGCCTGGCATCGTTCACGATCTGCAGGCTTATAGTGCGCCCAGCCTAGGCATTCCTTGCGCACGGTTCGGTTGAAGCTCTCGATGTAGGCCTGCTCGTTCTTTTTGTACGGGCGGGCCACCCGGTGCCGGCTACAGTACGTGCCCACGTGCGCCAGGAACGCCGCCTTGAACTCACTACCCCCGTCGGTCTGAATCAGCTCTACGTAGCCGCCGAACCGACGGGTCATGGCCTGCTCCAAGAAGGCGAAGCCATAGGCAGCCGTCAAGGCCGGCGCCACCGGGATATACGCTTCCCGGGTGTAGATGTCAATGCCCGTGAAGGCGTAGAGACCCCCAAACATGACCGTATCCAGCTGCAGCACTTGGGGCGTGGCCGCTCGGCTTGGGTGATGGCAGCGTGCACCGGTTCGGCCCCGGCTATGCGGATTTGGTGGAAGATCTAACAGGCAGAGGACATACGACACGCGGCGTCGGTAATCAATCACGAGTCACCGCCACTATTCCGCTCGCTGACGGTTAGGCGCGAGGGTATTCCACGGCTGGTGTCCAAGTGGCACGCTGTGATGCAGTCTGATAGGTCTTTCGCTGCCATTCCTAGGGACATGCTCCGGGACCTTTACATGCCCCGCAAGACGAAAGCGGCGCTCGCCGTCGGTCGCTGTCCCGACTGCCAACGCGAACTGGAGGTCATTGATACCTGGGAGCGCGCGTGTCCGACGCCGGGCTGCGGGTACACGTTCAACTACTATCACTGGCCGTGGATCACCGCTGAGTTGCCGTCGGACGAAGGATGAGCATATGAGCGCCTACTATCGCCCTCTGGTGGCCTGCTGGCTCCTGGAACAACTGGCGGCCCGTCCTGGTGTAACCCAGGCGGAGGTGGCCCGCGCTATAGGGGTGAGTCAGCAGCGGATATCCGAGTGGCTCAGGGGACGGAAGCGGCCCAGGGAGCGCAATTGCATCCGGCTGGCCCAGTTCTTTGGGGCGGACCCCACCACGGTCATGGCGCTGGCCGGGCACCAGGTCAACGTGCCACTCGTAGCTGCGGAGGCCACCGCCAGCACCTTCGGCCCGCCGTCCCTGCCTACTGGAGGGGCAAGCCCGGCCAGCGCGCAGGGTCCCCGGAGCATCCGTGAGGAAGCCGCGCAGTGGCTGGCGCGCCTGCCCGTGGCCATCCCCATCTATGAGCGGAACCTCGGTCAGGAGCCGCCCGGCCCCCCTGCGGACTACGCCTACTGGGACCCCGCCAAGGCAGCGGGACGGCACATCTGGGGCATCCGGGTGTTGGAGCATCCGCTGGAGCCAGAGATACGGGTAGGAGACACGCTTTTCATCGATGTGGATCGCCCTCCCGTCCACGGGGACTTGGTGGCCAGCCTGCGCGGGCGACCGGGTGTACCTCCGGCGTTACCTGCAACAGCCCGAAGGGATAGTCTTAGCGGGTGAAGGGGAAGCACAGGCGGCGGCAGAAAAGTTCCATATCCTCGGTGTCGTGGTCGCCCTGCATAAAGAATTTCCCTGATAGTTGCAGCATTCCGGCACTTCCAGAGTCTTCCCTCGTGACTGTTTCACAGACGGTGGTCTAGTCTAAACCGCTCATTTCGCGATCCACCAGGCACTCCTTGATTAGGTGAAGCCCGGCGGAAACTTGCAATTCACCATGACGCAATGGTGTCCAGGGATTAGAAAGCAGCGACGTCAGGTAATAAGATGCGCATCGTCTTGTAACCGGGACGAAGGGTCGCGACCAAGATTACCAAACGGGTAACAAGTGCGCTAATAGCGATCATCACCGTCTCCCACCAACATGGTCCATTGCCGCTCCAAAGAAGGATGCGGCTAGCGACGCCTTCTGGAGCGCTAGTCTGGCAGGGACACGCCCTCTTCGTCATCCTCTCCGACCACTCCCGAGTAAGGAATCCCGTCCACTTCCCAAATGACGTATAGATACTTCCCTTCACCGGGTGCAGGATCGCCAACCCAGTCGTTGTTAGCAAAGAAGGCCCGTGTGCCCTCGGCGTAGGCCCGCTTGATTGCGGCAGTTGCGTCCTTCGTGGCATTCCGAAAGCCGAACCCAGCGTAAGTGATGTTGACCGCCAAAGTGTGCACCTCCATAGGTAGATGTGACGGGGAGTCTAGCACAAAAGTGTAGGCTTTGTCTCGGCGCTTTACGGGCGTTGCACCCCTTGAGTTCAGGGTTGGGGGTCGAGCCCAGTAAGCGCCAACGAATTAGCGGCCTCCGTCTCTGATCGACGCAGCGCATCCAGGGTGCACAATGTCCCCATGTTGTCAAGTCGCGTCCAAGTGCTGTCACTACTGGGTCCAAGAGCGAATGACTTCAAACGCCTCTTTCGAATGGCGCTCCATGTCACGGGGGTCGTCAATGACGTGGCGGATAGTGCCAGCCTTGTCGATGACGAATGTAACCCTTCGATTGGTCTCGCGGTCCTCATCGTAGACGCCAAAGGCCTTGGGCGCATGATGTTTTGGATAATCGGCGCCGACGGCATACGTGACCCCACAATGGTCGGCGAAGGCCTTCTGCGCCGGGTAGAGATCCGCGCTGGATGCGATAATCTGCGTGTCCAGCTTTTCAAACTCTGCTAACAGTTGTTGGAACCCAACAAGCTCCCGCTCTCAGCCACCGGAGAATGCCGCGGCGTAAAAAGCCACGACCACGTTTTTCTGACCCTTACTATCTGCTAGCCGGAGCTGCTCACGTCCTTGACGGAAGGTGACGTCTGGTGCTGGCGTTCCGACTTGTAGTGGCTCTGTCATCCCAATACCTCTCCTTACTTGCTCCGTTGTAGCTGTCACAGTTAGGTTAGTCTTGTGGCTCTTCGAACGCAACCAGCTTACCCACAAAGGTGACACCATGTGGGGATATCGTATGCAACAGCTTCACCCGTTTGCGTAGCGCGTGTCCAAGATGCTTTCCAGTCTCGCACCAAATGTGGCCACTTCCTGCGGTGTAGCTACCGCGTCCACGACAGGAAACGTCGGATTGCCGGGTGACCACAATTCGGTGCTATCGGGGTGTTCGTCAAAGTAGGCGGCATTGGTTGTGAGGCGAACGGCTTCCGCCAAGCCGGGTGCCACATACTGGTATTCGTCTTTCCCAAGCGGCGACGCCTCAAAAGCGGGGGGAAGTAACTTGGCATGATGCAGAAGTTGGCCCAGCTCAACCATGCCATACATCGCAGCGGGCCGGAGCGGTTCCTCAAGATCGGCTTCAGTGGCCGCGTCTAGGTCAAACCCTCCAGCCTCATTCCGTTTGATCTCTGCATCTAGCTCGTTCAACAATCGACTCCTCTCCTGGTCCTGACGGTCGCGTGGCAAGAGCGTGACGTTTGCCAGCGTCCTGGGCAGGGAGGACAGGATCGGTTGCAGCTTCCCCACGTACTGGCGGAATAGGCCAATACGCTCGCGGAGACTCAGGTACACGTCCGTCTCCACTGAGTCTTGGTAGAGCAGATTGAGGATAGCGATGCGCTCGTAGGCTTGGCCGAGCCGGTCGATCCGGCCGATGCGCTGTTCCACGCGCATGGGGTTCCAGGGCATGTCGTAGTTTATCAACGCCCCGCAAAACTGAAAGTTGAGGCCCTCGGCTGCCGCCTCGTTGCAGAGCAGGACATCGGCGCCGCCGTCGCGAAAGATGCGCTTCACCTCGTCCCGGGAAATCCGCCGCCAGGTCCCGTCCGTGGTGCGCTGCTCCCCGCCACGCCCCGTGAAACAGAGGACCCGCAACCCGGCAGTACGAACAATCTGCTCACGCAGGAAGTCCAGCGTGTCGGTGAACTGGGTGAACACCATCACCTGCCCGTATCCCTTAGCGCGGAGGGCTTGAAGGTGCTTCGCCAGGTGATCCGCTTTGGTATCGGTCGGCAATGCCTGCACCAGACCGAGCAGCCGACGAATTTCCGACGCCTCTTCCACTCTGAGCGCCTGTACCTTCAGGTCAGCAGCTTCCTCGGCATCCATCGGTTCGTCCGTGAACGTCCCATCCTCGTCGGCGTCCTCGTCGTCCTTAGTGGTGGTCTGGCCCTCCATCTTAACCAGCCGGTCAGCCAAAGTCTCCCGCAGGGCGTAGAAGCTGCTGGACATGCGCTTGCGATACACGGTCATCACAAACCCCACCGCACTGCGCTGCTGGGCCGACGCCCGGTTGTAGGTCGTGGAGATGTAGTCTTCCACCGCCTCATAGACCGCTCGCTCAGCCTCGCTCATGGTGACGAACTCGTCCGACACGTCGCGCTCCGCAATGCGTGTGGTGATCTTGCCAGCCTTGTAATACCGGCGCAACAGGTCCCTGGTGTGGCGGGAGATCAGCCTGGCGGCGGGGGTGTTGGCCTGCATGATTTTGATGGCGGCTCTGCGTCGGGGAGCCGAGAGCATCTTGCGGGCGGTCACGGCCTGGTCACGGAGGGCTTCGAGCGTTGTTCTGGCTGCCAGGCGGCCTTCATCGGGCAGAAACTTTGTGGCGGCGTCGGCCGTGACCGGTCCATAGTACGCCTCACCGGCCCGAAACAAATTGACGAGGTACTCGAAGTCCTCGTTGGAGGGGTTCGGGGTGCCTACGCGCTTGAAATACTCCATGAAGGCGTTAGGAGTCCACGCGTCGGGCAGTCCCAGCAGGTCGAGCAGGTCCCACACCTCGATGGGCGTCACCTGCATGGGGGTCGCGGTCATCAGCACCAGGCCCTGAGTCTTGCTCCTGAGCCCCTGCATGAGCCGGAGCAGGTGGTTGGGTCCCCGTTCGCTGACGCCACCGGCCCCTCGGCGTCGCGCGTGATGCGCCTCATCAAGCACTATCAGGTCCCAAGGGTCGGCGTCTTCCAGCAGGTCTCTCGCTCGGTCCGCCCGCCGCATCAACTGGCTGGAGGTCAGGATGCACGCCTCACGGTGCCACTCAGTCCGGCTGACCTTCCTGGTGGTACGCCCCCGAAGCGCAGGTGAGGGGTACCACGTCAGCTCATGGCCGTCGTAGATCGGCCAGTTCAGGTTGAACTTCTCCCGTAGCTCCACCTGCCACTGCCCTAGAATGCCTTTCGGCGCCATCACCAGGATGCGGCGTGCCCGCCCGGACAGCCACGCCTGTCGCAACAGGAGCCCCGCCTCGATGGTCTTCCCCAGGCCCACCTCGTCGGCGATAAGCAGCTTAGGGGGCCAGGCCTGGTACATGCGCTGGAAGGCCCGGACCTGATGGGGGTAGGGCGTTACGTTTGCGGTGGCCTCGCCCACCCGCTCACCGCCGCCGTCCATGGCCGGCGCGTGCCGGATGACCCCCCAGACGAGGCGTCGCAGTTCGTCTTGGTCCGGCTTTGCTGGCGCCGGACCATCCGTCGCCAACGATCTGTCAGCGCGGTCGGGGGTCGTCCCATCCGTGGGCCGCGCCCCCTCTACGGCTACATCATCGTCGTGACCGCCGATGGTGTAGGGGTCCCGCGTTTCAGCGACCAGCCTGGGCGCCTTGCCTTCGTCGGGCAGGAACCGCAGCAGATCACGCCGTACCGCCTCGGGGACGTCGATGACGATAGCCCGGGGCGACCGGTTGTTCCAGAGGCGCGCGAAACTCTCCTCCTCAGCATCCACGTGGTTGCGCTCCTTGCCTTCCGACCAGTCTGCGTAGACGTGGAAGCTGTCCCAATTGCCGCGCCAGCCAGTGGGTGTCTCGTTGACGCCGCCGTTGAAGGCGATACGTGCTCCAGAGGCGTCTTCGATCACCCCAGCTTTTTCATGGAAGATAACCTCGGCGGTGCTGGGACGCCGGTCCTTGCCGCAGGGGATGCCCACCTTGATCTCCAGAAATCCCTGCGCCACCATCCACGCCAGCAGTTCGAGGGCAGAGACCTGAGCAGCGCCCTCAGTGGTCAGCGGGTCGCGCAGCAGGTGGGCTTCAACCGTACCCAGTAGCGCTTCGCCTGTCGCGATGGCATCCACCTCGGGCTGGCCCAGCGCGCAGCCCACGATGAGGCGCATATGGCCGCCGTTGTGGACGATGCCTGCGACACCACGGGCCGCCATGGTGAGCACGGGAGCTGAGAAGTAGCCCGTGGTGCGGTCGTACCGGACGGCGCACCGAAGGGCAGGCACGTAGAAGTCCTCGACGAGGCTGCCTTCGTCAGAGTCGTACTTGCTGCGCCACTGGAAGTCACCGAGCAGCGGCACCTGCGTCCCCCCGCTCGAACAACTCCAACTGCATGGGCTTGGGTACTCGTTCACTGAAAGCGAGGCGGCGCAGGCGTTCCAGCACCTCAAAGTCGCCTGCGGCGTCGGTCACCGGGCCCGGCTCGTCTTTGAGTCGTGTTATTGAACTGGGGAGCGGCAGCACCTCCAGCACCGCGGTCAGCGCGGCGGCAAACGCGGGTGACTCCAGCACCCCCGATTGACGCAGCAGTTCAAGCGCGGCCTCCAGGCCCGGTCCGCGCGCCCGGTTAGCGGCATGGTGCAGGGCGTCGATCATCCCCTGGCTGCCGTTGGGCGCCCCCAGAGCATTCTTGGCCGCTCGTTTGGCGCTGTCCCACAGCACGATGTTGCCGGCCTTCTTCTCGGCCAGCCGCCCCACCACATCATGGTCAAGGTCCACACCGACGGCCCGCGCTAGGAGCAGGGCTTCATCGTAGGGAAAGGCGGGTGATTTGAAGGCGTCCCAGGCCAGGACGAACCACTCCGTTATCGCGTCAAGTTCGGCTTGGCGGGCGGTGCGGGTGATCTGCTCCATCCGCCAGCGTTTCACCTCCC
>Ga0209514_10004123_pt1 | contig 19888 bp, 16 predicted proteins | sample Subgrocontami58m_FD_187452 | JGI IMG/M metagenome (GOLD analysis project Ga0209514, IMG submission 187452) | Subsurface groundwater microbial communities from S. Glens Falls, New York, USA - GMW37 contaminated, 5.8 m (SPAdes) (version 3) | ecosystem: Environmental > Aquatic > Deep subsurface >...
TGCTCGACCCCGCCGTGATCGCGTTCGCCGCCTCCCTGCCGCAGGAATACCGGCAGCACGGCCGTATCGGCAAGTGGATCTTCAAGCGGGCGATGGAGCCCTATCTTCCCCGCGAGGCGATCTACAGGCCCAAGACCGGATTCGGTGTGCCGCTGCGGCGCTGGCTGCGGCACGAGCTGGCGCCACTGGTGCAGGATGTTCTTTCGCCGGCGAGCCTGCGCAACCGCGGGCTGTTCGACCCGACGGGGGTGGAGACCCTGGTGAGGGCGGACCGACAGGGCCGGGTCGACGGTACCTACACCCTGTTTGCAATGGTTTGCATCGAGTTATGGTGCAGAATCTTCCTCGATGGAAGGGAACTCGCCGTTGAATGACGACAAGCGTGCCGTGCGTGATTTCTGGGACCGGGCGTCGTGCGGCGAGGAACTGTATCTGGAGGGCCACGGCGCGGAAGATTATCGGGCGCAGGCCGACGTTCGATATCGGTTGGAGCCGTTCATACCGGAGTTCGCGGAATTCGAACGGTGGAAGGGGAAATCCGTGCTGGAGATAGGTGTCGGGCTCGGCGCCGACCACCAGAGATTTGCCGAGGCCGGGGCATTGCTGACCGGCATGGATCTGAGTGAACGGGCGATCGGGCATACCCGCCGGCGGTTTCGCGAATCCGGGTTGAATGCCAGCCTGAACATCGCGGATGCGGAAGCGCTGCCGTTCCCGGATGAAACGTTCGACTTGGTGTACTCGTGGGGTGTCCTGCACCATTCGCCGAATACGGAGCAAGCCGTTTCAGAGGTGTGGCGGGTCCTGCGTCCCGGAGGCACCGCAAAGGTAATGATCTACCACAAGCACAGCCTGGTTGGGTACATGCTGTGGATTCGATACGCCCTGCTGCGCTTCAGGCCGTTCACCCCTCTTGCAAGGATCTACTCGGAGTACCTGGAGAGCCCCGGGACAAAGGCCTATACCGTGAACGAGGCGAAACGCCTCTTCAGCGCCTTTCGCAAAGTGGATATCGACACGGTGCTGACGCACGGCGACCTGCTTTCCTCGTCCGCCGGCCAGCGCCATCGCGGACTTGTGCTCACTGTGGCGAGAATCGCGTGGCCGCGATGGCTGGTCCGCCGCTTGTTTCCTGAATTTGGGTTGTTCATGATGGTCGCGGCGGTAAAGTAGGTTCAAATCGCAAACTTCCTGGGCTTTGTTCGCCTCGATCATACTGTGATTCTCATGCGACAATGTCTTTGAGTTGACTTTTTTGGTAAGTAAGTGGGATCCATCAAACATCGGGCAATAATATGCCGAAGTAGCGGCGGGTCCCGCCGCGAATTCGTGTAGGAGTTACCTGCAAGGTGAGCATCGTTCTCGGAATCAATGCCTATCACGCCGGAGCATCGGCCGCCCTTGTCGTGGATGGAAGGATTCGGATTGCAATCGCCGAGGAACGGCTCAACCGGGTAAAGTACTTTGGTGGTTTCCCGTCCAATGCCATTCACGCGTGCCTGCGTTATTGCGGGCTGGAGTTCTCCGATATTGACTACGTTGCACTAGGCAGGGATTCCGCTGCAAATCTCGAGAAGAAGGTCGCGTACGTCATCAAACACCCGCTCCTGGTGAAGAATTTCGTCAAGCTCAGGTCCACCGCGAATCGCGCGGCAAGTCTTGGCGAGGCCATTGCGAGAGAGTGCGAGGTGGACCCATCAAGGCTTCGCTTTCGGCAAGTGAATGTCGAGCACCATTTGGCGCATACCGCGAGCGCCTATTTTGTTTCCGGATGGGACAAGGCTGCGGGACTAACGATCGATGGATCAGGAGATTTTGTCACTTGCATGTTTTCGGAGTGTCGGGGCCGCGAGATCCACCCTATTCACCGAATCTTCGTACCGGATTCGCTTGGTTCCTTCTACGGCATGATCTGTCAGTTCATCGGATATGACAAATACGGCGATGAGGGAAAGGTAATGGGGCTCGCGCCGCTTGGAGAAGATCGTTTCAAGGACGACATCGATAGCATGATTTCATTTGGAAGCGGGCAGATTGCGTTGAACCGGAAATTCTTTCGCCGCTTCGGGAGCGATCAAGGAATTTCCATAGCGCCGGACGGTACGATGGTCACGCGACGCCACTTTACCGACGCGATGGTGTCACGATTTGGTGAGCCGAGGAGCGCGGGGGGGGAGATCACACAACGGGACAAAGACCTGGCGTTTGGACTTCAGCGTCGTTTCGAAGAAATATACATGGGGCTTCTCAATCATCTCCATGAGCTTTGCCCAGACGCCAGGGTCGTTTTGGCAGGTGGCTGCGCACTGAACAGCGTAGCCAATGGGAAGATCTTTGCTTTGACTCCGTTTACTGCCACTTCGATTCAACCCGCCGCAGGTGACGAGGGGTTGGCGCTTGGAGCGGCGCTTTACGTGAGTCATTCAGTATTGAGCGAAGGCGACAATGAGCCTCTTGGTGGCAGCTACCTGGGCCTGGAATACGACGAGGAGACAATCGAGCGCGAACTTAAGAGCAAGGGAGTGCCGTACTTACGATTGGCACCTGAGGGTCTGCTCCAGCAAACGGCGCGGGAAATAGCATCGGGGAAAATCCTGGGCTGGTTCCAGGGGCGGAGCGAATGGGGTCCAAGGGCGCTCGGAAATCGCTCAATTCTCTGTCATCCCGGGTTGCCGAGGATGAAGGATATTCTTAATGCCAGAATAAAGAGAAGGGAGTCATTTCGTCCGTTCGCACCAAGCGTCCTGGCCGAGCGCCAGGGGGAGATATTCGAGGAATGTCATCCATCGCCACATATGCTGCACGTCTACAAGATTCGGCCCGCATGGCGCGAGAGGTTGTCGGCGGTAAATCACGTCGACGATACGGGTCGCCTTCAGTCCGTAGCGCGCAGCGATAATCCCCTGTATTACGATCTAATACGGGTTTTTGACGGCCTTACCGGAATCCCGGTGGTGCTGAATACGAGTTTCAATGAAAATGAGCCGATAGTGGAGCGGCCCGTGGAAGCGATCGACTGCTTTCTCAGAACGAAAATGGACGTGCTCGTAATCGGTCCGTTCATTTGCCGCAAGGTGTCGAGTCCCAATCACTGATCCGGCAGGAATGGCGCCGGAGCGTGACAGGTAACGTAGGACGCGAGCCCGTGGACGAAATCGTCTCAGAGTGGCAGCCGCACCTGCGCGGCTATACGGTTGAATGGGTCGATGAGAACGGCTACATTCTTTCACGCGGCTGCGATTTGTTGAGCGCAGTTTCGCTTGCCCGTGATTCGTGGTCTCCAATGCCTTTCACGGAGTTCCCGGCGGGAAACCTGTATCGGTTGGGCTCCCGCTTTAGATACACTCAACGACTCCTGCGGTTACTCTTTTACAACGTACTTCGGCTGTCGCATAGCCGCTATTTGCTGACCTTTGGCAAGGATGTTGCCACGCTTCAGCACGGTCGGTTACAGCGAGTGGGTGGCCTCGGGCGCCGCGCTCGCTTTCTGCGAGGTGGCATTGCGATCGACGGAGCTGGCGGTGCGTATTTCGGGGAGTACCTTTCCAACGATCGGCGCGGCCCAATCACGATCTATTACCTCCCGCCACACGGGACGGCCGTGGTGGCTGTCTACAAGTTTGGCTCCGGTGCCGTGCGGCATGTGCATGGTGTATACCGGGATCCATTTGATGGATCCTTTTGGTGTACTACCGGGGATATCAAGAGCGAGTGCGCAATATGGCGCTCGACGGATGGATTTGCAACGGTGGAGGTGGTCGGACGCGGGGATGAGACCTGGCGGGCCGTGAGCCTCGTCTTCACCGAGACGGCAGTCTTGTACGGAATGGACGCGGAATACTGTCAGAACTACCTCTTCAGGCTGGACAAGCGGAGCGGCGTTCGAGAACAGCTTGGTGCCGTGGACGGGCCGGTCTACTATTCGACGACCTTGGGCGGCGATGCGCTCTTTGGGGTTACAGCAGAAGGGTGTCCAAGCCAAGCGATCAACGCGGCGAGTTTGTGGCGCGTTGGCGGGTCCGGAGAGTGCATGAAGCTTGTTTCCATAAGAAAGGATTGGCTACCCAAGCAGTTCATGCCGGGCACCCTCCATTTCTCCCTTGGACCCGGGTCCTTGGGCCATGAGACCTACGTGTACTGCCACGGCCTTTCCCGAAGAGATGGCCATGTTTTAAAGGTTTCTTGTGATTCCTCGACTCCTAGCACGCTGGGGGCGCGAAGATGATCGCGGCCTGGGTGCAAAAGGAATGGTGGACAGGGGCTGCGACGCTTATGTTACTGGCTGCGGTAGCAACCTACCTTCACTCCGTGACTTTCGACCCGTCGGCACCGGCCCTCGGAAACAACACGGTGTCGGTACTCGACAGCAGGGTGGCCGGGAAAGCGGCAAGGGACAACCAGAGACCCATTGCCGAGGTATTGGCCGACCTTCCAACCCGGGGGGATGGACGATATCCGATTGTTTGGATAGGGAACTCGCACCAGCATGCGATCAACGACATCAAGCCTGGCGATGAGCTCTCGAGCGTGGTCTTGCACAAAGAGTTGAACGGCAATGTGTGGCCCGGCGCCCGACCGGTATTTGGTATTTCGATTCCAAATCTGCACTTCCAGGAGCAATTGGTGCTCACGGTCGCGCTGGCTTTGATGGAGCCTGATCACAGGCCCAGGTTGATTATTCATGGAGTCAGATTTCATGATGCGCGCGAGCTAGGCGTAAGACACGACCTGCGGACCCTGCTGACTACCCCGGAGTTCGCCAAGTGGCTCAAATCGGTTGAGGAAGCAGGACGGTATCCAGCGCTGGTGGACAGCATTAAGGAAGATGTTGCTCTGGCGAATACCGAGAAGCAAAGGGACAAGGGCGCGGAGTCTTGGTTGATGGATAACGTGGCAGACCGGCTTCCGATTCTGGAAAGGCGCGGGCTAATTTACGGAAATACGCTGAACGCGCTCCATCAGCTACGCGACCGGGTCTTCATGATTGACACGAAATCGAAGCGCCCCATACTTGCAGGCCGATATAAACTCGCCATTGACTCGCTCGAGCTCGCATTGGCCGTTGCAAAAGAGGCGGGCATCGCGGTGCTGTTGTACAACGTACCGATTCGACCCGGGGTTGAATCGCCGTATGTCCCGGCCCAGTACAACCAGTTTCGCGACGACCTCAAGCGGATCGCAGCACAGTATGGTGCACGATTTGCCGACTACGATGGCTTGATACCATCCAAGCTGTGGGGTACCTGGTATGACACGGACTACCCGGACTATTCGCACTTTACCGGTGAGGGACACAGGATTCTCGCTGCGCAGGTCGGGCGCGATATCGCTCGTTACATTGGCGCCCACTAGGTGAGGCCCCGCCAGGTCCATGCTGTTCAATAGCGTAACTTACCTGGTCTTCCTGACTGTTGCGGTGCTGGTGTTTTGGGCCCTGCCGATGGCCGCGCGACGCTTTTGGCTGCTTGCAGCGAGCTTGCTGTTTTATTGCTGGTGGGATTGGCGGTATGGATTCCTGATCGCGTCGTCGATCTTGCTCAATTATCTGTTTGGCCTGTTGGCAGCGGACCGCAGCAGAAAATGGACAGTGGTCGTTGCCGTAGCAGCGAATCTCGGAGCGCTGATCTACTTCAAGTATCTGGATTTTCTTGCCGGTTCATTGAATGGACTGAGCCAACTCATTTTCGACAGAGACCTTGCAGCCGTCCCGCATATCGTTCTTCCCATCGGAATTTCCTTCTTCACGTTCCAGGGATTGTCGTACGTAATCGACATCGCCCGTGGCCAGATTGAAGCAAGGCGAAGTCTCGTGACTGTTGCACTATACATTACGTTCTGGCCCCATCTCATCGCGGGCCCGATTGTCCGTGCCGGTGAACTGATACCTCAGTTCTACAGCGATTCGAGGCGAGTAAGGTACTCCGATATTGCCTCCGGTCTGCAGTTGATCTTCGTGGGCCTGTTCCTCAAGGTTTTTCTTGCAGACGGTATTTCAGGTTACGTCGACGAGGGATTCGCAGCAGGTAGTTTTCAGCGTAATTCCGCTCTGGACAACTGGACCCTGGCGTTCGGGTTCGGCTGGCAGATCTATTTCGATTTTGCCGGATATAGCATGATCGCCCAGGGGTCTGCGCGGCTGCTAGGGATCGTGTTTCCGGACAACTTCAACTTCCCGTATGCGGCGCGCTCACCTCGGGAGTTCTGGCAGCGGTGGCACATTACGCTTTCAAGCTGGATTCGGGATTACCTATACGTGCCTATGCAGGGTCTGATCGCCGGGCAGTCTCGGTCGCGCGGGGGTATTGAAATTGCCGTAGACGAACGGATGAAATCAAATGCCCGGCACAGGATTGGGGCACTGATCGCAACATGGATGATCATGGGGCTTTGGCACGGCGCGAATTGGACGTTTCTTGCGTGGGGAGTGTGGCACGCCGGGCTGATCCTGATCTACCGGGGCCTCAGCCTCATGTCGGATCGAATCGGTATTCGAGAGCGTATCAATGCGGATGGCCTCCTGTTCTCTTTGGGTGGATGTCTTATTACCATGCCTGCCGCCATGGTCGGTTGGCTCTTTTTTCGGGCGCCGACGCTGGAGCAGGCATTCTCGATGGTGGCGCGCTTGCTGGATGTTCGCGCATACGGCTACCTTACGTACAAGGAGAACTTCTATCTGATTACGTTCCTGTATACGGTTGGATTCTTCGTGGCGTATGCAAGCGGCCGGATGATCGAACGCAAGCCGGTGTGGTGGGGGACTTGGGGTTGGCTTCCCAAGTCGATTGCATACACCGCAATCGTGATGCTTTCGCTTGGTTTTCTGAGGAGTCAGCAGCAATTTATCTACTTTCAGTTCTAATGTTGGCAATCTGCGAACGCAAAGGTCTTTCTGGTGGCAGTGACGCGGGACGCGACCCGGATAGCCCGACAATGCGCATCAATATAGGGTGTGGCCAGACGCCAACAGCCGGCTGGATGAACTTCGACAACTCGCCGAGCGTTCGGCTGGCGAAACTGGGAAGGATCGCCGATTGCGTTTTTCGACTCGGCCTGCTCGACCGCAGTCAGTATGAATTCGTGAAGTTTGCGCAGGCCAACAATGTCGAATATGGGGATGCAACGAAGGGACTGCCAATCCGGGATGAAGCGGTCGAGGTTCTGTACAGCTCTCACATGCTGGAGCACCTTGACAGACGAGAAGCGGTATTGTTCTTGAAAGAGGCGAGAAGGGTGTTGGCACCCGGGGGCGTCATACGGCTCGCAGTTCCCGACATCAGGAAATTGGCCGAACAGTACGTCTCCGGAGGAGACGCCGATGCGTTCGTCGAGTCGACTCTGCTTTGGACGTCGACCCCGCGAACGTTTCCGGAGCGCCTTCGCTTCTTGATCGTCGGCTCCCGAAACCACAGGTGGATGTACGACGGAAGCTCGTTGAGCAAGCTGCTTTCACAGCATGGTTTCATCAACGTGAAAGTGCTCGACCCCGGAATGACGATGATTGAGAATCCCGCGTCGCTTGATCTGCACGAAAGGGATTCGGACAGCGTCTACGTCGAAGCGATCAGGCCAATCCCTTAAGGCATTGTCGGCAATTTCGGCGCAGCGTATGAAGCAGGTACTGCAGAACCTCAAGACCGGGGCTACGGAAGTGGCAGACGTTCCCGCCCCCCGCGTTGGCTCGGGACAGTTGCTGATTGGGACCTGCTGCACACTGGTCTCCGCAGGCACCGAACGCATGCTGGTCGAATTCGGCAGGGCGGGCCTTCTCGACAAGGCGCGCCAGCAGCCCGACAAGGTCCGCATGGTGCTCGAGAAGGTCAGGACCGACGGCCTCGTGCCCACGATCGAGGCGGTGCGCAACAAGCTCGATCAGCCCATGGCGATGGGCTACTGCAACGTGGGCGAAGTGCTGGAGGTCGGCGAGGGCGTGAGCGGCTTCGCGCCGCGCGATCGCGTGGCCTCCAACGGCAGGCACGCGGAAGTGGTGGCCGTGCCCGCGAACCTGTGCGCGAAAGTTCCGGAGTCCGTGGCCGACGAGACTGCGGCGTTCACCGTGGTCGGCGCGATCGCGCTGCAGGGGATCCGGCTCGTGCAGCCGACGCTGGGCGAATGCGTGGCGGTGATCGGCATGGGCCTGATCGGTCTCCTGACCGTGCAGTGCCTGCGCGCCAACGGCTGCAAGGTGCTCGGCGTCGATTTCGACGGCGCGAGGCTCGCCCTCGCGCGCGACCTGGGCGCCGAGACCGTCGACCTCTCACGCGGCGAGGATCCCGTGACGGCTGGGCTCGGCGCGTTTTCGAGGGAGCGGGGCGTGGACGCAGCGATCATTACGGCCTCGACGCAGAGCAACGAACCGGTGCGCCAGGCGGCGCGGATGTGCCGCAGGCGCGGCAGAATCGTGCTGGTGGGCGTGACGGGACTGGAGCTCTCGCGCGCAGACTTCTACGAGAAGGAACTGTCCTTCCAGGTATCGTGCTCGTACGGTCCCGGCCGATACGATCCGGACTACGAGGAGAAGGGGCACGACTACCCGCCTGGATTCGTGCGCTGGACCGAGCAGCGCAATTTCGAGGCGGTGCTCGACATGATGGCCGCGGGGCGGCTTGACACGCGGCGACTGGTATCGCACCGGTTCCAGATTGCCGAGGCGGAGAAAGCCTACGCGGTTCTGGGCGGCGGCGAGCCCTCGCTCGGCATACTGCTTACCTATCCGGCGGCGGGCGAACGGGCCGAGTCGACATTGAAGCGAGGCACGGTGCAGGTGTCCGCGGGCAAGGCGGTTCCAGGGGCGCCTGCGCTCGGCCTGATCGGCGCGGGGAACTATGCGGACGCCGTGCTCATCCCTGCATTCAAGGCGGCGGGGGCGCGGCTGAAGAGCGTGGCTTCGGCCCAAGGGGTGAGCGCGTTGCATGCGGCACGCAAGTTCGGCATCGAGACCGCCACCACGGACGCCGATTTGATCATCGCCGATCCGGAGGTGAACGCCGTGGTCGTCGCGACTCGGCATGACAGCCACGCGCGTTTCGTGCTAGCGGCGCTCGCGCGCGGAAAGCACGTGTTCGTCGAGAAACCGCTGTGCCTGACGCTCCCTGAGCTGGAGGCGATCGAGCAGGCGTACGGTGCCAAGCTCGACGCGGGGGCCGCGCCGCTGCTCGCGGTCGGATTCAATCGGCGCTTCGCGCCCCAAGTGCAAAGGATAAAGGCGCTGCTTGGCGGCGCGCCCGGACCCAGGTCATTCGTTATGACGGTCAACGCGGGCGCGGTTCCCGCGGGGCACTGGACCCAGGACCCATCGGTTGGCGGCGGTCGCATCGTCGGCGAGGCCTGCCACTTCATCGACTTGCTGCGGTTCCTGGCGGGATGTTCCATCACCGAATGCCGGCCCAGCGCCATGAGGGGTGCAACGGGCGAGACTGTCGTGCTGCAGCTCGTTTTCGCCGACGGCTCGATCGGCACGGTGCATTACCTCGCCAACGGCAGCAAATCGTTCCCGAAGGAAAGGCTGGAGGTGTTCTGCACCGGGCGGGTGTTACAGCTGGACAATTTCAGGCGCTTGCGCGGCTTTGGCTGGCCCGGTTTCAGCGGGATGAATCTGTGGCGGCAGGACAAGGGGCAGCGGGCATGCGCGGCAGCTTTCGTGCGCGCCGTGCAAACGGGAGGACCGGCGCCGATCCCGTTCGACGAGCTGATCGAAGTCAGCCGCACCAGTATCCTCGCGCAGCGCGAGGCGACATAGCCGATGTCGTCGTGGTCGCTCTATTTCCACACGCTCCGCCATCTCCGCCCCGTTCAGGTGCTGTGGCGGGCGAGGCGGGCGCTGCCGCGCTTTCGGCCGCTTGACGCCGGATCTGCGCCCGTGCGGCGCGAATCGCGCGGGGCGCTCGTTGCAATGCCCCGCAAGCGCCGCTCCTTGCTTGCCGCCGACGCGTTCAGATTCCTGAATGCGGAACACCAACTCACATCGGCCGCCGACTGGAACAACCTGCGCTGGGACGCGCTGTGGCTCTACAACCTGCATTATTTCGACGATCTGTGCGCCGAAGGGGCGGCCGAAAGGGCCAATTGGCATCGCTCGCTGATCGCTCGCTGGATCGCCGAGAACCCGGTCGGGCGGGGCTGCGGTTGGGACCCGTATCCAATGTCGCTGCGCATGGTGAACTGGATCAAGTGGTCGCTCCGCGGCGGGAACTTGATCGAAGCCGCGCGGGAAAGCCTGGCGATTCAGGCGCGCCATCTCGCTTCGCGCATCGAGTGGCATCTGCTCGGTAACCACCTGCTCGCGAACGCCAAGGCGCTAGTGTTCGTTGGAAGCTATTTCGAAGGCGCGGAGGCGCGGGGCTGGTTGCGCCAGGGCCTGAAGATCCTCGACGCGCAACTCGCCGAGCAGGTGCTGGCCGACGGTGGTCATTTCGAGCGCAGCCCGATGTACCACGCAATCGTGCTCGAGGACGTGCTGGACCTGATCAACATCTCGACCAGTTTTCCCGGGGTCGTTCGCCAGACCACGGTTGCCGCGTTGCGGGACGCCGCGGCGAGGATGTTGCGCTGGTCGCACGCGATGATGCACCCCGACGGCGGGATTGCGTTCTTCAACGATGCGGCGTTCGGGGTCGCAGCGGACACGGCCGAGTTGAGCGCGTACGCGGAGCGCCTCGGCATCGAAGGCTGGCGCGCAGACGGACGAATCGGCGGTTTTACAGCGCTCGAGCAGAGCGGCTATATTCGCCTTGTGCAGGGACCGCTGACGGTGCTTTTCGACGCGGGCCCCGTGGGGCCGGACTATCTCCCGGGACATGCGCATGCCGATACGCTTTCGTTCGAGCTCTCCTGCGGCGCGCAACGCGTGATCTGCAACTCGGGGACGTCGCGGTACGGGCGGGGCGCAATCCGGCAATGGGAGCGCTCCACGGCGGCGCACAATACGGTCGAGATCGACGGCGAGAATTCTTCCGAAGTGTGGGACGGGTTCAGGGTGGCGCGACGGGCGTATCCGCGCGACTTGGCTTGGTCGGACGACGGTGGCGTGTTGCGTGCCGCGTGTGCGCATGACGGCTACACGCGGCTGCACGGGAGGCCGATCCACCGGCGCACGGTTGAGGTTTCAGGCAATGCGGTTCGATGGACCGACGCGGTCGAGGGCGCTGGCGAGCATCGCGCGGTCGGGCGTATCCCGCTGCACCCCGATCTGACGGCGCGAAGGCAAAGCGCGACGCAGTGGCGGATCGAGATGCCATCCGGGGAGAAGCTCGACCTGGCGGTTGAAACGCAGGGCATCGCGCTCGATGAGGAAGAAGGCCGGTTTTCGACGGAGTTCGGGCTGACGCGGGAGAGGACGGTTCTGGTGTGGTCGGCGTCGAAGGAATTGCCGATATCAGTGGCGCTCAGGCTGTCGTACCACCCCGGTGCTGCGCGCCACCCCTCCTTGGCAGGAGGGGAATAGTCGGTGCATATCCTGTTTCTGACCGACAACTTTGCGCCGGAGACGAACGCGCCGGCCTCGCGTACGCACGAGCACACGAAGCGCTGGGTGGCGGCCGGGCATCGCGTTACGGTGGTGACGACCGCGCCGAACTTTCCGGCAGGCAGGATCTTCGAGGGCTATCGGAATCGCCTCTGGCAGCGCGAGCGGATCGACGGAGTCGAGGTGATACGGCTCTGGACCTACATCACCGCGAACGAAGGCTTTCTACGCCGCACGCTTGACTACGTGAGCTTCATGGTGTCGGCGATCCTCGCCACGCCCTTCCTTCCGCGGCCCGACCTAGTGGTTTCGACCTCGCCGCAGTTCTTCACGCCGTGTGCAGCCTACGTCGTGTCGCGCTTGAAGCGGCGCCCCTGGGTATTCGAATTGCGCGACCTGTGGCCGGATTCGATCGTGGCGGTCGGCGCCATGAAGGATACGGCGCTAATTCGGGCGCTGCGCAGGCTTGAGTATTTTCTCTACCGCAGGGCGACGCGGATCGTGAGCGTGACGCAGTCCTTCCGCGAGATTCTGTCGAAAAACGGCATCGATTCCGGCAAGATCGAGGTCGTTCCCAATGGGGCGGACCTGGAGGCGTACCGGCCGGGCGAGCGGCCCGAGGTGCTGGCGGACAAGTTCGGCTGCAGGGGCAAGTTCGTCGCGGCGTATGTCGGCACGATCGGGCTGGCGCACGGGCTGGGAACGCTGCTCGATGCCGCCGAGCAACTGCGCGAGCGCGACGACATCGCGTTCATCCTGGTGGGGACGGGCGCGGAAGAGAAGGCGCTGATTGCCGAAGCCAGTCGGCGCGGCCTGCACAACGTGCATTTTGCGGGATCGGTGAGCAAGGCCGAGGTCAGGGAGTATTGGCGTTTCTGTGACGTGGCGCTAGTCCTGTTGCGGGATTCGCCCTTGTTTCGGCATGTGCTGCCCTCGAAGATGTTCGAGGCGATGAGCACCGAGCGGCCGATCATCCTCGGTGTGAAGGGAGAAAGCGAAGCCGTGTTGAACGAAGCCGGTGCGGGAATTCCGATACCGCCCGAGGATTCCGGGGCGCTCGCAGCCGCGATCCTCCGGCTGGCGTCCGACCGGGAAGAGCGCCTCACCATGGGCAAGTCGGGGCGCGAGTTCGTCACGAGGCGCTACGATCGCGACGCGCTCGCGACGCGAATGCTCGCGGTGCTCGATCGGGCCGCGCGCGGAGGGACGGTTGCATAATGAGTGTGCTGATCGATCTCGTTGCTGCGGCGCGGCCCAACTTCATGAAAGTGGCGCCGCTCTATCACGCGCTCGCGCGTGAGTCGGCGTGGTGCCGAGTTCGCCTGGTGCATACGGGGCAGCACTACGACGCGAATCTGTCCGACGCGTTCTTTCACGACTTGCGCCTGCCGGACCCCGAGGTGCACCTCGGCGTAGGCAGCGGAACGCACGCCGAGCAGACCGCTGGCGTAATGGTCGCATACGAGAAAGCCTGCATGGCAACGCGGCCGGACTGGGTGGTGGTCGTGGGAGACGTGAACTCGACGCTCGCGTGCACGCTGGCGGCGGCGAAGCTTGGGCTTCCGGTGGCGCATCTGGAGGCAGGGTTGCGCAGCCGCGACCGCGGCATGCCCGAGGAACTCAATCGCCTCGCCACCGACGTGCTGGCCGACCTGCTGTGGACGCCGTCAGAGGGTGCTGACGAGAACCTCCTTCGGGAAGGCATTCCGCGCGAGCGCATCGTCCGGGTCGGCAACATCATGATCGATTCGCTCGAGATGATGCGGCCGGAGATCGAACGCAAGGGATTTCGGGAGTCGCTCGGGCTCGCGCCGCGCGGCTACGGCGTCGTGACGCTGCACCGGCCGAGCAATGTCGATGACGGCACGCGGCTTGCAGCGTTGGCCGGCTTGCTGCGCAGGCTGGCAGCGAAAATGCCGTTGGTGTTTCCGGTACACCCGAGAACGCGCGCGCGGCTGGAGGCGGCGGGGGAATGGGGGGCGCTCGCGTCCAGCGCCGGCATGTTGCTGCGCGAGCCGGTCGGCTACATCGAGTTCATGAATCTCGTGTTCGGCGCGGCCTATGTGCTCACCGATTCCGGCGGGGTGCAGGAAGAAACGACCTATCTGGGCATCCCGTGCCTGACGCTGCGCGACAACACCGAACGGCCGGTCACGGTGACGCTGGGCACCAACCGGCTGGTGCGGCCGGGGACCGTCGAATCCGCCGTCGACGACGTGGTCGCGGGCCGCTGGCCGAAGGGACAGGTCCCCGCGCTGTGGGACGGGCGCACGGCGGGGCGCGTGGTCGCGAGTCTCAAGCGCGCTGCGCTCGGCGCATGAGCGGCGAGCTGCGCCATAGGCGGCCGGGCCAAGGGATTTTCGTCTTGTTCCTCGTGCTGCTTGTGTGGACTCCCATTCCGCTCGGGAGCAACCGGCAGTGGGCGTGGTCGGTGATGGAGTTCGCGACATTCGCGCTGAGCGCGATGTGGCTACTGCTGTTTGTGTTCGGCCGCGTGAAATTTCCCGGCGCATTTCGCCGGGCGGGGTGGGCGGTGGGGCTGTTTGCAGCGTGGCTCGCGCTGGTCGCGGTGCAGGTGATGCCATTGCCGGTGGAATGGGTGGCACTGATTTCACCAGAGTCGGCGGCGATGCATGCTTTGGCGGGGATGCCAGGGAGGTCGTCGCGCGCAACGATATCCGTCGATCCCTCGGCCTCGTGGGCGTTCCTGCTGAAGAGCCTGGCGTTCTTCCTTGCCTTTTGCCTTACGCTGGTCCTGGTGGACCGGAGAGACCGGCTCAAGGTCTTGATGTTCGTTCTGGTGGGTTCGGGCCTGGTGCAGGCGATCTATGCGAGCTTCATGCACCTCACGGGCGCGAGCTTCGACGTGTTCAATTCGACCTACTTCCACCGCGAGTACACAGTGGGAACATTCATCAATCGCAATCATCTGGCCGGATACCTCGAGATGACGCTCGCCGTCGGGATAGGCGCCATGATCGCGACGCTGCGAGGCGTGGGGGTCCGCACCTGGCGCCAGCGCTTTCGCGATTGGGTGGCCTGGGTGATGAGTCCGAAGATCCTGTTGCGGCTGATGCTAGTGGTGATGGTGATCGCGCTGGTGATGACGCGCTCGCGGATGGGCAATTCGGCGTTCTTTGTGAGCATGCTTGTGGCGGGAGCGATCGGGCTGCTGCTCTCCCGGCATGCGACGCGGCAGACCGTGGTGTTGCTGGCGAGCCTGATCGCGATCGACGTCGTCGTCGTCGGCGCCTGGTTCGGCGTGGAAAATGTCGTTCAGCGAATCGAGAGCACGACGATGATGAAAGGCGAGGCAGGAGGGGAGCAATCGGTCGAGGAGCGGGCAGAGCCCGCGTTCTATGCGCTTCCGTATGCACGCACCTACCCGTGGGTGGGCAGCGGCGGGGGCACCTTCTATGTCGTGTTCCCCAAGTATCGGACGCAGGAGATAGTGGGCTTCTTCGACTTCGTGCACAACGATTACGTGCAGTTCGCGGCGGAAACGGGAGTGGCGGGCGTTGCACTGCTCGGATTGCTGGTGTTGTCGACCTTCCTGATCGCGCTGAAGACTCAGTATGAAAGGCACGATCCCCTTTCAAGGGGTGCCGCCTTCGGGGTGACCATGGGCATCGTTTCGCTCATGATCCACAGCTGGGTGGACTTCAACCTGCAAATCCCCGCGAACGCGCTCACGTTCGTGGTGCTGCTGGCAATGGGTTGGGTGGCGTATTCGGTCGAGCGAAATCACGCGCGTGCCGAGGAATCACCCGGGGAACCTGGGTGATATAGGATGGGCTGTACCCCGAAAGAGGGTCAGGATGCGACGCCTAGAACATTTCTTCTGGCTATGCCAAGTCGTGTCGCCTATTTCGAGGCGCGAGCGCATCGTTGCGGATACGCCCGAGCCGCTCAACTGGGAATTGACGGTTGCCGCAGCGAGCGCCCATCGCGTTGCGCCGTTCGTTTTCCCGTGGCTTGAACAGACGCAATTGCTCGAACTGATGCCCTCCGAGGCGCACACGGCTCTTGAACAGCTCTATCTGCCCAACGCCGAGCAGCAATGCCGTGCTCACCGGGCAGGTCGAACGGGTCTCCCGCATTCGGCTTGCCCGGAGACTTTCCGGCCCGGTCCGCCGTGAAAGCGTTCTTGTTGCGGCTGCGTCTTCCCCGGCTGTACGGCCTGTGGATCGGCTACAGGGACATGCGCCGCTATCTCGCGTAAGGCTCTCTGCCTCCGCCGCGCGAGTTCCCATTGAAGCGCAGGCAGGCGTGGTAGCGGAATTCCGGCGCGTCAGGTGGCGCCCCGGAGACGAATCGAACGTCCGACCTGCCCCTTAGGAGGGGGCTGCTCTATCCACTGAGCTACCGGGGCGAAGGGCGAATTGTAGCCCCACTCGCGCCGGCGGCAGCCATCGAATCCGATGGTGCTAGTGCCGCGCGCCCAGTGCGTGGTAGAGCTCGTGCCCGAGGGAGATCATCGCGGTTTCGTCGTTCCAGTCATGGGGCTTGGGCGAGACGATGCGGTAGCCGTCCACCAGGCAGGCCTGGTTGGGCAGGCCGTAGACGTTGTCGCGTCCGCAGTAGTTCACGACCTGCTCGCGCGGGGTCCACTGTACGGCGACGCAGGCCATTTGCCTGTCCGCATCGTGCGTCAACTTCATGGGTCCGCCGGTGGCGCAACCGGTGAGCACGGCCGCGGCGAAGAGCGTTGCGGCGCCGAGGAGCGTGCGAAGGCAGCCGCCGGCGGGCTTGGGTGTCGCAGACTCGAGGTTCGGCATGGCTGTTTCCCCTGTTCAGTTGCCAAGGGCGTCGCAGCTCGTGCCAGTAGGTCGGAGGAATGACGGTCCTCTCCAGCCGGCAGCCCCGCCACCTTGCGCTCGGATGAGCCGTCAGGTCGGTTGCTTTGCGTGTTCGCCTTTCGGCGAACGTGCCCTTGTGACTTCTGCAACGTCAGAATCCCGGGGAAAAGGAGCCCCCTCCCGATTTCCCGTGATGCAAGTCACGCGAAGGGAGACGGCAGGCGGGATGAGGGTCTGGACGGAGAGGCGCTGGCGCCCCGGAGACGAATCGAACGTCCGACCTGCCCCTTAGGAGGGGGCTGCTCTATCCACTGAGCTACCGGGGCGAAGGGCGAATTGTAGCCACTCGCGCCACTGGCAGCTATCGAATGCGACGGCTCTAGTGCCGCGCGCCCAGTGCGTGGTACAGCTCGTGGCCGAGGGAGATCATCGCGGTCTCGTCGTTCCAGTCATGGGGCTTGGGCGAGACGATGCGGTAGCCGTCCACCAGGCAGGCCTGGTTGGGCAGGCCGTAGATGTTGTCGCGTCCGCAGTAGTTCACGATCTGCTCGCGCGGGGTCCACTGCACGGCGACGCAGGCCATTTGCCTGTCCGCGTCGTGTGTCAGCTTCATGGGTCCGCCGGTGGCGCAACCGGTGAGCACGGTGACGGCGAGCAGCGTTGCGGCGCCGAGGAGCGTGCGAAGGCAGCCGCCGGCGGGCTTGGGGGTCGCAGACTCGAGGTTCGGCATGGCTGGTTCCCCTGTTCAGTTGCCAAGGGCGTCGCAGCTCGTGCCAGTAGGTCGGAGGAATGACGGTCCTCTCCAGCCGGCAGCCCCGCCACCTTGCGCTCAATTGAGCCATCAGGTCGGTAGCTTTGCGTGTTCGCCTTTCAGCGAACGTGCCCTTATGAGCACCTTATCGGCAGATTTCCAGCCAGGAATAGGGTGGCCCGGGGTGGGGCGGAGGGGTCAGGCCAGCACCTGCGCCAAGCCGCCCAGCCGTTTGCTCCGCGGAAAGATCCCGCTTTGCCTCCACGCCGAGCCGCCTGCCGTCCTTGAACAGCAGCAGATCGAGTTCCGCTCCCTGATGCGTTGCCCAGAAATAGGCATCGTCGGGTTGCATCGTGCAACGCGGCCGGCAAGCAGTTCGGTACGTGGTACGTCGCAGCATGGGCATGCCCAATGCGACCATGAAAATCGGGCGGTCGGTGCCCGATTTTCATGGAGGGATCGCGAGCGCCACAGTTCGCCGGTCACTCGCCGCGCCGGTCAAAGAGGCGCCATTTGTTCCGCGTCCCGGGGCCCAAGGCCCGCGCGTGGAGGAGAGGCGAATCCGATGACCGGCCGTATGGACAGCGTGCGACGATTCCACAGGGTTGGACTGACCAGCCGGCCTCTGTATCATTGGCTTGCTTCCTGTCTTATGGGAGCTGTGCGATTAATATGCCCGATGCTTCACGATAAGGTAGCAATGGAATCTGTGACCGAGGGTCGGAGGCGGAATGAAGCAATTGAAACAACACGACCTGCAGAGCCTCGTCGATGCGCTAAGACGCTGCGGGGTGGTTTATGCCGTATTGTTCGGGTCCGCGGCAAGGGGTGAGCTGCGCGCCGACAGCGACATCGATATTGCGGTTGCCGCGGAAGGGCCGCTTTCTTCGGAGATGCGATACGGAATTATCAGCGCGATCTCCGTCATCTCCGGCCGCCCGATCGACCTTGTGGATCTGAAAACCGCGCGCGGGGTGCTTCTCGCTCGCGCGCTGCAAGGCCGGGAACTATTTTGCGACAGCGTTCGCGCCAAGGGTGACGCTCTATTTCGCAGGGTGAGCGTCGCCGAAGAGGACATTGCCTACGCGAAAAAATCGTTCTCCATGGCGCAACCGAGAATGTTCCAGTGAGTGCCGTCGATCGCGAATCGCTTCGGAAGATATCCGGGACTTGAAGGAATTCGGGAGGGCGATGGCCTCGTTGATCTCCGAGCCGCCGGCTCCCGATGTTCGATGAAAGCCGTGACCGGCCGGCGCCTTCGCTGCCGCTGAAGCCGGGAATCCCGGCACCGGGGTGTCGTCGCGTCTGATCTAGCCCTTCTTCGCGGCCTGACGTGCGGCGCTCCACCTTCCCCTCGTTGGACAAGGAGGGGAGTTGTGCGCCGGGCGACGGATGAGGCGGCGCGCTACCTCAGGTTCTCCTCGTGTAGAGCGCAAGCTCGAGCAGCCGCTCGAGCAGTTGCTCGGCCGGCGCGCCGGGAAAGCTCTTCAGCACGATCTCCTTGGCGTAGAGCCTGGCGATGTAGCGCAGCTTGAGCGCCTTCGCCCGCGCGGCGTAGACGAAATCCCGATGCGCGTTGTTGACCACGATCAGGTTGCGCTCGGCGTCATAGCGCGAGCGCCGCAGCTCGCCGGGCGCGCGCTCGAAGGTGTAGCCGGGCAGCCCGGGGCGGGTGCCTGAGGGCTCGCGCGCCTCGCGCTCGATCGTGTCGGCGACGGTGATGAGGGCCTCTGCCGAGCAGGCGATCTCGCCCTGGACCGCCTCGACCCGCACCCGAACCAGGCCCGGCTCTGCGGGCGCCCGGTACTCGACGAACTCGCCTTCGGCGGGCTCGATTGCGCCGCCGCCTTCGAGCACCGACCAGGCGAATGCGACGCCGCCCTCGAGCGGCCGTCGCGCCCGGTCGCGCGCCAGGGCGCGAAGTCGCCGGCCCGCATTGACCTGTACCACGCAGGAGGCCGGCGCGATCTGAACGCTGTGCAGCGGTCCGGCGAACTCGAAGAACTGCTTCTGCCGCCCAGCGTCGGCGTCATCCGAAACCAACCCCGGTTCGCCTTCGACCGGCAGGCCCGGCGCGACCGGGCGCTCGCCCCGGCGGTCGCGCCCGGCGACGTCGTACCAGTCGTACTCCTCCGCGGGCAGCGCGAGCAGGGCTTCCCTGAACGCCTTCTGGATCGAGCGCAGCATGTCGCGGCTCGCCTGCTCCTCGGCGGCGCGCTGCTGCGCGGCGATCAGCTCGGCGAGCGCCTCGCCGACCGGGCGCATCGCTGCGACGAAATCCGCGTACGCGGCGTCGCGCACGAGGCCCGCGCGCGTGCCCGGGGTGAGGCTGAGAAAGGGCACATCGACCAGGCCCTGCAGGCACCCATTCGTCCACGGCGGCTGGACGAACTCCTCGAGCTCGGCAATGGAAGCGAGCACGCGCGTGCCGTGGCGAAACAGGCCGACCTGGTTCGCGGGGTCGGCCTCGTTCAGATAGAGCTCCAGGTACAACTCGCCGCGCTCCGCGGCCGCCGCGGGCAACTCGTGCAGCAGGCGCCCGGCGTATTCGCGCGGCTCGACCTTGTACTCGCGGCGCGCCAGGTGATCGACCACCGTGATGCGCACTCCCGAGGTGCGGATGCGGTCGCGAAGCTCCGCGGCGAGGTACCACTGGATCTTCTCCCCGGAGAAATGCCGGATGCCGGCGAGCAGCGGTCGGATCTTCAGCTCGGTTCCGCGGTGCTCGATGAGGGAGCGCCTCGCGCTCAATGTGGGTGGCGACGTAGCGGAAGTCGGGCGCGCCCCCGGCGTCGCGCGGCACGCCCTCGCCGTCGTCGGCGATGCGCAGGTAGTGCATGCCTTGTTCGCGGCCGCGGGTGATCGTCACATGGCGCG
>Ga0209514_10004126_pt1 | contig 19878 bp, 18 predicted proteins | sample Subgrocontami58m_FD_187452 | JGI IMG/M metagenome (GOLD analysis project Ga0209514, IMG submission 187452) | Subsurface groundwater microbial communities from S. Glens Falls, New York, USA - GMW37 contaminated, 5.8 m (SPAdes) (version 3) | ecosystem: Environmental > Aquatic > Deep subsurface >...
GAAATCAGTTTCTCTCGCACATCCGCGAATGCCAGGCGATTGCGGTGGTTTTGCGGGTGTTTGCCGACCCTACGGTGGTGCACGTGGAGCAAAGCGTGGACCCGGTGCGGGATATGGAAATCATCAATACCGAGCTTGCTTTGAAGGACCTCGAAACCGTTGAGAAGCGTTTCAAAAAACTTGAGGGAGAAGCCCGTTCGGCAAGCTCAGGGCAAGCCCGGACAGCTTCGACAAGCTCACCGCAGGCGGGTGGCAAAAAAGCGATAAAAGATTTTGAGGTTTTGAAGGGGGTGAAAAAAGCGCTTGAGGCGGGGGAGGCAATCGTCAATTTCCGAAATGAAGAGATTGTGCTGGAGCTTGCGCTTTTGAACGCGAAGCGGCGATTTTATCTTTTGAACGGCGATCCGGAGGAAGTTCCGGAAGTGCTTAGAGCGAAAATTAAGGAGCGGGGCGAGGACTATGTGGTGGCGAACGTGGCACTTGCGGATGAGTTTCCGGAACTTACGAGGAAGGCATACGAGGTGCTGGGGCTTATCAGTTTCTTTACGACCGGTGAGGATGAGACGCGGGCGTGGACTATTGAGCGTGGAGCGAAAGCGCCGCAGGCGGCAGGGGTTATTCACACGGACTTCGAGAAAAACTTTATCCGCGCGGAAGTGGTGCCATATGATAATCTTGTCGAATCTGGCGGATGGAATAAAGCGAGGGATAAAGGACTTATGCGGCTGGAAGGAAAAGACTATATTGTCCAAGACGGTGATGTTATTGTGGTGAGGCATGGATAGGTTGGGAAAGGAGTATGCTTGCCCCGTAGAATCGCGCAGCGATTTATACGAGTAATAAATGCATCAATGGTGGGGAAGTCGGACTTCCTTAAGAAGTCCGACTTCCAAAGATTAAACTTGCTCACATGGCAAAAAGCCCAATTATTCAGGTTAATAATCTCGTCAAAAAGTTCGGAGATTTTACCGCGGTGGGCGGGCTTACGTTTGATTTGTTCGAAGGGGAGATTACGGGGCTTTTGGGTCCGAACGGCGCGGGGAAGACGACGACGATTCAAATGCTTTTGGACATCATCACTCCCACCTCGGGGGAAATTCGTATCTTCGGGAAGGAGATGAAGCATCACCGGGAGGAAATCCTTAACGCCATGAATTTTTCTTCTCCGTACGTCACGCTCCCTTCAAACCTTAAAGTATGGGAGAACCTCAAAACCTTCGCGCGCCTCTACGGCATCCGCGATATTGACGGCAAAATCCGCGAATTGGGGAAGTTTTTTGACATCGAGGATTTGCTGCCGAAGCTCACCTCCGCGCTTTCAACCGGGCAGCTCACGCGTTTGAACCTTGCAAAAGCATTCTTGAACGACCCGAAGCTTCTCCTCCTCGACGAGCCGACCTCCTCGCTTGACCCCGACATCGCCGACCGCGTGCAGGAGATGCTCCTCAAAATCCGCAAGGAGCGCGGCGTGACGATGCTCTACACCTCCCACAATATGGCGGAAGTGGAGCGGCTCTGCGACCGCGTGATTTTCATCAACCACGGTAAAATCGTAGACGACGGCACGCCGGCGGACTTGGTGAAGAAATACGGGCATGAGGATTTGAATGATGTATTCCTCCATATAGCAAGGGGAAAATCCGAAGCACTAAATCCGAAATTCTAAACAAATCTCAATGCTCAAAATTCCAATACTCCAAACGGTTTTGAATTTAGAACATTCGAATTTCGATATTGTTTAGGGTTTAGATATTAGTATTTTGATATTTTCCATGAAGTGGCACCGTATCAACGCAATCCTTATCCGCAACTTGTATCTCTACAAGCGGAGTTTGCCGCGCATTATGGACATCGTGTACTGGCCGGTGATGGAGCTCCTCGTCTGGGGATTTTTGAGCGTCTATCTCGAGAAGCTCCAGGTCGGAGTGTTGAACGTCACGACAGTGCTCTTGGGCGGCGTGGTGTTCTGGGACCTTCTCACGCGCTCGCAAGAAGCGATTTCCGTGGCGTTCCTTGAAGAGGTCTGGGAACGGAACTTTCTGAATATCTTCGTGACGCCACTTAAAGTAGGGGAGATGCTCACGGCATTTTTCCTCATCGGTGTCGTGCGGATTATCCTCGTGGGCGTGGTCGCGGCGCTTCTTGCGTTTCTCCTCTACCATTTCAACATTCTTCTCTTTGGGATGTACTTGGTGCCCTTCGTCATAAACCTTCTCCTTTTCGGGATGGCGGCGGGGATATTCATCATCGCCATTATTTTCCGGTACGGTACTTCGGCGCAGATACTTGCCTTCGGGCTCGTGTTTCTCATCCAGCCCTTTGCGGCGGTCTTTTACCCGGTTTCCTCATTGCCCGCGTGGGCGCAGTGGATTAGCTACATTTTGCCGCCCTCCTACGTGTTTGAAGGCATGCGCGCGGTGATTGCGACGGGCATGCTCCCGCTCCGCGAGCTGTGGCTTGCGTTCGGAACAAATGCGGCATACCTCGCGCTTTCTCTCTGGATTTTCTACCGCATGTTCCGCCGCGTGAAAGAGAAAGGGATGCTGCTGAAGTTAAATTAGGGGAGAGAGGAAAGTTGGATAGATTATGCTCCTGCCCATTGAACAATTCCATAGAATTGTTCAATGGGGAAAACCGCTATTTTGGGAGCGGCGAAACATTTTGTTTTGTGAGTATGAAAATCTGAATTTAGCAAACTCACGCGGTCGCGTGAGTTTGCTAAACTTAACTTCTTCGATCGAGTGCGCTCCCGAGCGTTTCATCATCCGCAAACTCGATTTCGCCGCCCGTGGGGAGCCCACGTCCCAGACGGCTGATTTTTTTGGCGAAGGGTTCGAGCTCGCGGGCGAGGAGCGACGCATTGAAGTCGCCGGTGGAGGTCGGGTTTAGTGCAAGAACAATTTCTTCCGCTTGCCCTGAGCCAGTCGAAGGGGCTTTTCCACCTTGCCCTGAGCCCGTCGAAGGGCTCAACTCTTTTTGTATAAAAGACTTCAAATTCTGGAGGCGAAGTTTCTGCCAATCTTCCAGAATGCCCGTTTTCGGGATTTCGCCGATTATGAAATATCGCCCGCCGAATTTGCCGCTCGATTCAAGCGAGAGCAAATCGGTTTCTTTTTCCACCACCATAATTACGCTTTGTACGCGGCGCGGGTCGCGGCAGATATCGCAGAGGCCGTTATCGTTGCGATGCACGAAAAAACAGCGCGCGCACGTTTTCACCGTCCGCATTCCCTGCACGGCGTCGCCCAACTCTCGCACGTTGTTCTCGCCCATCCGAAGAAGATGGAATGCCAAGCGAGTGGCTTGCCGGGGTCCCAAAGAGGGGAGTTCGGAGAGTTTTGCGATGAAGCGTTCTATGGGGTCGGGGAGGCGCATAAAAATAAATATCCAATTTCTAAATTCTAATTTCTAAACAATATCGAAATCCGAAGCTGCAAGTTTCAAAACCGTTTTTGGTTATTGGGATTTTAGTCATTGGGATTTGTTTAGGATTTAGGTATTAGGGATTAGAAATTTTACATACTGTTGTTTTCCCCGAGTCGAACATCGATAGAACGGAACGAGGTGCGCTCCGCGTCGAAGTAGAGGTCTACGGAACCCAAGGGGCCGTTGCGGTGCTTGGCGACGTTGATTTGGGCGATGTTTTGCTCCTCGGGCGTTACCTCGAGCTTGTCGCGGTCTTTGCGGTAAATAAACATCACCACATCCGCATCCTGCTCGATGGCGCCCGATTCGCGGAGGTCGGAGAGGCGGGGCATTTTATAGTCCCGCTGGTCAACCGCCCGCGAAAGCTGCGAGACGGCGATTATCGGCACTTTAAGCTCGCGCGCAAGCGCTTTAAGCCCCCGGGAGATTTCCGTAACCTGTTGCACCATATTATCGCTATTCGTGCGCGGCGTGATGAGTTGGAGGTAGTCCACGACGAGGAGCGCAAGCCCGTGTTCCATCTGGAGCCGCCGCGCCATAGAGCGCATCTGCATGATGTTTAGTGACGGAGTGTCATCGATAAAAATCTTTGCCTGCGAGAGGCGGTCGAGCGCCTGCTGAATCAGCTGGAATTCGGCATCGTCGGTGATTTTCCCGGTAAGAATTTTCCAGAGAGGAACCTGGGACTCGGCGGAGACAAGGCGGTCGATAACCTGCTCGCGCGACATTTCAAGAGAGAAGAATCCCACCGGCACTCCTCCTTTCGTCGCGGCATGCCTTGCCATGTCGAGAACGAGCGAGGTTTTCCCGAGCGACGGCCGCGCGCCTACCACGATAAGATCCGATTTCTGGAGCCCCGAAAGAAGATTATCGAGCCCCTCAAAGCCGGTGGGAATCCCGCGGTGTTTTCCTTTCCCTTGGTGGAGCTGCTCGATACGCTCATACGCTTTTTTAAGCTCATCCTTGAGCGGAATGAAATTTTGCGGAAGGGATTTCTGGGAGATTGACAGTATTTTCTGCTCGATGTCGTCGAGGAGGTCTTCAATGTCCCGGGAAGCGTCGAACGCATCTTCGGTTATTTCTCCCGCCGCCCTGATAAGGTCGCGGAGGATCTTCTTTTCTTTTACCAACTGGGCATAGTGCGTGACATGCGAGGCGGTGGCAAGACGGTTGGTGAGTTCCGCAAGGTAGCTTGAGCCGCCGATGTCCTTCAAGGTTCCGCGTTCTTTGAGCCGGTCCCCGACGCTCACGATATCAATCGGCTGGTGCTTTTCGTAGAGTTCTATAACCGCTTCATAAATGCGTTCGTGCGCCGGGGTATAAAAATCCGCCGCGGCGAGCACGTCGGCAACTTTAAATATGGCGTTCTTGTCTATAAGAATGCCGCCCAAGACCGCCTGCTCCGCTTCTATATTTTGCGGGGGAAGCTTAAGTTTGTTTTGCGGTGGTTTTGAGGCCATGGGCTATTGTACAACAAGGTTAAACCTTAAAGGACTCCCAAGGTTTAACCTTGTTGTACCTTTTTTGGCCATACGAAAGACCCGTTGGGCGTATCTTCCACCACGTATCCTAACGCGTGCAAGCGCCGCCGCAAGGCGTCAGACTGGACAAACTGTTGATTGCGCCGTGCTTTCTCGCGTTCCTCGGCATATGTTTGTGCCTGCGGGGGGATAACGGGCATTGAGAATGTGATACCAAAGGTGCCGAAATGTTCGCGCACAAACTTTTCAAATGCGGCGAGGGAGGTTTTTTTGAGGTTCCAAATATGCGGTTGGAAGTCTCGAATGGCGGAAAATATCGCGGCAAGCGCCTGCGGCGTATTAATATCATCGAGTAGTGCTCGCTCAAATTCGCGTGCATGACGAGAGAGCGAAATCGCCTTTTTCCCGGCGTGTGCGAGGGAGTTTTGCGCAAATATGATTCTTCCCAAGAGCATGCGTACTCCTTCAAGCGTTTGCGTCGCTGTTCCCGCGAGTTCATCGGAGTAATCAAGGGGCATGCGATAGTGATGGCTGAATATGATAAAACGAAACGCCTCGGGGGAGTGTTTCTCGAGAAATTGTGCAACGGTGATGAAATTCCCGAGACTCTTGCTCATTTTCTCTCCGTTTACGGTGAGCATTCCCGCGTGCATCCAGAGCTTCACAAACGGTACTTTTCCCGATGCGGCTTCTTGCTGCGCGATTTCGGCTTCATGATGGGGGAACTTCAGATCCAGTCCGCCGCCATGAATATCGTACTGGGGCCCAAAAAAGTGTTCGGAGGTGGCGGTGTCTTCGATGTGCCACCCCGGGCGTCCTTTGCCGAGCGGCGTGTTCCATGCCGGCTCACCGGGTTTTGAAAATTTCCACAAACAAAAATCGCCCTTATTGTGTTTCCCAATAGAGTCATCGATGCGCGAAACGGAGTCTTCTGCCTGCGCGACGTTACGGCGGCTAAGCTTTCCGTATCCGGGAAATCGCGCAATGTCGAAGTAATACCCGTCCCCCTCAATTTTGTACGCCACTCCTTTTTTGATAAGCTGTTCAACTTGGCCGACTATTTCGGGAATGAATTTGGTTGAAGGAGCATAGGTATCTACCGTATCCACGCCGAAGCGTTTTATGTCGGCGAGGTAACTTTTAGTGAGAGCTTTTGAGAATGTAAGAGGTTCCTTTCCTTCTTCTTTCGCGCGGCGGATTATTTTATCATCCACATCGGTGATATTTTGGATATACTGCACTGGCAGTCCCTTCATGCGGAGATATTTCACAAAAAAGTCAAAAAACACGTAGGTGCGCGCGTGGCCGATGTGGGTAAGGTCATACACTGTAGGGCCGCACACAAAAAGCCGGATCGGTTTTCCCCTGCGTGCGGGAATCTTCTCCTTCTTTCCGGAAAGCGTATTCCAGATCCGTATTCTCTTTTCCATGTTCCTTGTCGCTTGTTCCTTGTTGCTATTCTAGAACCAGCCCTTCCGCTTGAAAAACAACACGAGCGAGGACATGCTGATTGCCATAATGGCAAGAATAATCCAAAACGAACCGGGAAGATTGAGTATGGGAACGTCGCGCGAGGGTATGGTGAGAAGTGCGGCAACGAGCATGAAGGGGAACGTGAGAAATGAAAGGATGGTGAATGTTTTCATCACCAAATTCACCTTCAGGCTCATAGTCTGGTTGTTTGTATCTTCAAAATCGATTATCGCTTCACGATAGTTCTCTACCTGGTTGACGATACGGAGATGGTCGCCGATGAGGTCGTTCAAATATATTTCCACATCTTTGCTCCAGAATTTCGTCCCGCGATGGAGCAACGACTGAAGAATCGCCTGTTCCAAGCGCACAATGATGCGATATTCGGAAATATCGCGCTTGAGATACGACACCCGTTGCAGCACTTCTTTTTCCTTGTCTTTGAAAAGTTCCTTGCCCACGCTCTCCACTTTTTCCCGCACATGCCGCAACTGCCGTTCCTGGAATTCGATGAGCGCCTGAAGTATGTCATAGAGAAGCTTCAGCGACCCGTCCGCGTTTACTTCCGGAAGCGCGTCGAGCGCCTCGATTTTTTCGTTGTGCACCGCGACAACGGTGTTGTGCGTGATGATGAAGTCAATCTCGGTGCGGAGCGTGGTCGCATGCTTCGGGTCATAGAGCGGGAAGTAGTATACAAAGAAGAGGTAGTCGTCGTAGCGTTCCACCCGCGCCCGCGCCGTGGAAGTTTTGAGCTCATGGAGGATGACGGGGTGAATCCCGAATTTCACTTTGAGAAATTCAAGATCCCGGTCGGTCGGTCGGAAAATACGGAGGAGGGTGGCACCCTTGGGTTTGGACATGGAATGATTATACAACAGATACTAATAACTTATAACTAATAACAGGCGATATCCGTATTCCCGTCATAAGTTATAGGTTATCAGTTATAAGTATCAAAGTTACGTATTAGCACTCTTGACGAGTGATTGCTAAATGGTATACTTCGGAGTAATCGCGAATAATGCGAATTTGGATTCAATAATGCGAATTACAATGCAATGATGCTCGAGGAACGGAGCGTAAAAATTTTGAATGCGGCAGTGGAATCGTTTATTGCGCGGGGGGAGCCCGTGAGTTCGCAGTGGCTTTACGAACATTATCGTTTCGGCATCAAGCCGGCGATGATTCGGCACGAACTCGAGACGCTTACCGAGGGCGGATATCTCGAACAGCCGTATCACTCCGCAGGCCGCATTCCATGCGACAAGGGTTTTGAATTTTTCGCACATTGGCTGCTTGGCGAAAGGCAGACGGAGGCTCAAGAAGCCGATAAAGTGCTTCGCGTGTTGTTTGAGCGGCACGCCTGGGACGATTTGCTTTCAGGACTTGCGGATGAGCTTGGTGTTCTGGGAGGGTTCGGAAATGCACGCGGGGAAATCGCGAAGGAAGGATTGGAGTGCCTTATGGAAAATTTTTTCTGGGAGACGCGCGAAGATGTGGAGCAGGTAATCAGGGACTTTGTGGGACTTGATGAGCGGTTGGGGAGCGTGGTGGAACGGTGGGAAGGAGAGCCGCTTCAGGTATTTGTGGGGCGGCGGAGCCCTCTTACGAAGTCCGAGGGACTTGCCGTGGTGATGGGGAAATACCGCGTGCAGGGGAATGACGTGGTAGTGTGCACCATCGGACCGAAACGGATGAACTATCGTCGGGTCATCCACGTGATGCGGAACATGGGAACGAATGAATAAACATGAGTGACGAAGAAAAACAAGAAAATATGGAGCAGGAGAGCAGCAGTATAAGGGATGAGAATAAGAATACGAGCGGGCATAGCAATGGGGGAGGGGGTGAGCTTGAGAAATGCACGCGCGAGCGCGATGAATATTTGGCAGGATGGCAGCGTGCGAAAGCGGACTTCATCAATTACAAAAAAGAAGATTTGCGACGGCTGGAGGAAATGGCAAAGTTCGGGAATGAAGATTTGATAAAAGATATTATCTCCGTTGTGCACAGCTTCGACTTGGCGCTGCGGGTTATGGAAAAGAACGGGGGCGTCGATAAGGGAATTTATCTTATCCGTTCACAAATGGAAGATGTTTTGAAAAGGCGGGGATTGGAGAAGATACACATCAGTCCCGGGGACGTGTACGATCCCTCACTTGCCGAAGCCATGCTTGAGATTGAATCCGATAAGCCGCCGGGCACGGTCATCGAAGTGATGGATCCCGGATACCGACTGCATGGTAAAGTACTTAAACCCGCAAAAGTAGCGCTCGCAAAGTCGAAGATTAACAACAACTAAATTAACAACTAATAACAAATAACTTATGACTTATAACAAGTAACGAGCTGCGAATGCGTTATCGGTTATAGGTCGAAGGTTATAAGTTTACGCATATGCCAAAGATTATTGGAATTGACCTTGGAACAACCAATTCGGCCGTTGCCGTCATGGAGGGCGGCGAGCCCCGCATCCTCGAGAATGCGGAGGGGAACCGCACGACCCCCTCGGTAGTTGCGATGAGTAAGTCGGGCGAGCGGCTTGTGGGGCTTCTTGCGAAGCGCCAGTCCATCACAAACCCGAAGAACACCATTTTCTCCGTAAAGCGGCTTGTGGGGCGGAAGTTTACCGACGAGCACGTGACGCATGACCGCGGCTGGCTTCCCTACGACGTGCAGGGTTCCAAATCCGGCGGAGTGGAGGTAAAGATGGCTGCCGGGGCCGATGCGAAGTGGTACAGTCCGGAAGAAATTTCCGCGTTCATTTTGGCGAAAATCAAAGCCGATGCGGAGGCAAAGTTGGGGGAAAAAGTGGAAGAAGCGGTGATTACCGTCCCGGCATATTTTGACGATTCGCAGCGGCAGGCGACGAAAAACGCGGGGGAAATCGCAGGTCTTAAAGTCCGCAGGATTTTGAACGAGCCCACGGCGGCGGCGCTTGCGTACGGGTTTGGAACAGGGAAGCAGCTCCGACGCCCCGGAGGGGTCGGAGCCCCGACCTCCGACGCTTCGGTCGGAGTGTCGGGGAAGAATGAGAAGATTGTTGTATACGACTTCGGCGGCGGCACATTCGACATCTCGGTGCTTGAGGTGGGCGACGATACCGTGGAAGTGAAGGCAACCGGCGGCGATACGCATCTCGGCGGCGACGATTTCGACAAGCGCCTTATTGAATATCTTGTGAGTGAATACAAGAAAGCGGAAGGAATTGACATATCAAAAGACCCTTTGGCGCTCCAGCGTTTGAAAGAAGCCGCGGAGCGGGCGAAGCATGAGCTTTCTACGGCGACGGACACGGAAGTGAATCTGCCGTATATCACCTCGGATGCGGCGGGTCCGAAACATTTTCTTTTTAAAGTATCGCGCGCGAAGCTTGAGGAGCTCGTGCGGGATTATATCGAGCGTTCCATCGAGCTTACGCGCGAGACGGTCACCGCCCAGTCCCCGAAGGGTGCGGGATTTTCCCTGAACGACATCAATGAGGTGATTCTTGTGGGCGGTCAGACCCGTATGCCCGCAATGCAGGAGGCGGTGAAGAATCTTTTCGGCAAAGAACCGCACAAAGGCATCAATCCCGACGAAGTGGTGGCGGTCGGCGCCGCGGTGCAGGCGGGAATTCTCCAGGGAGACGTGAAGGATATTCTTCTCCTGGACGTCACGCCGCTTACCTTGAGCATTGAAACTTTGGGCAGCGTGGCGACTCCCATGATTCCGAAAAATACGACGGTTCCCACCGCGAAGACGCAGGTGTTTTCCACTGCGGGTGACAATCAAACATCCGTGGAGGTGCACGTGCTTCAGGGCGAGCGCCCCATGGCGGCGGATAACAAGACGCTCGCGCGCTTCATGCTCGACGGGATTCCGCCGTCGCCGCGCGGCATGCCCCAAGTGGAGGTGACGTTCGACATCGATGCGAACGGAATTTTGAACGTAAGCGCGAAAGATAAAGGAACCGGCAAATCGCAGTCGGTAAAAGTTCAGGCTTCAACGAATCTTTCCAAGGAGGAAATTGAGCGTTTGAAGAACGAAGCTTCCGCGCATGCGGCGGAAGATGCGCGGCGGCGGGATGTTGCGGAAACGAAAAACCAGGCCGAAAGCATGGTGTATACGGCGGAAAAGGCGCTCCGTGATGCGGGCGATAAAGTTCCTGCGGATGTGAAAGCCGGAGTACAGGAGAAAGTTGAGGCGCTTAAGAAAGTGAAGGACGGCGATAATCTTGAGGAGATAAAATCAGCGCTTGATGCGCTCTCCGCGGAGATTCAAAAGATAGGGCAATCGTTCTATAATAAGGACAACGAAAAAAATGATACGCGACCTGAGCAGCATCCACAACAGCCCCAAGCTTGAAGGAGCGCAAAACCTCCTCGCGCAAGTCCCACAGGAGGAAGCCGAGCGGACAACCGGGTTTTACCTTTCGCTTACGCTTGACGTACTCACGATTGCGCTTGCGTTTTGGGTCGGGCTTCTCTACAGGGAGTTTCTTGGAGGAGGCGGCTCGCTCTGGAATATCGGGCTCGTCGCGACGCTCTTTGGGGTATGCCTCTCCCTGGGACTTTATCTTACAAAGCATGCGCTGCGGCGGATAATCGTGCTTGGCGTAGCGGTTATCGGATTGTTCATCTTTACTCTTTCGTCACTCACCCTTTCTTTTGCCGGGGTTGCGGTTCCCGTAGCGCTTTTGCTTGTGTTGTGGGGGGAGGCGTTGGGGCGGGCACGCATCGCGAATTCACTGCATACGCGGTTTTTTCACGGAGCACAGCCTCTTTTGGCAAAGACGGCGACGGCGCTCATCGCAAGCGGCCTTATCCTTTATATTCCCTACTGGACTCCGACTCGCGCGTTCTTTTCAAAACCCGCGTTTGAATCAACCTTTCAGGTTGCCGCCGCCGCCGCGCACCGCTTTTACGGAGAGGTTGACCTCACGGGGACGCTTAGCGCTTTCGCGGCAAGTCTTGCGCGGTATCGGCTTCTCGGCGCATCGGATTTCCGGCGGTTGCCACCCGCCGAACAGGAACGCGTTACTCGGGAGATGACGGCAACGATACAAACTCAACTGAATACGTCGCTTCAAGTCGGACCCTCGGAGGAAAGAACGCCGGTGAGCCTCATCTTTTATAAGCTCGCGCTTCGCACGTTCGGTGATTTTGAGAAGCAGTTTGGGTCATGGTTCCTGGGCATATGGCTGATTACGATGTTTTTTGCGCTTCGCGCAGTCGGAATCGTATTGTCATGGGCTGCAGGACTCGTTGCGTACTTTTTCTTTCAGCTTCTCCTTGTTGCGAAGATCATCCGTTTCCGCGGGGAAACCGAAACACAGGAAATTGTGGAGTATGTCTAGCGAGAAACTCATAACCAATAACTCATAACCAATGACTCTCGACGGAATTCTCGTTATGGGTTATCAGTTATAATTCATAAGCCAATGCCAAAAGATTATTATAAGATTCTTGGAGTAACGAGTGGCGCGTCGGAAGATGAGATTAAAAAAGCATATCGCCGCCTCGCGCACCAGCATCATCCGGATAAAAGCGGAGGGAACGAGCAAAAGTTCAAGGAGATTAACGAAGCGTATCAGGTACTCTCGGATAAGCGGAAGCGCGAGACGTACGACCGTTTCGGAACTGCGGAGCCCGGCCAGGGATTCGGCGGCGGGGTCTCGTGGGAGGGTTTTGGTTTCGACCCGCAGGGATTCGGGGATATGGGTGACTTCGGGGATATGTTTGAAAGCATTTTCGAGAACCTCGGAGTGAGGCCGCGGAGGAAGACATATGCGCACGGTTCCGACCTTGAGATAAAACAGGAAATTGCTCTGGAGGATGCGTTCCGTGGAGTGGTGAAACATATCGACTTCAGGACTCTTATGCAATGCGCCGTATGCAAGGGGCAGGGCGCGGACCAGGCGGCGGGTTCTTCGCAGTGTGTGACGTGCGGAGGGCAGGGGGAAGTGCGCGTGGAGCGCCGTTCGTTTTTCGGCAGTTTTTCACAGGTAAAGCAGTGCGCGCAATGCAGAGGCACCGGGCAAATCCCGAAGAAGGCATGCCATGCATGCGAAGGAGGCGGAAGAATGGCTGCGAAGCGGGAAGTGGAGGTGGAAATTTTGCCGGGCATAGAGGACGACCAGCTTATCCAGGTAAAGGGAATGGGAGAGGCGGGTGAGCGCGGAAGCGCCGCCGGAGACCTTTATGTGCGCGTGCGCGTGAAGCCTCATTCGCTCTTTGAGCGCCGCGGGAGCGACCTTGTGGTGCGGCGGGAACTTAAACTTGCCGATGTACTCTTGGGGAAAAAAGTGGAAGTGCCGACCCTCGGCGGGGGAATGCTGCACGTCGAGATCCCTCCGCATTTTGACCTCAAAGGCCTCCTCCGGATTCCCGGGGAAGGAATGCCGCGTTTCCGCGGTTTCGGGCGGGGAGATTTGCTCGTTGATTTTATTTTGAAAGCGCCGAAGAGAATAAGCCCGAAGGCAAAAAAAGCATTGGAGGAATTTGAGGGGGAATTATAGGGTTTCCATGGTGCATTCCTTTACTATTCATGACTTACCGAAAGAGGAGCGGCCGCGCGAGCGGCTTGTGGAACATGGCGAGCGAGCGCTTTCGGCGCAGGAGCTGTTACAACTCATTTTGGGAAGGGGCATTGCCGGTGAGTCGGTAGCCGTAACGGCGCAAAAACTTCTGGCGCAATTCGGCAGTTTGCAGAAGCTCGCCGGCGCAAGCATCGAGGAACTTTCTTCTGTCAGAGGAATCGGGCTCGCAAAGGCCGCGCAGCTCAAAGCGGCTTTTGAAATTGGTCGCCGCGTTGCAACGCAGAGCGAGCCGTACACCGGCAAAGAACTTACCAAACCGGAACATGTCTATGCGCTTGTCAAAAGTAAGCTGAAAGATTATCACAAGGAACATTTTTATCTTATCGCGCTCAACAGCCGAAATTCTTCCGTTGCGGAGGTTTCCATCGGTTCACTGAGCGCAAGCATCGTGCACCCGCGCGAGGTTTTCGCGGAAGCTATTAAGCACAAAGCCGCGTCGGTTATTTTTGCCCATAACCACCCATCCGGCGACACCGAGCCGTCGGAAGAAGATATTGAAATTACCAAGCGGCTCGTAAAAGCCGGCAAAATCATGGGGATAGAAGTGCTGGACCATATTATCGTGGCGGGGGATACATTTTTGAGTTTTAAGGAGAAAGGGTTGCTTTAGTTTGCGTGTACGCTATAATGTACGCTATGGATACCCAAAGAACAATTTCGATATCCGAGGCCCGCAAACGCATTTTTGATATCGCCGAAGAGGTGCAAGCGCCTCACAAGGTCTACACACTGACTGCTGATGGAAAACCAAAGGCGGTTATTATGTCCGCCGAGGAGTATGAGTCGTGGGTCGAGACTATGGAAGTTATGCGTGTTTTCCCTGAGCTGGATAAGGAAATTGCCGAGACCGATGAAGCGGTGAGAACGGGAGAATGTAAAAAGTGGGTAACGCTCGAAACTATGATAGCCAAACGCCCGTTCGGTGCGGCAGAGAAACCGAAGAAAAAATATGGCGTTCACCTTAAGAATAAAGTCAAAAGCGGAAAAGAAGCTTGATGCGCTGACTGACAAGGATTACGCTCGGGCAATGCAAGTCCTCTCTGCCATCAAAGAGGATCCGTTTTCCGGCAAGAAGCTTCATGGCAGGCACAAGGATGAATATTCTGTTCGTGTATGGCCGTTTCGTTTTCTGTATAAAATTTATAAACACGAGCTTCTGATTTCGATTGTCAAATTCGACCATCGCAAAGATGCGTATAGATGACACTGGAGAAGCAAATATATGCCGTTATTTTCATGGATTGGAAAAGAGAAGGTAGTGAACCACGATAAAGAGGTGTCGTTTCGCCTGCTTCGGGGAAATAAGTCTATAGCCATGGTTTTATTGTCGCTATGTAAAGCAGAAAAACAATAATGAACAAAAATATTCAAAAATCAATAGAAAGTTATCTGAAAAAGAACTCGCAAAAAGTTGTTGATTTTACTGTGCGAGAGAAAAAAATAAAGTATAGTTCAGATATTAAAAGTCACAGAGAAATTAAAACTGTTACCGGAGATGAGGAGCCGGTGCGCGGTTACCTTGTAGCGAAGTTGGTAAATGAACTGGGCTACAAGAAAGAAAATATTGAACTTGAGAAAGAATATGATATTGGAAGACCTAAGGTGAATAAACCAAGGATAGATGTAATTGTAAGAGACAGCAAAGGCGACGCCTTTCTGTATATAGATACAAAAAGCCCACAGGACTATGAAAAAAATAAAGACGAGGTCATTGAAAAGCAGCTTTTTAACCTTGCCTCGCAAGAGCAAGGGCAAGGTAAAAAAGTAAAATACCTTGTTTTGTACACGGTTGAGGTTGTTGCAGATGAAATAAAAGACGAATGCATTTTAATTGATTACGAAAAATTTCCCTCATTCGAAACTTGGAAAGAAACGCGCGACTTTGCCGACGAGCTTCCGGCGCGATACGGCAAAGCGCAAAAAGAACCCTATGTCAAGGGTGGCAAGAAAGACTTGGACACTAACTTTACTCACGAGCAGTTAGATGGCCTTCGGAAAAATCTCCACAATGTGCTTTGGGGCGGCGGCGGCACGGATGACAACGATGTCTTTTCTTCGCTCGTAAATATTATTTTGGCGAAAATCCAGGACGAAAGCGAAAAAGAGGAAGGCGAAGAATACGATTTTCAAATCCGCTCATTCAAAGACGGAGAGAGTTTTGAATCCAACGAACAGCTTTTTGAAAAAATAAACGAACTCTACAGAAGGGCGTTAAAGCAACGGCTCAATATCGTAGACGAGGCAAAACTCAAAAAATCCTTTGTCATAGACGAAAATAAGTTTTCGCTCGCCAAGCTCAAATATACAGTGGTCGCGCTTGAACGCTTCTCTTTTGTAGACGGCAAAAATAGTTTTGACGGCAAGGACATTTTAGGGGACTTCTTTGAGGGTATCATCAGGGAGGGCTTTAAGCAGACCAAAGGACAATTTTTCACCCACATCAATGTTGTAAAACTTATGCTCTGGGGCTTGCAATTGGATAAGCTGGCTATTGAGCGGGTAAACAACGACTTAGAGATTCCGTATCTTATTGATCCGAGCGTCGGCAGCGGGACATTCCTCATTGAGTATATGAAATTCATCACCGAAAATCTCAAGCGCAGGTTCAAAGATAAGCTGGCAAAGAAGCGCGATGTGGACGATAAATTTCACCAGTGGTTTATGCCCGATCATCGCGAAAACAAGTGGGCGCAGAATTTTATTTACGGCGTGGAGATAAACTTTAACCTCGGCACCGCCACCAAGGTAAACATGATTTTGCACGGCGATGGCTCCACTAATGTCTTTGTCAAAGACGGACTCTTGCCTTTCAAGTTTTACGACAAGGAAACCGCGCCCAACTTCCTGAAGCAATACGAGCAGGACGAAACCTATTTTGATAAAGAAGTAAACGGCCAGTTTGATGTCATTATCACCAATCCGCCGTTTAGTGTGGACTTGGACAACGAAACCAAAAAGAACGTCAAAAGAGAATTTGTTTTTGGCGACAAAAAGAACTCCGAAAATCTTTTTGTTGAGCGTTGGTACCAGCTCTTAAAGCCAAACGGCCGCTTTGGCGTGGTTTTGCCCGAAAGCGTGTTTGACACTACGGAAAACAAATACATCCGCCTTTTTATTTACAAATATTTTAAAGTCAAAGCGGTGGTTTCGCTTCCCCAGCTTACCTTTGAGCCGTTCACTTCCACCAAAACCAGCCTGCTTTTTGCCCAAAAGAAAACCAAAGCGGAAATAGAAGAGTGGAACAAGCTCTGGGGCAAGTACTCAAACGAATGGAGCGCGCTCAAAACCCGCTCTGAAAACCTGCTTGCCGTATATTTTGAAGGTAAAGATAGGGAAAAACTGCTATCCGTTAAATCATTGAAGGAAACGGAAGAAAAAGCAATTTTGGCGAGAATGCTCAAAGATTATATTGAGGATGATGATAAAAAGCTTTCAGCCAAAGAGCTGGCAGAAAAATATCGGGACGAGCTTGCGGAGCTTTGCAAGTACGACAACGACACCAAAGACGTATTTGGTTTTGTAAATACCTGGTGGGTGTTTGGTGAAGTAGCGAAAGACTTGAACTATATAATCTTTATGGCGGAGGTGGAAAATGTGGGCTACAAGCGCACCAAGCGCGGCGAAAAACCGATGCCAAACGAGCTGTACCGGACAAATGACAAAGGCGAGGTTTTGGTCGATGATGGAGAGACAAAAACCGTGCTGGATTTTATGCGAAAAATTGAGTGGGAGTAAAAAACTATGGAGCAAGAACAGCTGGAAAAATTAATAAAAAATTTGGTTTCTCTCCCTAATGAAACCGAAACCGTTGAATTTAAGGAAAATAAATTTAATGAGGATGATATTGGGAAAAGAATATCAGCGCTTTCAAATTCAGCAAATTTGCATGACAAAAAGAACGCTTTTCTAGTTTTTGGAATTCAAGACAACACACACAATATTGTTGGAACCAGTTTTTCACCGGGCAATGAAAAAATAGGAAATGATCAATTGGAATTTTGGTTGTCTAGAAAAATAAATCCGCGAGTTGATTTTAGAATTCACGAACTTAATTATGAAGCCAAAAAGATTGTTCTTTTTGAAATTCCACCGGCAATTAACCAACCAATTAAATTTAATAATATCGCATATATCCGCGTCGGCTCTACAACCCCAAAACTAATCGATTATCCTGATAAAGAGCGGAAAATTTGGAATAATATAAACAGAAAAAGTTTTGAGAAAGGCATAGCTAAAGAGAATGTAAGCGTGTCGGAGGTATTAAATTTGTTAGATTATGCAAAATACTTCTCCCTTACAAAACAAGAACTTCCAAGTGAAACACATCAATTTACAGAAAGAATGGCTCAGCACGGGTTGGTAAAAAAAGTTTTTGACAATAATTATGACATTACAAACCTCGGTGCTATATTATTTGCAAAAAGTCTAAAAGATTTTCCAACTGTAAAAAGAAAATCCGTGCGAGTTGTGCTTTATAAGGGTAATACCAGGGTAAATCGATTAAAAGAACAAGAGGGAAATTTTGGATACGCAATTTCGTTTGAAAACCTGCTTGATTATGTAAATGATAAGCTTCCTCATAATGAAGAAATTTCTAAATCCTTAAGAAAAGAGGTAAAAATGTATCCGGAGGTCGCCATTCGTGAATTTGTCGCCAACGCACTTATTCATCAAGATCTTTCAATTTCTGGAGCTGGTCCAATGATAGAGATATTTGATAATAGAATTGAAATAACAAACACAGGAGAACCGCTAATCGATACCGATAGATTTATTGATCACCCTCCTCGTTCTCGCAATGAAGACATGGCCTCATTTATGCGACAGATTGGTGTTTGTGAAGAAGGGGGAACTGGTATTGACCGGGCTCTTATTAACATTGCTCTCTATCAATTGCCAGCACCGAATTTTGAAAAATATGAAAATTTTACAAAAGTAACCCTATACGCGCACAAAAAATTAAAGGACATGACCTTAGACGATAAAGTGCGTGCATGTTTTCAGCATTGTGTCTTGAAATATGTAGAAAATTCTAGAATGACTAACGCTACTTTACGAGAACGGCTTGGGATCGGAGAGAAAAACTACCCTGCCGCTTCTGCAATTATCAAGGCCACGATAGAGAAAAAACTTATAAAAGAATCTGAAAAGCCCAAAGAATATGTTCCAATTTGGGCATAAAAAGCATGTAGTGATTTTATGGAACTTAGCCTTAAATTCTTCGAAAAGCCAGTATTTGAAGCTAAAAGCCATGTAGCGGCCATGTAGTGAATTAAGAAAAATATGCCACTAAAACAATTTACAACTGATTTTCGGAATATTGGGCGGCAGGAGTTTCTTCGCCCGAATGTTGGTTATAGATATTTTTTTGATGTTCAAAAGTCAGAAGTTTACCCCACAAAACAAAACATAAAACTGAAATATATCCTAAGGGAAATTCCCGCAAAAAAAGTTGCAAAAGGAGAATTGGAGGATTCTGAAATTTTGGTTGATATCGGAAATGTAGAGAGAAGATTTAACGGCCTTATAAACCTTGAAGAAGTAGGTCAGATAGGGTCAGATAAAAGCATTTTGCAGAACGGCGACATTGTTATTCCCAAAATGCAACCGCAAATGGGGAATATTTTTTTGAACCTTCAGCACCGTAGATATATTGGATCTACTGAATTGGTAGAGTATTCAATTTCAAAAAATACCAACCCTTTATTTTTGTACTATCTCATTACATCAAACAAGTTTTTGTTTGACTTGGGGAAACTTGAGAGCGGTAAAACACACAGAAGAGTGAATCCCACTGATTTACTAAAAATTAAAATTCCGCTAGTCCAAAAACAAATTCAAGACAAAATTGTTGCGCAAATCGAACCGATTGAAAAAAAGATAAAAGAACTCAAAAATCAAATCACTGCGCCGCAGAAGGTTATCAATAAAGTGTTTGCGCGGAAATTTAAGTTTGATCTGAAAAAATTTGAAGAACTAAAGAAGATCAAAAATTATTATCTTGAACTATCTGACTTTGCGGACAATAGAGATATTCGGCAAAGCGTAAAATTCCACAGAGAAGCGGGGGCGTTTGTGATAGGCCAGTTGAAGAAAGTTACCGACAAAAAAATAAAGCATTTTCTGGCCGAGCCGATCGTGCTCGGCAAAAGCGTTTCGCCTTCAAATTATGACGATAATGGCGATTACTTTTATATTTCAATGGCGAACATAAAAAACTGGAAGTTTGAAAGCGAGGACTCAAAGCTGGTTTCAAACGAATATTCAAGTGAAAATCAGAACAAAACAGTTGCGAAAAACGATATTTTAATCGCCCGTTCCGGCGAAGGCACCATAGGCAAAGTCGCGTTAATTGATGACGAGGATCTGAAGGGAATTTTTGCCGATTTTACGATGAGAGTCAGGTTGCAAAACTACAATCATTTGTTTGCCTATTATTATTTCAGAACCGAATATTTTCAATATTTGGTGGAGGTGAATAAAAAAGGACTGGGCAACAATACCAATATTTTCCCAAGCCAAATTCAGGAATTTCCGATGATTGATATTTCTCTCGAAAGCCAGCAAAAAATTGTGGGCGAAATTAAGGCGGAGCTGGACGCGCAAGAAGAAATGAACCGGCAAATTGAAGCCGAACGAGATAAAATTGATGAAATTATAGAAAATGCCATAAAATAAATTTATGCCATCTTGTATATTGACACAAAAAGTCAAACAAAAAAATTATCCACAACCGTATGCAACTCAAACAATATCAAACGGAGTGTCCGGATAAACTGCGGGAGTATGCGGTGGAGTGCCGGAAGCACCCGCCGGAAGACATGAGAGCGATTGAGTCTTGGGAAAAATAAGATTATCCCATGACTCAAGCCGTTTTGCTCATTGTTGGCAGCGTGGTTGTGCTTTTCGTTCGTGCCC
>Ga0209514_10004127_pt1 | contig 19878 bp, 20 predicted proteins | sample Subgrocontami58m_FD_187452 | JGI IMG/M metagenome (GOLD analysis project Ga0209514, IMG submission 187452) | Subsurface groundwater microbial communities from S. Glens Falls, New York, USA - GMW37 contaminated, 5.8 m (SPAdes) (version 3) | ecosystem: Environmental > Aquatic > Deep subsurface >...
GGATAACGTCACCATCAAGGTGGACGCCGTCCTTTACTTCATGGTCATAGACCCGGTAAAGGCGGTCATCAATGTTGAGAACTTCCGTGAAGCCACCATTCAGTTAGCCCTGACTACTATGCGGAGTGTCCTGGGCCAATCCGACCTGGATGAGCTGCTCGCCCATCGCGACCAGATTAACCTGAGACTGCGCCAGATTATCGATGAGCAGACCGAGACGCCCTGGGGTGTCAGAGTGACCCTGGTCGAGGTCAAGGACGCCCTCCTGCCTGAAAGCATGCAGAGGGCTATGGCAAGACAGGCTGAAGCCGAACGTGAGAAGAGAGCCAAGCTTATCCATGCCGAGGGTGAGAAGGCGGCTGCCGCCACATTAGCCAGTGCCGCTGAGATTATCCAGAGCCAGCCGGCCGCTTTACAACTGCGCTACCTGCAAACCCTGGTTGAGATTGCCGGTGAGAAGAACAGCACCATTATCCCTTTGACCCTGGATATTGTGAGCGCCCTGGCTAATGTACCGAAACTGAAATAATAAAAAACATCTCTCGGTACAACAAGCAATTTGATGCTGCTAGTAGCTTTAGCTTAATAACGATATAAGGTTAATGCCGTTAATAAAGTTAATAGAGAGGAAGCTAGTAGATGCCTCATTTGAAGAGAGCCTTAGCATTGCTGTTGCTGGTGCTGGTATTCGTGTTTGTTGTACCGAGAGTGATGCCCACTCCCGCCTCGCTAGCCGCTTTTGGTTTTCATACCAGGAACGCCGAGCAAAATGCTCAGAAGTGGGCAAGCGTGCCCGTTTCTTTCGTCAGCACTTCTGTTTGTGTCGATTGTCACAAATCAAAGTTCACTTTGTGGCAATCAGGGAACCACAAGGTAGTCAGTTGTGAGAACTGCCACGGTCCTGCAGCCGCGCACTTAAAAACAGGAGCCCCCGAGGTATTGAATCCATCCAGAGACCTCTGTGGAACTTGCCACGCCAGGCTTGTTTCCCGTCCCGCTGATTTCCCCCAGGTTGATATGAAAACAATGGGAGGAGACGCTGAGTGCATAACTTGCCATGACCCCCATGAACCTAGAGCCGGAATGCCTCCTCAGCTTCCGCATACAATGGAAGGACGCGCCAACTGTCAAACCTGCCACAACCCGCTGGCACATGAGCCATTTGAGGCGCCGCCGCCCCAGGCCCCCCATTCTATGGAAGGACGCTCTGATTGTCTCTCATGCCACGGGTCGTCAGAGTTCAGAGGTTCTTCTCTACCCCATGTTCCAGCCGGAATGGAGGGTAATTGTTTGCTGTGCCACACTGCCGGGGGAGTCAAACCCTTACCAGCTGACCATGCCGGGCGTACCAGTTCTACCTGTGTTAATTGTCACCGATTGAATTGAGGGAGCGAGATGAAGATTTCCCGAAGAGATTTCATAAAACTCGGGGCTAAAGGGTTGGTTGGAGGCATCATGGTTTCCAGCCTACAATCGCTGGTCCGTGGTTTTGCTGCGCCGGAGAAAATTTCCGGCACTTATGACTGGGAAAAGCACTATTGGGGCTTTGTTTGTGATAACGAGAGGTGCATCGGCTGCGGGAAGTGCGTGGTCGCCTGCAAGCTGGAAAACAAGGTTCCCTGGGAACCTGAATATAATCGCACCTGGGTCGAAAGATATGTCATTACCGAAGATGATAAGGTATTTGTCGATTCTCCAAACGGGGGGAGAGACGGCTTTGCCATGGAGCCGATAAGCACAAAATATGATGCTCTTAATATCAGGAAAAGCTTTTTTGTGCCTAAGCTATGTAACCAGTGTGATAATCCCCCCTGCGTTACCGTTTGTCCGGTCGGGGCTACTTACAAAACCAGGGATGGGATAGTACTGGTCGACCAGGAACACTGCATCGGATGCAGATATTGCATTCAGGCGTGCCCCTATGGGGCTAGGTATATACTTCCTGATACCTCCAATACAGTCCTTGGGCAGGCCAATGTAGTTGATAAATGCACCTGGTGTTATCACCGGATTACTAAAGGGCTTCTGCCTGCCTGTGTTGAGGTGTGTCCGGCAAAGGCCAGGGTATTTGGTGACCTGGATGACCCTGCCAGCCCGGTCAGAAAAATACTTGCTGAGAAGCATGTCTATGGCTTGAAACCTGAGCTGGGTACTGAACCGAAGGTCTATTACATCGGATTTGAAAAGGGGGTATATTAGCTGTGACAGGCTTTTTGTTCCCTAATGAAGGTATAATCGAGTGGGACCTGCTCATTGTTATCTATCCATTTATCACCGGACTTGTGGCCGGCGCATTCATCGTCTCATCACTCTATCACGTATTCGGCATTACCAGTCTTAAGCCCGTTGCCCGCTTTTCCTTGATTACAGCCTTGTCATTCCTTCTGATAACCCCTCTGCCCCTCGCAATTCATCTGGGCCGGCCAGAGAGGGCACTGGAAATGTTCTTAACACCTAACCTTAATTCGGCCATGTCCGCCTTCGGTTACATCTGGTTTGTCTATCTGCTTATCGTTCTCGCAGAGGTATGGTTTGTCTTCCGTCCTGACATAGTGAAATACGCTGGCTCAAGTGAAGGCTTGAAGAAGACCATTTACTCTGCTCTTGCCCTGGGAGTCTTTGAAATATCGGAAGAAGCCCAGGCTATAGACAAGAAAATAGTGAAATCGCTGGCTTTCATCGGCATCCCGACTGCCTTTCTTCTCCACGGATACGTCGGCTTTATCTTCGGGGCGGTTAAGGCTAATCCATGGTGGTCAACACCGCTGATGCCTATTATCTTTATAATGTCAGCTACCGTTTCGGGCATTGCCTTACTCCTCGTCTCGTATGTCATAATGTCGAAAATCAGAAACAAGCCGGTAGACCAGGCTTGCCTTCGATCTCTGTCTCTCTGGCTGATGGGTTTTCTGACAGTGAATGTAGTTCTGGAAGGGCTGGAAGTCTTTTCAATGTTTTATGAAGCTGAGGAGAGCTGGGCTATGATTTCCCAGTTGATAACCCAGAAAATAGGCATCAGTTATATCGGCATCCAGTTTGTTTCAGGCGCTATCGTGCCTCTATTGGTTCTGGGGGTTGTTGAGGCAATCGGTGTTACCGGACCGGCGAAAACGGTATTAAGATTTATGGCTTCGGTTATGGTGATAGTCGGGGTTTTCGCCATGCGCTGGAATGTGGTAATAGGCGGTCAGTTGATATCCAAGAGTCTGCGGGGTTTTTCCAGTTATGTCCCACCCATTTTAGGCATCAACGGTGTCATCGTGTCAGCCGTGATTATGTCCCTCCCATTTGTAATATTGGCAGTGCTGCTGTATCTGATTCCTCCCTGGCAGGATGAGCCTCAAGCAGTCAGGCGGGAACCTCTCAGCTTCAGGACTCGTCCGAGGTGATGCTGCGTAGTTCTCCATGTCACAGTTGCGTCAGCTTCGTTTCTGAGTTACAATAGGAAAGTGGTGACAGAAGTGGGCGGCTTTTGCTTTCGGTTATTTCCAGCGTCCCGATAGATTGATGTTGAGGTGGAAAGAGTGTTCAAAAAGAAGAGGTTTCTTATCGGTGGGATTATCATTCTTCTCGCTTTAGGCTATCTGGGTTACACTTCCTTTGCCGGCGCGGCGACATATTATTACAAGGTTAATGAAGTACTGGCAAAGGGAAGCTCGGTAATCGGGAGTAATTTAAGGGTTGAGGGGCATGTCCCCCTTGATTCTGTGGTGCGGGAATCGGCAGGCCGGTTAATCAAGTTCCCCATTACTGATAATACCAGTGGACAAAGTATACCTGTGGTTTACCAGGGAGTTGTTCCGGATACGTTCAAGGCGGGTAATGATGTTGTTGTAGAAGGTGTTCTTGGTTCAGATGGAACTTTCCTAGCGCAGACCATTATGACTAAATGCCCTTCCAAGTATGAACCAGTCACACAATGAACACCGGAACCGAGAATTACTTTATGGCCTGCACAGGCTGTATGCTCAATACACAATGAAACCGGAGCAGAGAATTGATTTATGGCTGAATTAGGCTACATTGCTCTATTACTGGCTTTATTAGCTTCGGTTTATTCAGTTTTCGCTTTTATTTTCGGCAAACGAGGAAGCTCTCCGGCCCTCTTATCTAGCGCCCGGAACGGCATGCTTGTCGTCTGTGGGCTTGTTTCCGTTTCGGTTCTGGCTCTGGCTTATTCTCTTATCACTCATGATTTCCAGGTAGAGTATGTTGCTTCATATACCAGCTCTGATATGTCATTTCCTTTCCTTATCAGCGCCTTATGGGCGGGCAATGACGGCTCACTCCTTTTCTGGGCATGGTTGCTTGCCGTATTCGGCGCCGTAGTTACCCTTCAAAAGCGGGATGCCGGCCGCGAGTTGCTGCCTTATGCTTCCACAGTCATCCTGCTCACCGAGATTTTCTTCCTCATTCTACTTCTTTTTGTAGCTAACCCCTTCGTTAGACTTAATTTCACACCTTCTGAAGGGCAGGGACTTAACCCCCTGTTGCAGAATCCGGGCATGCTTTTTCATCCGCCGTCCCTGTTATCTGGCTACGTTGCTTTTACTATTCCATTCGCCTTCGCCGTATCGGCCTTGTTGACCAGGAGACTGGGTGATGAGTGGATAGTGGCTGTAAGACGGTGGACTCTGGCTGCCTGGCTCTTCCTTGGTCTTGGTAATCTTATCGGCGCCTGGTGGGCGTATGTGGAGCTGGGTTGGGGCGGCTACTGGGCCTGGGACCCTGTGGAGAATGCCAGCTTGATGCCCTGGCTGGTAGGCACGGCTTTCCTTCACTCCATAATGATGCAGAGGCGGCGGGGGATACTCAAGGTCTGGAATATGGTACTGATAATACTGACCTTTAGCCTGTCAATTTTTGGCACCTTTCTGACCCGCAGCGGTATCCTGTCTTCTGTTCACGCTTTTGCCGATACCACTATGGGCCCATTCTTCCTCGTCTTCATCGGCATCATTCTCTTTGGTTCGCTGGGCTTGCTGTACTACCGGAGTGACTGGCTGAAGTCCGAAGCAGAGATGGAATCTGTAGTCTCCAGGGAGAGCACTTTTCTTATCAATAACCTGCTCCTGGTCGGGGCTGCCTTTGCCATTTTCCTGGGTACGGTTTTTCCTGTGATATCCGAGGCGGTACGTGGGGTTAAAATTACAGTCGGTGCCCCCTGGTTTAATCAGGTTAACGGGCCTATTTTCCTGGCTATCATCCTCCTGGCCGGACTTTGTTCCCTGATTGGCTGGCGGCGGGCCTCGGTCAGTAACCTGATGCGTAATTTTCTCTGGCCTATGGTGGCAGCGCTGATTCTTGCCCTGGTAATTTTCATTTTCGGGGCCCGGCAACCTTATGCCCTGCTCGCCTTCTTTCTCTGTGCCTTCGTGCTCTTCACCATATTATACGAGTGGTTCAGGGGGACGAAAGCTCGCCATAATATCAGGTCAGAGAACTACCTGAAAGCCTTCTTCGGCTTGATCGGGGCTAACCGCCCGCGTTACGGCGGCTATATCGTGCATATCGGCATCGTTCTCATTGCCATCGGGGTAATCGGCTCATCTTTTTACAACGTGGAGAAGGAAGTCACACTTAAGCCGGGCGAGTCTGTGAGCATTGCCAGCTACACGCTCACATTTGAGAGCAGGGATACATTTCAGACGCAGAGCAAGACGGTGGATTCAGCCACTCTGACTGTTGCCAGCGGCGGGAGATTGTTAGGTAAGATTACCCCCTCTAAATTCCTTCAAAATAACTATGACCAGGCAGTGACGGAAGTCGCTATCCGGTCTAGCCTGATTGAAGATTTATACATCATCCTGATTGGTTGGGATGAAGGTGATACTGCCACCTCGTTTAAGGTTATCGTTAATCCCCTGGTTGCCTGGATGTGGGTCGGGGGAGTTATTCTGCTTATGGGCGGCTTAATCTCTATGTGGCCTCAGCAACAGCGACTTCCGGCTCAAAATAATGAAGAAGCTAAAGAAAGCGCGCGAAAAGTGGGTGACAGGAAGTCTCAGCAGAAGGGCCGGTCTAATCAGAGAGGTGCTGTATCGAGTGGCAGAAGCAGTAGTGGGGCCCGGAGGTAGTGTTATGGCGTGGAGGGTTTTGAGCAGTAGCAGGGCGAGGAGGTAGTGCTATGGCGTGGAGAGTATTAGGTGTCGTTTTTATTCTTGTAGCTTTGCTGTCTACTCCGGCTAGTGCAGCGACAGTTAGCAGCATAGGCGAGCAGCTTGTTTGCCAATGCGGCTGCAACCAAACTGTAGCTGCTTGCCCTGATAACCCATGTTCGTTTGCTGATCCAGCTAGGGCAACGATTGCTCAGAAGCTGGCTCAGGGTGAATCAGAGACTCAGATTATTCAGTATTTTGTTGCTCGGTATGGTGAGCAGGTGCTTGTTACTCCTTCCAAGAGCGGTTTTAACCTGGTCGCCTGGATTTTGCCCTTTTTGGCTTTAATAGCCGGCGCGTTCGTAATCTATCTGTCGCTTAAGAAGTGGGTTTGGCAGGGTAAGGTGCAAGAGGTCGAAGCTGAGACCCAGTCAGAAAAAGAGGATGAAGAATACCAGCTTCGGCTGGAGCAGGAGTTAAAAAACTTTTCCGAGAAGGGTTTTAGATAAATGACTATCTTTGTTGCTGTCCTTTTAACCGCGCTGTCTCTTTTCTTCATCGCTTACCCTTTGTTCAAGCAAAAATGGAGTTTGGCCGTTCCAGATGAGGATGAGAAATTCAAAGAATTGCACTCCCGGCGGGATACGACATACTCCATGCTTAAGGAATTGGAGTTTGATTACCAGTCCGGCATCTTGACAGAAGAAGACTACCATGACCTGGAGTCCAGGTATAAGAGGAAAGCCATCTCTATCCTTAAGGATGCAGATGACCTGGAAAAGGGAGGCGGGAGGGGAGGAGACGTTGAAGAGCCGGTAGTGAAAGTGCGCCAGGCAAGGAGCAGCAGCCTTGATAGAGAAGTCGAGGAAGAAGTCCTTAAATTGCGGCAGTCCAAGGGCAGCAGCGTTGAAAGCGAGGTTGAGGAAGAGGTTCTCAAATTGCGGCATGCCAAAGGTAAGTTTTGTCCCCAATGCGGTATTAAATCTCAGGAAGATGACCGCTTCTGTTCCAGTTGTGGGGCAAAGCTTAGTAAGTAAGGAGAAGCCTTGATTAAGCGTGTTGCTCTACTTTTAATTATATTAGTAATGAGTCTGTCCTCACCGGCTCTGGCTGCAGGCCCCGACAGCGGGATTATTAGCGGTCAGTTGGTTAACGGCACCGCCGGGGGCAGCAGTATCGCCGGCCAGACTGTCACTCTGACGGTTTACCTTAATGATGTAGAGACTGGCAACAATACCGCCAGGACCGGCGCTGACGGCAAGTTTGTTTTTAACGGTCTATCGACTGCCACAGGCAATAGTTATGCTGTTAAGCTGAAATACCAGGAAGCGGATTATTTCAGCGAGCGTCTCAGCCTGGCTGACAATGCAACCGAAAAAGCCACAACTCTTACTGTCTACGACTCGACAACCAGCGATGCGGCGGTCGGCATAGCCGCTGCCCATACTATAATATATCTTGGGCAGGCTGACCTCGAGGTCGTGGAGTATCTCGTCTTTACTAATTCTTCAGACCGGACTTATATCGGCTCGGGAGAAATTACATTAACGGGCGGTAAACGGACACTAAAGCTCCCTTTACCGGATGACGTAACCGAATTACAGTACGGCGGCGAACTTGTGGTCGGACACGTTCTTCCTGATGCTAACGGCCTCGTTGATACCACGCCTGTCTTACCGGGCGACAAGTTGATAGCCTATAGTTATAAAGTCGGTTATGATGCCGGGTCCGCTTCCTACAAATTCTCTCAGAAGATTGACTACCCTATAGCCAGCTATAATTTCCTGGTTCAGGGTGAAAGTACCATTGCCGCCAGCGGGCAATTGTCAGCCGGGCGGGTAGTGGATTTTCAAGGTCTTAAGTTTGTCAGCCTTTCCGGTAGTGACCTTGCTGCGGGTGAAACGTTAAACATCCAATTGTCAGGTCTGGACCAGGCAGGTTCATCTCAGACAGGTTCATCAGGGAGCGGTAACCAGCTGACTACCATCCTGGTGGTATTAATATTGATGGTGGTGCTGGGTGGCGGCGCAGGCTTCGTCTATATGATGAAAAAGAAAAACCCACAGCAGGTGAGTCTGGAAGGTAGTCCAGAAGGCACAGGGGGGCAATTGCTTCTTGAGATTGCTGGTCTTGATGATGATTTTGAAAATGGTAAAATCGAAAAAGAAAACTACACTAAACTTAGAGCCGAGAAAAAGTCCCGGTTGGTCGGACTGATGCAAGGCTCGCAAGAGGAAAGTGACAGGCGATAATGGGGGAGCTGGTATGGCTTCCCAGGCATTGTCCATTAAGGTCGAAGGAATTACCAAGGCCTTCGGCAGCCGCCTCACATTAAGAGGCATCGACCTCGAAGTAAAGCGTGGGGAATCGGTTGCCCTATTTGGTCCCAATGGGGCGGGGAAAACCACCTTGCTCAAGGTGATGGCTACTATTATGAATCCCTCCTCGGGAAAGGTTTTTATCGACGGTCTGGATACTAAAGAAAGCCCTGAAGAGACCCGCCACAGGATTGGTATAGTCTCGCATAATACTTTCCTCTACGGCAATCTGACTGCCTATGAAAACCTTGATTTCTACTGCCGCCTCTATGATGTTCCCGGGCGTAAAGAGCGAATTAACGAGGCAGTCTCATTAGTGGGGATGGCACCCCGTCTTCACCACAGGGTAGCCACTCTCTCCCGCGGTATGCAGCAAAGGCTGTCCATCGCCCGTTCTTTGCTGCATAAACCCTCTATAATGCTGCTGGATGAGCCTGAAACTGGCTTGGATAGGCAGGCTAACGCTATGCTCTGGGAATTATTTCAGAGTGATGGCGAGCAAAGGCGCACTATCATTCTGACCACTCATAATCTGGAAAGAGGTCTTGAATTGGCTTCCCGCGTTCTCATCCTGGATAAGGGTGCGGTTGTGTATGACGGGCCGAAGCAGGGCTTGAACTTGCCGGCTCTGGAAAAGGTATATCAGGACAGTACGGGGTCTGAGGTATGAGTTTCTGGCGTAAAGTGATAGCCATAACCTGGAAGGACGCCCTGGCTGAGATGAGAACCAAGGAAATCATCTCGGCAGTTCTTGTTTTTACTCTCCTGGTGATAGTGATATTCAGCTTTGCCTTCGGGACAAGTCCTGATGTCGTGAAGCAGGTAGCTTCAGGCATGATGTGGGTTACATTTGCTTTCGCCGGCGTGCTGAGTTTGAACCGTTCCTTTATAATGGAGAAAGAGGAAGGTTGTCTCGAAGGCTTGATGGTGTCTCCGGTAAGCCGGGAGGCAATCTATGTAGGTAAGATGCTGAGCAGTTTATTGTTTATGCTGGTTATTGAAGCCGTCGCCCTGCCTATGTTTTCTGTATTGTTTAATCTGAATATTATATCTGTACAGCAAATCGTCATCATATTCTTGACTACGGTCGGCTTTGTGGCTGTCGGCACCCTTTTTTCAGCCCTGGCTGTCAATACCAGGGCCAGGGAGATGGTGCTGCCTATCCTCTTTTTCCCTATCGTTGCTCCGGTAATAATCAGCGCCGTTAAAGCTTCCGACCTGGCCATTTCCAGCGGGCCTTGGAGCGGCCTTGTCCCCTGGTTGCAGGTAATTACCGCTTTTGATGCTATTTTCCTGGTGGTCTCATTCCTTATCTTTGCCTTTGTTATCGAGGAATAAACTGCTGTTCGGGAGGGTTTATGAAGAGAAATATCCTGTTAGTGCTGGGTTTCCTGCTGATGGCGGTGAGCCTCTATCTTGTCTTTATCTGGGTTCCGACAGAAAAAGTAATGGGGATTGTGCAAAGAATCTTCTATTTGATGGTGCCGGTAGGCTGGTTGGCGCTGCTCTCCTTTCTAGTCGTCTTTATCTGTAGTATCTTGTATCTGGCAAAAAGAGAAACCCGGTGGGACATCATCGCCCGCTCTTCGGCTGAGATAGGTATCATTTGTACCACGCTGGCTCTCACTGTCGGCTCTATGTGGGCGAGGCCTATCTGGGGAGTCTGGTGGACTTGGGAAGCACGCCTGACAGCTACACTCGTCCTCTGGCTTATTTACATTGCCTATTTCATGGTGCGTTCATTTGCTGCCGAGGAATCCCGGGGAGCCAGATTTGCTGCCGTAATCGGCATTGTTGGATTTATCGATATACCCATCATCGCTCTGGCGACTACTCTGTGGCGGGGGATGCACCCGCCGCCGCTGATTTTTGAGAATGGATTAGCGCCGCCCATGCTGGCGACTCTCATGGTCAGTATCACCGCCTTTACCTTTTTGTTCTGTATTTTATTGGTGCTTCGCGTCTCGATGGCGAACAGAGAAATTGACATAAAACAATTAAGAGAACAGATTAATTAAGTGTACTATCAAGGAGGGAAGCTGTAATGCAAAACGCAGGCTATTTATTCGCGGCTTTCACAGTGGTCTGGGCGGTTTTATTCGGCTATGTGCTTTTTTTATTGAATAAACAAAAGAAACTGCAGGAAGAAATCAATTCATTGAAAGAGTCCATTGCTGAGAAAAGGGGGACTAAATAGTAATGGTGCTGTTTCATTATCAGAAAAGTAAAAATCAGGGAATTCCATTACAAGATACCCATAACACGTAGGGGTTTCCCCGATAGGTATACCCTACATTATCTAGTAAAATAGCAAATGGTGCCTAGATATTGTACACTGTTTTATTGTTGATGAGTTGATGGGTGTCCTGAGAATTAGGGGTTTGAGGCTATCATAGTCTGTTTGATGTTTACAGGTGTGTGAGGTGATGGGTGGCGGTGAGATTTTGGCGGCGTTTTTTCAATTGCGGCTTAGTCGTTGAAGGGGGTTTGTGTGCAGGATAAGGACAAGGGCTTAAGCAGGCGTGATTTTATCGTAAGGTCTGTAGCGGGGGTTGGTCTGGCGGCTGTTCTGGCGTCTCCGCTAACCGTTTTCTTGAAGAAAGCCAAAGCAGCCGATGGCGCCGGTGAGATGAACCCGGCGGGCGATGCCTCTCAAGTAACTTCAACTCCAAAAAGATTGGGTCAGTGGTGTATGGTTCTGGACTTAAGACGGTGCGATGGCTGTACCGGCCTTGACCTTCCACCTCAGTGTACCCAGGCTTGCACGCAATACCATTACATACCCAAAGGCCAGGAATGGATACAGATTTTTAAGGTAGAGTTACCGGGCGGCGGCAGCTACTTTCAACCGACTCCCTGTATGCATTGTGAGAATGCTCCCTGCGTCAATGTCTGCCCGGTGGCAGCCACTTACCAGACTAAAGAGGGTGTCGTCCTCATCGACCAGCGCCGCTGCATCGGTTGCCGGATGTGTCTAGCTGCCTGTCCTTACCAGAGGCGTTTTTTCAACTGGGGGCAGCCGGAGCAGCCGCCTGAGGCTGCCCTGATTCCCTATTCACCTGAACGCCAGGTACCGGCGATAAGAGGAACGGCGATGAAATGTGATTTGTGCGCCAACATGCTGCATTTGAACGAACCGCCTGTCTGTGTCAATGGTTGTCCCAGGAAAGTTATTTATATGGGAGAACTGACTGAAGACATCGCTTCTAATGGTAAAGAAATTGTGAAGCTGTCCCGTTTTCTTTCGGAGAATAATGCCTACCAGTTAAAGCAAGAGTTAGGTACCCAGCCAAAAGTCTGGTTTATACCCGGCCACGGTGAAGCGGTCGGACGCGATGCTTATGACACCAAAGATAGATTGCCATCGACCTGGACATGGGGCGGAAATGGCTTTAATAAGGAAATAAGCGTCTGGCCCTGGGCGGAGAAGCCATGAGGACAGGAATTGAGCTGTATTCCGAGCGTTTAGAGCGCACCGCACTGGCGCCGATTGGTAAAACCTCTAACAATTTTATTGCTTTTATTCTTTTTCTCCTGGCAGTCGCGGGCTGGGGATTGTATGCCTTTATTGTACAATTAAGATACGGTCTGATGGCTACCGGCATGCGCGACCAGGTGATGTGGGGCTTGTACCTGGTTAACTTCGTTTTCTTTATAGGTATCAGCCATGCCGGAACATTGATTTCAGCTATCCTCCGGGTGACGAACGCCGGCTGGCGGACTCCTGTTACCCGCATGGCGGAGCTGATTACCGTGGTGGCAATTTCTGTGGGGGCCTTGATGCCTGTTATCGACCTGGGACGTCCCGACCGTGTGGCTAATATGATTTTGTTCGGTCGTCTTCAGTCGCCGCTTTTGTGGGACATCATATCGATTACAAGCTACCTTTCAGGGAGTCTTATCTACCTCTACTTACCTATGATTCCAGATTTAGCATTGATGCGTGACAAGCTGAGGGCAGGCGAGTCATCAATAAAACGGACAATTTATACCCTGCTGGCAGTGGGCTGGAGAGATACACCCGAGCAACGGCACCGTCTGGAGAAAGCCATCGGCATTATGGCGTTGACGATTATACCCATAGCGATATCGGTTCATACAGTTGTTTCCTACGTCTTTTCAATGCTGCTGAGACCGGGTTATGACAGCACGGTCTTCGGTATTTACTTTGTCATCGGGGCAATCTTTTCCGGTATCGCCTCGATTTTGATAGTTATGGCTATCTTCCGTAAGCTTTATCATCTTGAGGAGTACATTACGGAAAGGCACTTCAAGAACCTGAGCTATTTATTGCTGACGGCCCTCATTATCTATGCCTACCTCACTTTTGGCGAGTACCTGACGATGGGTTACACACTAAAGACTGAGGCCAAACACCTGTTGGAAACATTGACTGTTGGGGAGAATGCCTTTTCGTTCTGGTTCTTCGTTATCGGCGGCACGCTAATCCCGGCCATCCTTCTGATTATTCGCACTGGCCCCGTGTTACCGAGGATTCTGACAGCGGCTGTGTTGATAAATATAGGTATGTGGGTTAAACGCTTCGTGATTATTATCCCGGGTCTCCAGGTACCGTTGATGCCCTATGAATTCGGCTCCTATCATCCCACCTGGGTGGAGTGGTCGGTTACCGCAGGGGCTTTTGCCATGTTTATTCTGATCTTCTCTGTTTTTACCAAGCTGATGCCGGTGCTTTCTATCTGGGAAGTGGCTGAGCAACATGAAGCAGAAACGCCACACTCAACCGGGGCGTCTGAAGATGTGGGGGTGGCGAGATGAAAATGAGACTTGGAATCGGTATTGGACTGGCGGCTATTTTCGGGCTGCTGTTGGTTACCTCCGTTATGGCTCAGGGTGAAGCGCCGCCACCTTACGCCGGGATGAAAAACCCTTTCCCGTGGGCTGATAGTTCAGCACGGACCGCAGGACTGAGTGTATACAGGCAAGGGTGTTTAGGCTGTCACGGCGTCAGCGGCGATAACCTGGCTCAAGCTAACTTCATCACGTCCGAGTTTTCTAAGGATTTGGAGGCAAAACCGGACTTCTATTTCTGGGTACTGAGTGAGGGGCAGGGCGGTATGCCTTCCTTCAAATCCCTCTCCGAGCAGCAGCGCTGGCAGGTGCTGACCTATCTCGGTTCTTTAAGCGCCGCCGCTCCTTCTTCTCCGTCCGCTCCTGCGCTAGTCGAAGGGGCAAAAGGTATTTTAAGACTGACAACTCCGGAGCAGGCAGCCTCCGGTCAACCGGTTACCTTAAGGGCGACTTTTGAAGATGAACAGGGTAAACCTGTGGCTAACGTGCCTGTAAAGTTCTTCCTCAGCGTTAACCTGTTTACAACAGGCTTAGCGGAAATCGGACAGGCGGTGACCGACGCCCAGGGGGTAGCTGTTCTGGAATATACTCCTCTTAAGTATGGTCAGTTGGCGGTGGTAGTTCAGAATGGAAGTAATGAAGCCAGGGCTACGGTGAACGTATCTCAGGGCGTCGAGACTGTTTATGAATCTGAGGCTGGTCTTCAATTCCCGGCTGTGGGTGGAATAAACGGTATTATTTATCCAAAATCAGTTCTGGACCTTGGGGAAATCAGCAGTGCTCCGTTACCGGCCTTCCGCTTACCCGGCGGCATTTTTTCCTGGCTGTTTATTCTGGTCGGCATCGTGGCCATGATATGGTCTACTTACTTCCGTGTCGTATACCAGATATTCCGCATTCCGGTAGCAGGTGAATCTCACGGGATAAATATAAGATTGATTCCAACGCTCGGGCTGGCGTTGGTGACTACTGTTGGAGTGGTGCTGATTCTGAAGCTGCTTATCAGCCCTTACACCCATCTGCATATTCCGCTGTCGTGATGAAACGGAACCTCAGCTCTGGCTAAGTTATGATAATCCCCACTTGAGAGCGGATTCTTCGTGGTTTCACTTTATTTCACAGTCTAATTAAATGGCGGAATTACACAGTTTGTGTGATATGCTATACATATTTTTCAGTATTGTTTATTCCCTCATTCTAACCTAATCTAGGGAAGCGCTAGGTAAATTCTGCAGGAGGGTTAGAATGAAAGGACAAAAAGGATTAGCTACGATTGGTAGCCTTTGCTTAATGCTGGCTCTTCTTGTTAGCTGCGCCACGCAGCCCGCTGCCACGCTGGCTCCCACATCAGCACCCACTGCCACGCCCGTATCCCTAGCCGTGTCTAAGATACAGGAAATCACAAATCGAGGGACGCTCATTATCAGCGTTAAAAAAGAAGAATCACCTACCGGCGAGCACAGGGATGTGGCGCATTTTCAGAAACGAGACTTTGAAATCAGCATAGCTAAGACTATTGCCAAGAAGCTGTTGGGTGACGAGAATAAAATCGAAGTGAAAATGTTTGCCAAGGCTGACCGTGTCCCAGCAGTTGAGCGGAATGAAGTTGACCTGGCTATTTCTGCAATTAGCATTACCGAAGATTTAAAGAAGACAGTAGATTTCTCTGACCCCTATGCCTGGGAGGGTTTAACCCTGATGACCAAGAAGGGCGCCAGCATCAGAGGTTTGGATGACCTAAATGGGCAGACGGTGGCAGCCATGACTGAGGGAGGTCGCTATTTTGGAGACGACCTAGAGCGGGTTGCAAAGGAAAGAGGGCTGGCAGTTATAGCTAAGTCCTACACCGGTTTTGAAGAGGCAGCCGCCGCAGTCGAGGCTGGCCAGATACCGGCAATGATTCAGAGGAGCATCAACATATCTGTCTACATGAAACAGAAACCAGATGTCTTCCAGGCAGTTGGTGGGCTTCTTACCATAGAGGACTATGGTATCGCTATCAAGAAAGGTAACGACGACCTGTTAAAGTTGATTAACTCAGTGATTAGCGACCTAAAGAAGTCTGGAGAACTCAAGCGTCTTGCCGAGACGGCGAACTTTCCTATCACTCATATAGGTTCAGCACCGGCGGCGGCACCAACGCCGACCCAAACCATCCAACCAGCAGCTGCGCCTATAGCTGTGCCTGTCCCCACATCGGGTGGTGGAGTAGGCCCCGGTACGGGTACAGGGGGTGGTCGTGGCACAGGCGGAGGGAAGTGACCAGGCTAGCTGAAAGGAATATGTGCATTGCAAACACGTATCAGAATGACGTCATTACTGGGGAATGACGAATTTCAAGGCGATGCCGATTGCGGCGAAACCAGCGACTAAGGCGCTGACTAGCAAGACAAAGGCGCTCAGGAATAATTCCGGAATTCTGGACTTGTTCCGGAATTCGATTACTATAGAAGCTAGAGTCAGCAGAAATACCGGCCCGATTATAATTCCCAGCACGATGAAGCCAATTTTGTCTGATGCTACAGAGCCTGTCGTGCTTTCTACCTGATGAGCGGTAAGAGCGGCCGGGATAACCAGATTAGATACATGCAGCAATAAGAACTCCATTATTCTTCACCTATATCAAGAATCGGGAATATCTTCAAGAAGCCCACGTAGAGCAAGATAGCCATGGCGAATATCCCGGCTATTATGGACCATTCCACCCAACTGGGGCTGTAGCTGCCTTCAGGGAAAGGCAACAAGGGCCTCAAAAGAGAGGGCACGACAATTAGAAACCGTTTCACCCAGAAGGCGATGACGATTAAGCCGGAAGCAATGACAGTGCGATTCAGGCTGAACCACTGGGGACGGACGCCTTGAATAATGAGGGTCACAGCGGGTATAAAAAACCCTATGCTGACCATCGGCCAAAAAATGATAGCGAATTCTCCCTGCAGTATTTTCAAAGATATCAGTAATTCAGCAAAGGGAGCAGCATAATTCATAGTGAGCTGTTCGGAGAAGATAAGGTAGATATAGAACATGACAAGTATGCCGAGAAAAGTGCCCAGGCCGGAATAAACTTCGGCTTTTATGTGTTCCTGCCAGTGAAAGACGCGTCTAAGAATGGCAGAGACAACGATAATCGCCGCAATGGCTGAGGCAATGGCTGCCGTCAGGAAATACGGTCCGGCCAGAGCGCTGAACCAGCCCGGCCTCGAGGGGAGCAAACCGAAAATCCAGGCGACGACACCGCCGCTAAGCATGACTACGAGGAAAATAATAGCTATGGAAAGCCACCATGTCATCCGGTGTACTGCCCTGTCTTCATCAGGCCGGTAGCCTATGAGCAGTATTTTATAAAGAAAGCCAAGTCTTGGGAATCTGTGTAAGACCAGAGCGAGGTCTTTACGCATGGTTAACCAGAGATAGCAGGCGGACATCGTGAAATAGAGAATAATCACGGTCACATCCCAGCTCAATGAGGATGTGGCTATCCTTTCCGGCCAGTAGATAATAATATTGAAGATACGGTCAGGTCTGCCCATATCAATCGTAATGCTGATTCCGGCCATCATCAGGCTGATGACAGTGAGGACTTCTCCCATTCTGGCAACGGGTTGATATTTATGCAGGTTTAATAAGCGTATTGCGGCGGCGATGGCAATTCCTCCGTGAGCCAGGCCGACATAAAAAACAAAGTTGGCGATGTAGCCACCCCAAGCGGCCCCAACCGGCGTTCTCAGATTGCTGACAACCAGACCTTCTGTCAACTGGATGTACCAGGCATACATGAACCAGCCGACCGCAATCAGCAGCGCTCCGATAAGAAAGTAAAACCCCTTGCTTGTGTGCAGCAGCGGCCGTAATAATTCTGAAGTAGCTTTCTCAGAACTCGCCTTTCTCGCTAAGATGTCCACTTTTTACCTCGTGTAATGTAAAATATGTTAGGTTCGGTATTGGCCTCTTCCAACAGTCTGAAACTCAAGTTTTCCTCCAATAATTTGGAGACCTCGCTCTCAGGGTCGTTAAGGTTGCCAAAGTGTTTTGCCCTGACCGGGCAAACTTCTACGCATTTGGGTAGCTTGCCCAGCCGGGTACGGTGCGAGCAAAAGGTGCATTTTTCAACAACGCCGATGGGACGTACCGGTACGAGGGGATTGACATTCTCCGCAGGTACGGACGGTTTTGTCCAGTTAAAGCGGCGGGCGCTGTAGGGACAGGCTACCACACAGAGCCGGCATCCGACACACCTGTCATAATGCATTAGCACAAGCCCGTCTTCGTCCTTATACGTTGCTCCTGTGGGGCAGACCTTGACGCAGGGCGGATTAGCACAGTGATTACAGTGTACAGGCAGATACCACCGGCCTTCTTTGGGAGCTTGGGTATAGGATGTGGTTGCTCCCTTTTTGAGGTCGATAGGTGATGGATGACCGGTAACTCCTCCCTCGGGCTGTAATTCAAAGACCTCTATCCAGAGTGGGGAAATCGCATCTGGGATAGTGTTTTCTTCTTTGCAGCCATACATACATGTTCTGCAGCCGATACAGGCTCCCACATCTATGACCATGGCGAACTTATTTTTCGGGTTTGCTACAGCTTCAGCGGGACGGGTTGTAGTTTTTGCGGGTAATATAGATGGTTGGGCTGCGGCTTTGCCATTAAAAGTAAGAGGAAGCCCTGTATATTTGCTCAGGGCTAACAGGCCGGCGGACCCGGCCAGGTACTTGATGAACTCTCGACGTCCTAGTTGTTTCACTGGCTTTCACCTCTCGTCACTGCAATGCCAAGCCCTATCGTAACAAGTAATGAGATACCGAGTATCGATAACAATTGAAGCGGGGGTTCCGGCGGCGCGGGCGTAGGTGCCGGATGAGGTTTGGTAATATTTATAAGAGGCACCTGCGGCTGGTGCGGTTCGTGGCAGTTAACGCAAGGTACTTTCTCGGAGCCGAAGATTTGCGGCTCGCCTTCCTTCCAGGCGGGTATGCCATGAGTGCCTTCGTTCCAGGCTTGATAGCGTAATTGGTGGCATTGAGCGCAGAGTTTGGTGGAATCTGCCGCTGAAAGTCGGGTGTCCCCGCCGGCCAGGTGGAACGTGGTCATCTCGGTACTGAGATGGCATGACCAGCAGGCTGCCGAGCCGGCGCCGAGTTTGTCATGCCCCGTCAATACTCTCACATGACAGCTCAAGCAGTCCAGCTTGCCTTCTTTATTAGCATCCAGCGATGGGAGGGCAGTCCCTATTGCCAGGGCCAGGGAAGGTTGGTGAGGCTCATGGCAATCTGCGCATTTTGGTTTGACATTAGTGGGAATCCCTCCCGTACCGGCGGTCCGGGCAAGAACTCCATGAGTGCCTTTTTGCCAGGCATCAGAACGGTCGGGGTGACACTGGGCGCAAAGCTTAGGAGATTCGGATTGAGGTATGTCTATGCCGCTAAAGAGGCGGAGCATACCCATCTTCGTGCTGCTGTGGCAAACCAGGCAGGCGGCTGAGCCGGTGCCGAGCTTGTCATGCCCCTTCAGGACTCGTGTGTGACATCTAAAACAGTCCGGCAGCGCTCCATGTTCAAGCGCCGGCGAGACTTTCTGGCTCGGCTCTTTGCCCGGTCCAGCTCCAATAGCCCAGACATAGGTCAGGACCTGCCAGCGCTGATTAGCCGATAGGGAATCTACGTAAGCCGGCATGCCCCTCTCAAGCCGGCCTTCACTTAATGTCCAGAAGTAAAAATCCGGCTTGTCAATCAGAGTGTTCGAGTACCTGGAACTGCTGAAGTCGGCTACGGATATACTGTTGCCAGGGGCGCCGTGGCAACCCTGGCAGGAGAGCTGGTAAATTGCCTTACCAGCCGCCTGTGTTACATTATCCGTCCAGGGAAACGGATTTTGCAGTCCGGTATATGGGGCTGGTGTTTCTCCCTGGGCAAGGACAACGGTACTCAAAGCCCAGAGGAGAAAGAAAGAGGAGGCAATGCCGAGTATTAACTTGAGTTTCACATTGTCTCCTTTCTATCATACAAAGGGAGAAAGAAAGAGGAGGCAATGCCAGGTAATAACTTGAGTTTCACATTGTCTCCTTTCTCTCTTTCATAATTTGGCAGGTCTCTCCGTCTCAATGTTACTATACAATGTCTTGTTATTTCAGTTTCGGTACATTAGCCAGGGCGCTCACAATATCCAGGGTCAAAGGGATAATGGTGCTGTTCTTCTCACCGGCAATCTCAACCAGGGTTTGCAGGTAGCGCAGTTGTAAAGCGGCCGGCTGGCTCTGGATAATCTCAGCGGCACTGGCTAATGTGGCGGCAGCCGCCTTCTCACCCTCGGCATGGATAAGCTTGGCTCTCTTCTCACGTTCGGCTTCAGCCTGTCTTGCCATAGCCCTCTGCATGCTTTCAGGCAGGAGGGCGTCCTTGACCTCGACCAGGGTCACTCTGACACCCCAGGGCGTCTCGGTCTGCTCATCGATAATCTGGCGCAGTCTCAGGTTAATCTGGTCGCGATGGGCGAGCAGCTCATCCAGGTCGGATTGGCCCAGGACACTCCGCATAGTAGTCAGGGCTAACTGAATGGTGGCTTCACGGAAGTTCTCAACATTGATGACCGCCTTTACCGGGTCTATGACCATGAAGTAAAGGACGGCGTCCACCTTGATGGTGACGTTATCC